>JAEEGL011688275.1_pt1 | contig 16894 bp, 18 predicted proteins | sample 9134231 | NCBI WGS metagenome assembly JAEEGL01 (sample SAMN16246548, study PRJNA631951) | gut metagenome | biome: gut microbiome; feature: rumen; material: fiber-attached | host: Bos | place: Iran: Karaj | collected 2018-10
GAGCGTATGCTCAGAAGATGTCCCGAGATATTATCACCGATAAAAGCCGCCAGGTGGTCTCCGCTTGGAAAGAACAGAGTCTACGAACTCATACACAGCGGCGAACTTCGCTCCTTCGTGTATCAGGGCGGATACATACTTAGCAAGGATGACCTCATCGACTATCTGCTCGAGCACTGCGATGATGAACCTGCACGTTCGATAAAGCGAGGCTGTAAGGATGAGTGATTACAGCTACCTGTACGATGAGTTCCCCGAAGTGATATCTGGAGAACAGCTGCGTAAGATACTCCATATCAGCAAGCGGAAGTGTGCATGGTTACTTCAAAGCGGAGCTATTCCATGTACCGACAGCTGCCAAATCACTCGCCGCTACGCTGTGAAGCTCGATGACGTTATCGAATATATAATACGGACTGAGAACGCAGCAGAAAGGGTTCAGCCGCAGCGACCTCCCGAGTGCTTCCGAGAACAGCTGAACGATGTTTGGTTCGATGTGCCTGATGTGCTGACTATCACAGAAGTGTCAGCCATAACAGGCTACACTCCAAATTCCGTTGCCCGCTGGATAGTGAAAGGCAGTCTCCGCTCGGTAATAGTGCAGACAGGACTTATAACCTGCCGCGAGTGGCTCATCGACTTCTACTGCGGTGACGGATATAACATCGTAAAGAAAGTTGATAAGCATCTGGAATTGCTTAGAAAGCTCATATGACATTATCGCTTAGGAAAAATCTAAACCGATGTATTCTTATATGGAACTTCAGTTGCTCCCCAACATATGTCTTTTCAACTTTAAGAGCATATCGTTAAATAATGGAACTAAAGTTGGATCGTTATATAACGCACAATCATCACGACCATTCGGTTGTTTCCTTTGAGAATTCGAAGATACTGTCATATGTGAAAAGTTCTCCCCGAATTCATTGCATAAAATATAAGAATCATTATAGTAATATAATTCTCCCTGCCCAGAGTATCCGTTCCAAGACCATAAAAAGCGAATTTTCATTATATTCGACTTCTCTTTGATACGAGGATACGCTAAAACCGCAGGCCCATCAAATTTACTGTTATAAAGACTATACTCTGACATGATACTTTCACCGAAACGATTCATTTTTAATGTTTTATTATTCATAAATACCAACCTTTCTTTATGTGTTTGATTACTTGAATCAAGCAATTTACTATATATAGTAGGTGGTTATTATACTGTCTTATATAATATTTGCATATTTATTTTATATTTTGTTTGATTCAAAGCTCAATTGTAATAATAAAGAGAACTTATTGTCATTACAACAATATTTTGAATTGCACAGAAAACTCATATAGCATTACCGCTCAGGAGCAATCCTGAGCGAAGCCTTTCTTAGTTCTGAGTGATTTCCTTTTTCTTCTTTATTGCAGCAAGAATATCATTAACATTATCGGTATTTGCAGCATCCGGATAGTCTTCTTGGAACTGTAAAAGAATATCCTTATTATCAGCTTCCATTTGCCTTACACTTTTATACATTTCCTCATAACTCTTATCAGAAATTGCTTTCTCAATAAAAATTCTGGAGTGTTCAGGAAGTTTATCATAAGAATCATATAGATTACTTACTGCTTCTCTTATCATATCTATGGTAATTGGATTGTTAGCTTTTTCATGTTCCCATAAGATGCCGATAATATCGGATAAATCGTATTTGTATTGACGACCTGCCATAAGTTTCATTGCTATGAGGTATTCGCCTGTTACTGTACGGAAAGTAACAATATTGGAAAAAGTGCGGTAAAACTTGGAATATCGAACAATTTTCGGAGTATATGACGTTGTTTTCATGAAATCCGTATTCAGCCAACCGTTTGGTAAGTTGAATTTATCACCAACATGATTGATAGCGTCTTTCATAGAAGAAGCAGCATTTATAACTGCGTCCATATCATATGTCATTTCGCGGAATCCGTAATTAATTACTACAGAAGCTCCGCCAATAAGAATAATATCGGCAGGCATATTTTTACCATTAATTTTTCTGAATTCCTTTGCAAGTTCCTTCAGATACTGATCAAGGTTTTCTTTTGTAAATGGCTGCTCAAACAACGTTTCTCACTTCGCTTTCGATAATATTAAATCTTCTGAATTCAGGAATAGCCTCTTTTTCTGCTATTCGCAAAGGTTCATCTGATTTTAAAACCTCGCTGTTAAGCAACACGCCTACTGGATATATGGGCTTTTCCAGTTTCCTCATGCGAAGATCGTTATACTTGGAACAAAGCGGTATTTCGTTAATCCTTGATAAATAATCGAGCATAGCAAGTAAATAAAGAGCTTCGGGATACCAATGCTTGTTATAGAGCTTTCGGACTTCATCAGATTCCAGCACAACTACAATAAAGTCCAGATCACCCATATCCTTTACATGGTGACAGGTATTGCTTTTAAATATTTCAAAGGAACTGCGAATATCATCTTTGGCTGAGTCTAATATAGACTCTATTGATATTCCGAGAACTTTTGCTATTTTATAGAGTGTTCCTGCCGAGCATTTTTCAAGGTCGGCTTTTCCGCTGCAAATATCATTGATAGTTGCCTGTGGCACTCCGCTGTCCTTACTTAGACGATACTTGGTCATATTGATTTTTTCGAGCTTTTCATTTATCAACATGAAAATCCCTCCTCTCTTACATATATTATAACGGTTTACCGAAGTAATTGCAACAGAAAAATGTGTTCAAATGATGAAATTTTTTCATACACTTCCTTTGATGTCAACCTTTCTCTTTGAGTGGTTATCGAGACATAACAGCACACTGTGAATTCTTTCATTATGCAACATAATAGATCACTCCGCTTTCAATGAGATTCCGCAAAGCCTTGTCAGGAAAAAACGGCGCATATTTTGTAACAAGTTCCTGAGAAATATTACATTTTCTGATCCAGTTTTTGATGACAGCTTTTCTTTCATCGTCAAAATATCCTGATGAGGTGCTGTTCATCATTTCAAGGAACTGCAAAACAAATATATTGTCATTATCTATTGTAACTCTTGCCTTTCGTAAAATAACTTCCTGATTTCCAATTTTAACTCTGCGGAGCTTAGAGTTTTCATTATTCGTTTGAATTTCGGGGATATTCGACATCTGCGTAGAAAGACCTGCCTGTTGCAATGCAGTGATTCCGGTGTAAAACCCGATTCGCTTTCCTTTTTCGGATAAATACTTTCGCTCAATGATCCTGTTTGGATTCAGAATACTGTTTCCAAACGGTGTTTTGATAGGGATATAGTAGACACCTCTTTCGTAGCGAATGATCTGGCCGCTGTCACAGAGCTTGGCAAGCTCTTTTTTGAGCCAGATATCAGAGTAATCCTTATAACGAATATCCGAAAGGAATATCGGTTCATTCTTACCAAACGTTTCAAGAAGATAATCATACAGCATATTCAGCACCTCCCATGTTGTACTGAATTTATTATACCATATTCGACTCTACAAGTCAATAGAAATATATTTTTGAAATTTAATCTAAGTGTTTCTTAGTATTGGCGGAAAAGCTCAAAGTTTGGAACGCAAATCGATCATAGTGATGGTACTGTTATTAAACGGCTGTCCGTGATCAGACATATTGATCTCTCTGTAAATAAAAAACATGCTATTATTTTATTGTAATAGAATTGATTTATGAAGTCTGATATGATATAATATGTGAAAAACACGGAGGTAAGCCTATATGGAAGAATTAAATGAACTGGATTCAACCTGTGGAGTAAGCGATGATGAGCTCACAAGACGCTTTATTGAAGCAGTCAGAATAGAGAACGAGATACGTAGTATTAAGGGACTCCCTATCTCCGGATATGATCATGATAAGAAAATGCCATATATTGAGTATCCTGATGGAAAAAGAATATACAACGGAGAACAGGTAGTTGCAGGTACAGAGGAGGTCTTCAATGGCTAAAGTAGTAGAATTAAACGGAATGACAATCAAAGTAATAGATTCTCAAGAAAAAGATGCTTTCCTGACTCAGGATGATAAAGATATGGATATAAGGGCAACTGCCGCTGTAAGAGCAGCACTTAATAAGGCAAAAATTTGCGGAAAGCCAATTGCACGTTATGATATGGTCACTCATAGAGCGTACATTGAAAATGCGGATGGGACGATAAGGTTTGTTGAATAATTCTTCTCATTAAGTACTGTTATCTTGTTGATTTAGATAAAAAACGAATGTTTTGGTGTGCAAATACCCTTTTATGATTTCAATTGACATTTGTAGCGAATTGTGCTATAATTATAATTGATAAATTGTATTTTTTTGTAAAGGAGTGCAGAAATTATGACGCCTGAACAGAAAGCAAGAAAAATAATTGATGAAAAGCTACTAACTTCTGGTTGGATAATTCAAGATGTTAAAAGATTAAATCCTAATGCTTCTGTCGGCGTCGCTGTACGCGAATTTCCGACAGATACCGGTCCTGTTGATTACGCACTTTTCGTAAACGGAACACCTGTAGGAGTAATTGAAGCTAAGAAAAGTGAAGAAGGAGAGAATATAACAACTGTCGAAGGACAGTCTTCTCGTTATGCCAACAGCACATTTAAGTGGATCAAGTGCGAGTACAAGATAAGATTTGCTTATGAAGCTACAGATAAGCTCACTCGCTTTACTGACTACAACGATGAGAAATACCGTTCACGGACAGTGTTTTCATTCCATAGACCAGAAACATTAGCCAGTCTTATTAGAAGAAACGACACTATCAGAAACAATATGAAGCATTTCCCAGAGTTCGATGGCGCAGGCTTTCGAGATTGTCAGATTACTGCTATAAAAACTCTGGACAAGTCTTTAGCTGAGAATAAACCGAGAGCATTAGTTCAGATGGCTACAGGTGCAGGTAAGACGTTTACTGCAATAACAGCAGCATATCGTATGCTTAAATTTGGCAAAATGAACCGAATTCTCTTTCTTGTTGATACCAAGAGTCTTGGTGAGCAGGCTGAACGTGAATTTCTGGCGTATCGTCCGAATGATGATAATCGTTCTTTTTCAGAAATATACGGCGTTCGCAGGCTTAAAAGCTCATACATACCGTCCGATGTACAAATTTGTATCAGTACAATACAAAGAATGTACTCCATTCTCAGCGGAGAAGAAACTGATGAATCTATAGATGAGATCTCACTTGAAGAAGTTACTTCAATGGAAAAGAAGTCACCAAAAGAAGTAGTTTATAATGAGAAATATCCTCCTGAATTTTTCGATTGTATAATTGTTGATGAGTGCCACAGATCCATTTACAATGTATGGAATCAGGTACTTGAATACTTTGATGCATTTATTGTCGGACTAACTGCAACTCCGGATAAACGCACCTTTGCTTATTTCAATCAGAATATTGTAAGTGAATATTCAAGAGAACAGGCTATTATAGACGGTGTAAATGTCGGCGAAGATATCTTTCTTATTGAAACTAATGTGGGCAAAAATGGTGCTCATATCATGAAGCAGCTTATTGAGTCACGCAATCGTATGTCAAGAGAAAAGCGCTGGAAGCAGCTTGATGAAGATGTTGACTATAAGCCGACTCAGCTTGATCGTGATATTGTAAATCCAAGCCAGATAAGGACTGTTATCAAGACATTCAAGGAGAACTTGTATACAAAGCTGTTTCCAAGGCGTAAGGAAGTTCCGAAGACCTTGATATTCGCCAAAACAGACAGCCACGCTGATGATATCATACAGATAGTTCGTGAAGAGTTTGGCGAGGGAAATGAATTTTGCAAAAAGGTAACCTATTCAGCTGCTAACCCCGAAACTGTTCTTGCAGAATTCAGGAACAGTTACTATCCGAGAATAGCTGTTACCGTTGATATGATCGCAACAGGCACAGATGTCAAGCCTATTGAATGTCTTATATTTATGCGTGATGTACGCAGTAAGAACTATTTCGAGCAAATGAAAGGTCGTGGAACGAGAACTCTCGGCAAGGACGATCTCCAAAAGGTATCACCGTCTGCGACTGAGAATAAGGATCATTTTGTTATCGTTGATGCTGTTGGTGTTACAAAGTCCAAGAAAACCGAAACAAGAACACTTGAACGTAAGCCTACTGTTTCTATGAAGGAGCTTATGCTCAATGTCGCACTCGGAGCAAAGGACGAGGATACGCTGACTTCTCTTGCAAACCGTCTTGTACGCCTTAACAGTCAGATGACTCCGGGCGAGCGTAAGGAATTTGATGAGAATGTCGGAACACCTGCAGGTAAACTCGCTGAAGCTCTCCTCAATGCCTTTGACGAAGAAGTAATTAACCAAACAGCGGTCAACACATTTCATGCAACTGAACCTGATGAAGAACAGCTTAACGAAACTCAGAAAGCATTGATCGCTGATGCGGTAAAGCCTTTCTATGATCCCGATACAAGAGATTTTATCGAAAATATCCGCAGGAGTCATGAGCAGATAATTGATAATGTCAACCTTGACACTGTTCTATTCGCTGACTTTGACTCCGAGCAGGAGAAAAACGTTGACAGGACAATCCAGACGTTCCATGAGTTTATAGAAGAAAACAAGGACGAGATAATTGCACTTCGTATCATTTACAACGAGAGTTACAAAAATCGTCCCATGGCGATAGAAAGCCTGAAAAAACTGTATGAGAAGCTGAAAAACAAGGGCATCACTGTCGAGCGCCTGTGGGACTGCTACGCCATAAAGAAGCCTGATAAGGTAAAGCGTGGCACTATGGCTCAACTTACTGATCTTATATCCATAATACGCTTTGAAATGGGATATGCCGATAATTTGCAGCCTTTTGCTGACAAGGTCAACTATAATTTCATGCAATGGACTCTCCGCAGGAATGCAGGTGCGGTTCATTTCACAGAGGAGCAAATGGAGTGGCTCAGGCTTATAAAAGACCATATTATTGCTTCTCTTAGCATTGAACCTGACGACCTTGACCTAAATCCCTTTGACCACAAGGGTGGTCTCGGCAGATTCTATGAGGTTTTCGGCGATAGCTATGAGGAATTATTAATGGAAATAAATGAGGTATTGGTAGCATAAAGGAGTAAATTATGGAGAATAAATTACGAGAAGATTTATGGAAGTCAATTCAGGCTCATTATGAACGTAACGACTATACCGAAGCTGTTAGAGATGCTATATTTCATACAAGTGAATTGTTACGAGAGAAAAGTGGTTTTTATGATAAAGATGGTTCAAAATTAGTTGAAGCCTCCTTATTAGGTAACACTCCGGCTATTTTAGTTAATAAAAATGAAACCACAACAGAACGAGACATACAACAAGGTATAGGTTTCGCTTTTAAAGGAATAATGCAGTCGGTTCGTAATTTAATAAGTCACGAAAAATTTACTTATACTCAAAATGAAGCAGAAGCAATTATACTTTATATTAATTACCTTTTGAATCAAGTAGATCATTCAGGCGGAGTCACTAAAATTGATAATATAATGGATCTACTCTATGATGAAGATTTTACTTGTTCAGAGGAGTATGCGGAACTTCTGTTGAAAGAAGTTCCTATAAAAAAACGATATGATTTGCTATTAAAACTGTTTTCAAACAGAGAACGATTACCGCAACATAAACTCAGATTCTTCATCAATCAATTGTACAATGCTCTTTCTAAAACAACAAAATCAGATTTTTGTAAAGTTGTAAGCAAAAACTTGATGAAATGCAAAGATGATAAAAGCCTGAGAATGTATATTCATTATTTCATGGATGCTACATATTTGGAAATTGATAAACTTGCTCAATTAAGATTAGAGGATCTAGTATATAAATCAATAAAAAATGGCGAATTTGAGTATTATAGCGATGATGATTTTAGTCCTGCTGAGATGAGATGCAATTCAAAGGGGACATTAGGAACTTGGCTAAATGACAGAATTGAATTACTGAGTAATAAAGATAATATTATAAATACAATATCCGAAAAAATGTTTTCATCAATAAATGAGCAGAGATATGTATTCGAGTATTTCAGCTGTTATTTTAAAGAGCCATCTTCTTTTGATGATCGAGAAGTAAAAAAGATAAAACAACAATTAACAGACGGAAATGCATTATTCCAGAGGTGGCTTGAAGCTCCTATTGAGGTATTTGAAATTAAAGAGTACATCGATTTATTCGGAGAAGAATATGCTAAATGCAAAGAAATCAATGCTCAAATAGAAGAGTATCCATTTTAACAAGGAGAATCACTATGAATTTTATTGAATCACTTTGTTTTTCAAAGTTTTACGCAGTTGCATTGGGATTAGCACCAAGAAGTTCTATAAAAAAACCAGAATTTGACATTGCAGTTGAATGCTTAAAGAAAATGGTTGATCAAAACATAAATCTCACGCATGAACAAAAAGAGTGTCGAAAACTATTAATTGACTTTGCAAAGGAACAAACAAAATGGTAAGGAGAAACATATGGGACTATATGAAGGAATAAAGGACGCTATCGGCATAGCACAAAAAGCTGATAATATAGAGCTGTACAGACAACTCCTTGATTTAGGAGCACAGGCTTTGGATATGCAGGCTGAAATAACAAGACTTCGTGAAGAAAATGAAGAATTAAAAAAAGCGAATGATTTGGAAAGCAGAATAATTATGCATAAAGAAAACTATATCACCCTCAAAGATGATGCAGCTGAAATCCACTACTGTCCGAATTGTTGGGGGTTGAATCATAAGCTTATACCTAAAACAGAAAACGGTTGTTACGAATGCAATAGAAAGTGGCGTGAAGCTTGTAAAAGATGAACTGTATGGTAAAAAAACTGAAGGATTGTTGTATAATAATAGCTGGACAATCACCGGAATCAAAGTATTACAATACTAATGGTGAGGGAATACCTTTTTTTCAAGGTAAAGCTGATTTTGGCGAACTCTATCCCAATATAAGGGTTTATTGTTCTAAGCCGACTAAGATAGCAGAAAAAGATGATATCTTACTATCAGTTCGTGCCCCTGTCGGACCAACAAACCTTGCTCCGTGTAAAGTATGTATCGGAAGAGGATTAACCGCTATTAGACCTAATGAGACATTAAATTTAAAATATCTTCTATTCTATTTTAGATACTTTGAAGCTCAATTACAACAAAAAGGAACGGGAACAACTTTCAAGGCGATAACACAAGATATTATCAAAAATCTTGAAATAGCTGTCCCATCTCTCGAAGAACAACACCGCATAGTCTCCCGTATCGAGGAACTATTCTCTCAGCTTGACAGCGGCGTTGAAACGCTGAAAAAGACTAAGGAACAGCTCAAAGTGTATCGTCAGGCGGTGTTGAAAGAAGCGTTTGAAGGTATAACTGAAACAGCAAATATGAATGAAGTGGCTGATATGATTGATCCACACCCGAGCCATAGAACACCGCCTGAAGTTCAAGGCGGCATTCCTTATATAGGCATAGGCGATATAGATTATACCGCAAATGCTATCAACTATGATTCAGCCAGGAAAGTATCAAATGATATATTAAACGAGCATAAAGTTCGTTACAATATTCAAATTGGCGACTTTGTTATGGGCAAAATCGGAACAATTGGAAAGCCATTTCTTCTTGAATTACCACAAAACTATGCTCTTTCAGCAAATGTAATATTGATACAACCTAATTCAGACAGAATTAGACCAATGTTTCTTTATTGGCAATTTACATCACCGCTTATTACGGAGCAACTAAAAAAAGGTGCAAAGGCAACAAGTCAGCCTGCTTTTGGAATAAAAAAAGCAAGGGTTTTAAAAATAAAGATTTGTAGTTTATCAAAACAAGATCAAATATTGGAATACATTGGAGAAAAAATATCCGTCTGCGACAGCATAGAAAAAACAATTGACACAGCGTTACAGGAAGCTGAGGCTCTCAGACAGAGCATTCTGAAACAGGCTTTTGAAGGAGGTTTATAGGTGAAAGAGCTTATTGAGTATTTGAACGATAATCAAGGCTCTATAATGGTAATAATCTAAATGAAGGAACAATTTTATGTAAAAATGAAGAATCAAAATAACAGAAAAGTTGCGTCCTATCTGATTTCTAATTTTTATAAAGGAGTTTTATTATGAAAAAGTGTTTTATTATTAGCCCAATAGGTGAAGATGGCTCAGAAACAAGAAAAAATGCAGATGAGGTTTTAGAATTTATAATCGACCCTGCTTGTAAAACAAAGAACTACGAAGTTACTCGTTCTGATAAAATATCTGATAACGGAATGATAACTCAGTCGATTATAGAAAACCTATTACAAGCAGATTTAGCTATTGCAGATTTAACTGGACGAAATCCTAATGTATTTTATGAGCTTGCAATTAGGCATTCTTATAATTTGCCTGTTATTCAAATTACAAATGATATTAGTAGTATTCCTTTTGATGTTCACAATGTTAGGACAATTCAATACGATTTATCAGCAAGTGGTGCAAAGAAAGCTAAAGAAGAAATTATAAAAGTAATAGAAAGTATTGAGTCCGGTAAACAATCAGCTAATCCCATATCTTCAGTTGCAAGTATACTTAATATATCTTCTGAATCTTCTACTAATAACAATACCTTATCAGAATTACTCTTAAAAGTTAATAGCATTCCTGAAAGAATTGATCAGCTTGAAAATAATATTGGTATACGCTTTTCGCAGATGTTAACAGCTTTTGCACAGTCGTTTAATGCGGGATCTACACCTGTACCAACTGAAGAACAAATAAAACAAAAGTTTTTGGAATCATTTTTAACTAATATAATGAATGATCCTAAAAAGGGAATCTCTCAAATGGAAAACATACTTAGCGCTCAAAAATATTTAGAAGATAATGGGATAATAAAGAAAGGCGATAACAATGTCTGATAACTCAAATGCAATAGTATCAAAAGTCTGGGGAATGTGCGGTCCTTTGCGTGACGATGGCGTTTCCTACGGAGACTACCTGGAACAGCTTACATATCTTATATTTCTGAAAATGTCCGATGAATATTCACGTCCGCCGTATAAGCGTAAGACAGGTATCCCAGAAGGATACGGCTGGAATGACATGAGCCTGCTGAAAGGTGCTGAGCTTGAGGACAAGTATCGTGAAATACTTGAAAAACTCGGTGAACAAGGCGGTATCCTCGGTAAGATATTCAAAGGTGCCACAAACAAGATAAGCAACGCTGCTATCCTCAGCCGCATCGTTACAATGATCGACAAAGAAAAATGGGTATCCATGTCCTCTGATGTCAAGGGCGAGATCTATGAAGGACTTCTCCAGAAGAACGCCGAGGATATCAAAAGTGGTGCCGGACAATACTTCACTCCGCGTCCGCTTATAAAAGCTATGGTAAAGTGTATTCGCCCTGAGCCAATGAAAACTGTTGCGGATCCTTGCTGCGGAAGCGGCGGTTTCTTACTCGCAGCACAGGATTATATAGCTAATCCTGATAATTATTCTCTTGATCGTGAGCAAAAGGAGTTCCTCAAATCCGAGGCTTTTCATGGTAATGAGATAGTTCCTACTACGTTCAAACTATGCCTTATGAATCTGTATCTGCATAATATCGGTGATATTTATGGTAATATCCCTGTTACTCTCGGAGATGCACTTCTTATGGATTCGGGCGAGAGATATGATTATGTGCTGACCAATCCGCCGTTCGGCAAAAAATCCTCCATTACCTTTACAAATGAAGAAGGCGAACAGGAGGATGAGGAGCTTGTATATAATCGTCAGGACTTCTGGACCACAAGCTCAAATAAGCAGCTCAACTTTGTACAGCATATTAATACTATACTGAAATCTACGGGTAAGGCTGCTGTGGTTGTACCTGATAATGTGCTGTTTGAAGGCGGTGCAGGCGAAACTGTCCGCAGAAAGCTGCTTGAAACCACTGACCTGCATACAATTCTGAGACTGCCGACAGGCATCTTCTATAAACCGGGTGTTAAAGCTAACGTTATCTTTTTTGATAAGCGTCCGGCAAGTCCTGAGACACAAACTAAAGAAGTGTGGATATATGATTTCCGAACTAATATCCACTTTACATTAAAGCAGCATCCAATGACAGAGGATGACCTCGCTGACTTCGTAAAATGCTATAATCCTGAGAACCGATATGAGCGCTCAGAAACATGGAGTGAAGATAATCCTGAAGGACGTTTCCGCAAGTACAGCATTGATAATATATTGAAGCGTGATAAGTTGAGCTTGGATATTTTCTGGATTAAAGATAAGTCACTTGCAGACCTTGATAATCTGCCGCCTGCTGATGAGCTTGCAGACGATATCATTGAGAATCTTCAGGGGGCGCTTGAAAGCTTTAAGGAATTAAAATCTACTTTAAAGTAGTATAAACGGAGCAGAGGAAATGGCTGACAAATCACATGAACGTGAATGTTTGGATGAGGTTATAAAATGCAAAAACATTTCTGGTAACTATGCTAAGCAGATTCATAGTATTCTAAAATTGAACAAAGACAATATTACTGAAAATGAAAGACCTGATTTTATTGTCAAGCTTGAGGATGGTGCTATAGGAATAGAACATTGTCAAGTTGATGTACTTTTCAAAACAAAAAAGCACTCTGCTCATTCATTAATGCGTGAACAGGAGAGCAGAGGATTGCGAAAAATAAATGATTATAAACAGCATCCAGATAAGCTCGACGAAGAAATTGAAAATGGTCAATCTATGGAGTTCGCCTTAGGGATGGTGGAAGAAAGATTTGATGCAAGAAAAGAGTTCAATTATTCAGCTTTTATTGATAACTTTAAAGATGTTTGCTATAACCATAATGATAAATGTGTCGTCTATAAAGAAAGAATTATACAAAACTATAGCCAATGCTTATTAATGTGTTTGATGGAGATTCCATATCCGAATACATTGACGTATTTAATTACCGACAAAAATAATCAAAAAAAGGAACAAGCATTAAAAGGCATGCCAATAACCGAAGACATAATCCATATTATTCAAAATATGGATTGTTTTGATGTTGTTATTATGTGCTTGTACTGTTATGATGATCCAAATAATAGTTCAAAATCATATGTTCTATATTTTGATCCTAAAGCAATGCCTGAATGCATAAAACAACAAAATATTAGATTATATAAGCAATTTGATTATCCGCATAAAGAGAATATTAAACTCTCATATATTAAAACAGAAGAGGGATTTGATATTTCAGCGTCAGTATCAAATTCTAAAGAGTAGCTTCACCCTACACACCCCAAAGCTCTGCTTATCGCGTTCAAGCAGAGTATCGGGGAACAAATTCAGCCACTTGTGACTGAAGCTGGTACTGCCGAAGTATGCGTCGAAGTTTGAGACTGGCAGTATAACATAGTCCGAATTTTCTGGCTTGTTGGCAATGGAGTAAGCGATGACTGTTTCCGTCACATCATAGGGCAGCCCGTCAGGCAGGAGCGCCTTGAGCCGCACCTTTTCATCATCGGTGAAGGTAATGGTCTTGTCCACCAGCGGTCCGATCTCCAGAGCGTCTGCCAATATATCGTCAAACCGCAGCACCCATGCGCCTTTGGTCTCGTGGGAATACAGCGATACCTGATACTGATTGAACTTAGCTTTCTACGCCGCGTCGAAGTCTTTTTTCAGCGGTTCAGCCTTGGCAAGTGCTGCTTTGCTCATAATATCGCTATTTTTAGCGATGAACCTCTCAATCTTGTGAACGTGCCTGTAAAACCAGCCCCGTCTCTTTGTATCGACCAATTCGGGGAACTCCCCGTGCAGATCGCTGAAATCAGTCCTGAACTGCCACTCCTCCTTTGGAGCGGCAGTTTTTTTGTCGGAGATACTGAACCGATTCAGTGGTATTGAGGATATTTTGAATACTTAAAGATATGTTTCATATCGTAGATATATCTTTGAATTCAATTTTACCATCAGCGACTTTTGATATAATCGTTTCTCTACCAAACATGTCAACAAGATTTTTCACTTGCTGACCAAATCCGTATTCTGGAACGTACAAAATAACAATGTGATAGTTGTTTATTGAGTTAAGAAAATAATTTAATATTCCTTTATCTGTTTTATCTAATGAATGACCAAAAATGTAAATTTCAGGCGATATATAATTTCCAATGTCATCAAAAAACGTAGACCATTCTTCAAGGTTCCCAGGCAGTTTAAAAACAATTCTTTGGTAGTATTTGTTGAATTTAATATAGTCCAGGCTTTGGTTTTCCATAAAATCATCCCTTATGCCTAAAACCATATTATTATTATAAATGTCACCATGAATATGAAGTTCATCTAATTTCTGATTCTCTTCTACATATATTCGTTTATATGTATCTGTATAATTGAAATTTAAAACTTTATTAATCTTGTTTTTTTCAAAGAAAGGTTTTGTAGAAATAGGCAATTTATTTACAAATTCACTTAGATAGATTTTGAAACATTCTTTTAACGTTTCCAATTCGGAATACATTGTTTTTATTATGAGTTCTTTTAACTCACGTTTAGCTTTTTTAGTTTTGACAGATACTTGGCTATATATGGTATATTCATTTCTGTTACCAGTAAAACCTGTATAATACTCTCCGTGTTTTTCGATAGGTGTGAATTTAACAGCTAAATTACGTTGTTCTTGATAAAAATCTTTTTCATTTGTATCTCTGAAATCAAGTTCAAACAATTGTTCTATTTCAAATAAAGCCGCTTCTATTTCTTGCTCAAAATCTATCCAGCCTTCTTTTTCGTAACTAATGCTATTGAAGAATTGTATCCATAAATTACTATTGAGATTCTTTTCTAGATATGTAACATTTTCTTTATTTATATCTGAATGATAATAATTAGCAAAAAACGACATATTATCAGGATCCCAATTTGAAATTTTTCTTTTTTGTAAACCTTGTTGGAAATTGTGCTGGCCATCTTGATATGTTGAATAAAAACTCGACCAGTGCTTTGCAAATGATAAAAAATCAATATACTTAGTTGGAAGCTCGTGATATAAGTCAAAACCGTTTCCTATAATTAAAATATTTGCATTCATATATTTCCCTCCTGGATATGAATATTGTAAATTCTACTTGCCAGCGCTGAGCATTCTCATTTTTCGCTGGGAATGAAATGATTTAGTATTCTTGTTTCAAACATTTTCTCTTTTTGAAAATGCGACTGCATTTCTATGTCCCTACCTATTCCTCAATCGCAATTTTTAATTAGTGCGATTTTTCCTATTTTTCAGCACTTTTGACGAGTAACATCATTTCTGCACACTAAAAATTTCAAAAATCAGATATAAGTGCCAAAAATCGAGTGTTTATAACTACTGTTTTTGTTGGTGAATGTACCGAAATGCTATCTGTATGTCTGCATATAATATCATGTGTTCACACATACAGAAATTGAGTGCATAATTTTGTCACTTCTGGAATCGTAAAATGCCAATAATCTACGATAGATAGGCATTTTTTCATTTTGTCCTGACAGTAGAACTATGAGCTCAACGTGTGCCGTGCCATGCAAAAGAGAGATTAACCCTACACACCCCAAAGCTCTGCTTATCGCGTTCAAGCAGAGTATCGGGGAACAAATTCAGCCACTTGTGACTGAAGCTGGTACTGCCAAAGTAAGCATCGAAGTTGGAAACAGGCAGGATAACATAATCCGAATCGTCTGGTTTGTTGGCGATGCAGTAAGCGATAACAGTTTCCGCGACCTCATAAGGCAGACCGTCGGGCAGCAGAGTTTTGATTCGCTCCTTTTCAGCTTCAGAGAAAGGAACGGACTTGTCAGCCAGCGGTCCAAGCTCAATGGCATCCGCAAGCACATCATCAAACCGCAGTATCCACGCACCTTTTGTATCGGAAGAGTAGAGTGACACCTGATACTGCTTCACCTTATCTCTCCAAGCAGCATCAAATCTGGTTTTAAGCGGCTCAGCGTTGGAGAGAGTAGTCTTGCTCATGTTTTCGCTGTTCTTTGTGATGAACCTTTCAACCTTGTGGACGTGCCTGTAAAGCCAGCCTTTTCCCGTCTTATCCACCAATTCGGGAAACTCCTCATGCAGATTACTGAAATCAGTTCTGAACTGCCACTCCTCCTTCGGAGCGGCAGTTTTTTTGTCGGGTATACTGCACCACGCACACAGAGCTCGCCGTGCAAAGTTCACATCGGGAGCACCATTTCTGAACATATACCCCCGAGCGATAATAGTCAGCACACGGCTCAGACCTGTGAACTCCTTCATCATCTCAAAGCTGAAACGTCCGAGGAAGGAAAGGTCACGCTTTCCGCTGCACTTGTAAACAGGCTTTCCCGTGTAAGCCTTGAATTCTTCAATTTCGTTCAGCATTATTTCTCCCTCCTGACGTGCTTTTCGATCCTGTCCAACAGAAGATCGAAGAGCACTTTTCTTTTGCCCAGAGCCACTATGTACCTGACTGCTTCATCAGGTTTCATTACGGCTTCAATCAGCTTTCGGCACTCCATAGCAACCGCGTCACGGTAGTACATATTCACGGATCTATTGAGATAAGCCTCCATAAGCCGCATGAACTCAGGCGAATCACCGTCACGGATAAGACGTTTCCTGTCAGTGCGGTTATTATCATCGTCAATGTCAGCTATGAGGTCAATGAGAACACGGTATCCTCCGAAACGGAAATCGCTGAAAAGCGGATAGTAACGTTCAAGCTCAGGTATCAAATCTGTAAGAATATCTTCACGCTGTTCTTTCGAAGTAAGGTGCCAGTTCTTAGCCTGCAATTCCTGCCTGATAGCAGTTATCCTCTCGGGCGGTGTGCCTTGAAACAGGGTATACAGCATATCTGCGTCGTATTCACGGTCCTGACCACGGCTGTACAGTATGCGCTGAATGTCGTTCCTGCGCTGTCTGTCCTTGAC
>JAEEGL012245687.1_pt1 | contig 16894 bp, 14 predicted proteins | sample 9134231 | NCBI WGS metagenome assembly JAEEGL01 (sample SAMN16246548, study PRJNA631951) | gut metagenome | biome: gut microbiome; feature: rumen; material: fiber-attached | host: Bos | place: Iran: Karaj | collected 2018-10
CAATGTGCAAAGGCTACCCATTGGTACCAACACTTGCTGGCCAGGTTCAATTATCAGTTTTTTATTTGATACATTTCCATCGCAATCAGCCAGGTCAACTGAATAGTTCCTTACAGAACCTATAGTAACAGGATCAACAGCCACACTATGGCTGGTAGTCCATTTTTTACCTGAAGTAGTTAATTGCAAAGCCCCTTCTATTGCAATATTCCCCATTGATTTTATCACGTATGCAGAAGAGCCTGTAACTCGAGTGTTAAAATTTACATTCAACCAATAATTGCTGCTCAGTTTGGGACCTCCGAAATATATACTGGCGTTATTGCCCGTACCATCAGACTGTGTTTCAATCTGACCTCCAATGTAGTGAAAATTCACAACATAAGCTGTATTATCAGCAGGTTTATCATCTGTGGAAAAATCTATTCCATAACGTATGTTAGACTCCATGTCAAAACCAAGGAATAGTACATTCAGACTAGGTTTTTTGATATTAAACCGAATACCGGAAATACCATTAAGTTCAGAATACCCTCCAAAGAAATTAATATTATTACAAACTCCGTCAAATCCATAGCATTTGTTTTCATAGAAGCAACAGCTATGCAAGTCAAAAGTACTAGTGATTACGCCATCCAAACCGCAACTAAAACCTGTCCCGCTATTATGAAACTTACAATTATTTAAAACCATTATCCAACACCCATCATCAAACAGACAAGCACATTCAGTACAGTTATTGGATATAACATCTGTCATTTTACAACGCTCAGACCTTGAAAAGTGAAATCCATTCTTAAAGCCAGAAACCTGAATGCCTTCTATCTCTACATATTTAGTCCGCTTTTGACTAGATATGATTATACCATCCCTCTTATTATCAATCGCAACAATCTTCGACTGATAAGGTCCGACTCCCTTTATCTTCTTACTTGAAGTTAATGTTATTGAGGAAATCTTGTAGGTTCCGCTCATCAAATCCACTCTCGAAAACACATTAATTGCCTGTTGTATAGATTTAGTATCGTCGTTCTTTCCATTACCCTTAGCGCCAAACCATTCAGAGAAAGCCGTTTTCACGTTCCATTCACCATCTAATGACAGATTAGGCCCAAAAATCTTCACTGGCTCAGATACGATCTTCGTATTGTTGCCCGTAAGACTGCCGTTCTTTATACTTCCACCGATGAATCTCAGAACACACCCTTCTGGAAGAACAATATGCACCTGTGCCAAATCGAAAGCATACCTTATTTCGTAGATTGCATTTGTAGATACAACTTGAGAAGCAAATGATTTGTTCTTCTGCAACACGACAGTATTCTGACCTGTGTCCACAGCCTGCCTGTCAACTGATTTGGCAGAAGCAGCACATCCACTGGCCAATAATACAATAATACCGCAAGAAACACATCCTTGCTTGAGTTTTCTAAAAAGGCCAATCATCTTTTCCAATCAATATCTCTTTTTAAAACTTCTACGCCTTTACCAACGCCTCCATATACACAATGACTCTCATTCAAATTTCTAGTGATATTTGAATTTGCCGCCACTACAATTTCATCGTTTATCTTGACACCTTTCAAAATGGTAGCGCCCATTCCTATCCACACGTGATTGCCAACGGAAACTGGCTGGGGGGTATTCACTTCTTCGCCATTGTTATAGATATGATGAAAATCCGTATCCATCACCATTACGTCCCAACTCAGCAGACAATCTCTCCCGAAAGAAACAGACTTCTTGCACACTATCGTTGTATCTCCGGTTACGTGGAAATGCTCGCCTATTTTCAAAAGCGCATCTTTTTCTACACATACTTTACATCCACGCCCGAAGTGTACTGACCCGTTAACTTCTACGCCCCCACTCACCTGCCAGAGGGTTCTGGTTTTTCTGTCTTTTATCCCTATCGTATGCGGACCGATTCGCAACATTCCTATCTTGGCCGGGCATTTCAGACATACATTTCCACCCATTTCCACAAACGACGTGTTCCAGTAAACGTATGCTGGTATTCTGACCGCTTGTCTCAGAGGAAAATAATGGAAGTTGAATCGGATCGTTTTCAGCCAGTCTATCTCAAAAAACAATTTCAGACTCATATCCTATCAATTAAATAGCGACTCCAGGAGTTCAACAGTCGAGTTTATCGAATACCCATTTGCTTCTATCTCTTTTCGTGTATCATACTTGGGTTGTTCTTTTACAAAGGTCACGATCTTTTCAGCCCACTCATCTGCTGACGTTTGAAGGCTCTCAAACCTCACAAGCTTTGTAAAGCCCACTTCCTTACTGATAGTGTCTGACAACAAACAAGGCAAGCCTGTTGCCTGAGCCTCCACGATAACATTGGGAAGACCTTCATATAACGAAGGGAACACGAAAACATCCATAGCATGAAGGCATCTTGACACATCGCTCCTCACGCCCATAAATGCCACAGTATCTGTCAGCCCGTATTCCTCTACCTTCTTTTTCACATCCGGCATAGTCTCACCTTTACCAAGCAACATTAATTTGGCATTAGGATTTTTTTTATGCAATGAGGCAAATATTTCTATCAAAAACAAATGGTTCTTTTGCTGGTTGAAGCGCCCCACATGGCCAACCACAAAATCATCTTTATTATATCCCAGTTCTGCCTTGACCTTTTCGCATAACTCCTTTGAATAATAATACTCATTCATATCCAGACCATTCTTCAAAAAGGCTACTTTTCCATTCCGAACCTTACGCTTTCCAAACAACCATTCTGCGGCTTCTTTAGAAGGAGCTACCGCTTTAGTTACAAGTAGGTTCATCAGTGGACGACAAACGGCAGCCAACAGTGTAGAAGCCTTCCCACCACAAGCTGAATTGGTAGAGCGGACAATCTTAATCTTCGCCCCAGCCAAAGTCATCGCTAACAGATCCAGAAAGACTATAGGGTGTTGAGAGAACACAAACACTTTTTTGTATCCTTCACGTTTTACTGTTTTATAAATGTAGGTTATATTTTTGTACGGATGTTCAACTTTGAAATAGCCGTGGAACACTTTTCCACCCAATTGCTTTACTTCCTTTTCATACGTACCCTCATCTTGATCATTAATTAGAAAATCAAAAACGTAGCGGGAACGGTCTAAAGCACGAAATACCTTCATTATGAAAGTTTCCGCACCTCCCACACTCAGTGTGTTGATTGCTATGAGTATTCTTTCAGGCATAATTCTCACCATTTAAAACAACACCCATATACCTGGATATGTTCTTTTCGTAACTAAATTTGTCTTTAATTGTATTAAAAGCTTGTCGGGCAACTTCTTTATAAAATTCCCGGTCATTAATTAGTTTCAATACACCCTCTGCTAGAGATTCCGAAGAGCAATCGCACAATACCCCATCAACACCATCATTTATCACAACAGGAATTGCACCGACTTTTGTAGAAACGACAGGTATGCCATAACTCATTGCCTCAAGTAAGACCAAAGGTGTTCCTTCTGAATTGGAAGATATTACTAGCACATCCAATTTCCTCATTTCCGGCCCCGGTTTACTAATAAAGCCTTTCATATCAACTGAGCCTACTAGATGGTATTTCTTTATATACTCTTCAACTTGATCCCTTAATTCACCATCACCTATTATCACATACTGAGACTGCAACACTTCTTTTTTTACAAGACGTGCCATTTCAAGAAACCGAACTGGGTTTTTTAATTGAGAAAGTCTTCCTACAAATCCAATATTTATGGTTTCTTTCTTTGTGATATCCTCACAAACATCCACGGGAGGCTCTTTTATTGGCACCGATGATGAAATATAAGTACACTCTCTTCCCGTAAATGCCTTAACACTATTAGAAATCTCTTGGGACACCGCTATAAAATTACATCCTGATTTTGAAATGAATCTCAATACTGCAGGGTAAACCAGTCTTTTGTACCATGCCATTTCTGGATAAATCACGCTATTATGGAGTGTAACAGTAAGATGGCTGTTTTTCAACCTCTTCAAAGCCAAATGCGACCACAAGCCAGTTCCCAAAAGATGAGCATTTACATAAACTTGTCCATAAGCTTTTATCTCATGTTTAATGATAGCTTTTAATTGTCCCAAACTCCTAATACCTATAGGCATCCTTACAACATCTATAGTGAGTTCAGCCTGAACTTTGTCTGGCAAATACCCGTCAGGGCATATCAAAAGTACTGAAAATGACTCAGCAAGACAGCTCAAAATATTATATAAATAGACCTGTCCCCCACCTGCTATTGATGATGAAATTATGAATATTATCCTTTGTTTCTGCTTCATTATTATCTCTTCAAAAGACCCATAAACCATGCTGCATTCAGGGAGATAAAATAAGATGCAAAATCAGACAACTTGCCTATTACACCATTTATTGCCTTTCCCTTCTTGGTAAACAACATATAATAAAGAGCCACATAAATATATGCAACCACTTGAATTAACAAAAAATAAAAAGCCCAGGTATGATATAAAGAAATGATTGATGCACCTATCAATAAAAAAATTAAATTAAATGGAACAAGCCACTTCATTACACGATGGGACCAGAATACAAAACTTCCAGATCTTGGGAGCAACAATCTCCAAAATCTGAAAATTGAACGATAGCCACTCGCACCATCTTCTATGTGTTTCTCGAACAAGTCGCTTTCAGTTCTTTCCTCTTCATATACAATAGAATGAGGCTCAAATAGAACAGCATAACCTTGTTCTTCAAGAGCAGTAGGTATATAAAAATCCAAGTGAATTTTCTTGTCAATAGCACCTTCTAATGCCGCTTTCTTAAACGCAAATACTGATGGATTCGCACCTGATAAGCAACCTATCCCTGACTCAAGGCGCTTTATACTATTCTCGTACTTCCAGTTGGTCCCATCTCGGAATTTACCTTCTTTATCAGGAGCTTTTCTGGACAAACCAGATACACATGCTACACGCTTGTTTCCAAATGGAACAATAAGAGCTGGTATTGTATTTTGCAAGAAAGATGAATTACCATCAGAAACGACGATTATTTCACCCTTTAGTTTCGGAATCATCTCAACAGCTTCGTTCTGATCTTTTGACGAAACCATCTCCAATAATCCATTGATATGAGCATTTAATATTTCATCTTTTCTTTTCCTCACGCGAATATCATCAATATTAACAATGATGACACTTATCGTAGGATTATAATCCCCCCCCGCCTTGAAATCCTTACGTGGAAGGAGTTTCAAGACGAAGGGGTAAAATACATAAGTGTATATCGGTGCCAGGATGGATAATCCCAGCACCACATACAATACAATAGTCATTACTTCTTGAACAGATACTTACGGAACGTACCAAATGCCTTGAGGGTACGACGGAAGTCATCCCAACTGGTCAGACACTCACCGGCCTTCATCAGCATATACTTAGGACGCAGGTAGAACTCACGACGTGCATGGTTGCAGAAGCAAACAAGTTCTTCGCTCGTAACCTCTGGAGTAGAAATTACGCAACTGTGCATTCCGTCAGGCTTGCACCACTCATCGTAGCTTTTAGCTGTGATGTAATTGTTCTCCTTAGCCCAAGAGTAAGCCTCTGTACCAGGGTAAACCATCAGCGGGAAGAACTGAACGGTATCCATAGTCAAGCTCTTAGCAAAGTCAAGGGTTTCCTGCATAGTTTCCTTTGTCTCACCAGGGTTACCAACCATAAAGCAACCATGCACACGCATTTTAGCCTTCTTGGCCGCATCGTTGAATTTACGGGACATCTCAAGAGTAATACCCTTGTGCATTCCGTCAAGCACCTTTTGGCTACCACTTTCATATCCAACCACAACAAGACGGCAACCTGCCTTGCGCATCAGCACCATTGTCTCGTAGGTGAGTGTTACACGGCACTGAACTACCCATTTCAGTTTAATCTTGTTTTCAATCATCATCTTACAGAACTCCTGGACGTTCTTCTGATCAACAGCAAAGTTGTCGTCATCAATCAGAATCTCGTTCACATCAGGGAAGTTCTTGGTGATATAAACAACCTCATCATACAGGTTCTTGGCACTGCGTTTACGATAGCCCTTGCCAAACATAACCTGGGAGTACATGCAGTAGAAGCACTTAGAAGGACAACCACGGCTACTGAAGATGCTAATGGTAGGATAGTTTACATGAGCATAGAAGTAATCCTTATAGTTCAGATACTTCTTATAAACCATGCTAACGAAAGGAAGTTCATCAAGGTTCTGAATGTAAGGACGGTTTGCAGTTTCTTTCAGTTCACCATTCTCACAGTAGCTGATGCCTAAGACATCTTCAAGCTTCATCTTACCATCGATAGCCTTGGCAATTTCAGGAAGCGTGTAGTCATACTCATGACGAGCGATGAAATCTACAAAGTCCTTGCACTTGGGAAGAATCTCGTTGACTGTTGCAGACACATGTGTACCTACCAGACAGGTTTTAACCTTTGGCAGAGCTTCTTTCACGCGCTTAGTGAAATCCAAGTCATTGTTGAAGCTGGCAGTAGCCATATCAACTACAACAAAGTCAGGATTGAAAGCCTTGATCTCTTCAAGACACTCATCCTTGCCAATGCAACGTGCGGGAGCATCAATCATCTTCAGCTCATAGCCTTCCTTATCCAGAACACCTGCAGCATATGAAAGCCACAAGGGGAAATAGATGGTTGCACTCTTCGTAACTCCAGGGCTACGAGAACTCTTTGAAAATTTGTCAAGGAACGGAGGGTTCAATAATAAAATCTTCATAATTTTGATAATTAAAAATGTTTATAATCTGTATTCACTATCTCTAAAAATGCCTTAAAATGGCGTTTATCGCATAACAAGTAAAATAATATACACTCTTAATGCGCGAAAATTTAAAATAGCCTCGGTATGTGTACCATTGCTGTTTTGCTGACTTGCCTTTGTTCTTTGTCATCGAGGCATTACCATCACGATATAGAGACAAGATTTCGCCAACGTTATAAGCTATTTGATTTGTGTCTTTCAGGATTTGATACCATGTACAATTATCTTCTGTATGCCCAAGAGGTGGCATTCTAAATTCGCCAGACTGTTTTTTGTCCACCATAACAGTCAAACAGCCTATAGCCGTATTCTTTAGAATATCATTTGCCCTCATCTTCATTGGGCACTTCATTACTTTGCCTAGCGAGCCGTCATTTGTGTTGAATTTCTGGAAATCTGTATATGAAAGCACGCAACCTTTTTTTTGCATAAAAGCAAGTTGTTTCTCTAATTTTTCAGGCTTCCATAAATCATCACTATCGACAAAGGCTATATAATTACCCTTTGCCCGCTCGAGCCCTAAGTTACGGGCCGCAGCCACACCACCATTCTTGGATGCTTTAACAAGCTTGATGCGCGGGTCGCTTTTTACATAGTCTTGCACCAATGCAGCAGTGTAATCTGTGGAGCAATCATCCACAATAATCATTTCCCAGTCATTATAAGTCTGGGATTGAACGCTCTCAACGGTTTTGCAGATATAATTCTCTGCATTATAAGCCGGAGTAATTATTGATATATTTGGTTGTTTCATGCTTCGGAATTGTAAAACCACTCGTGACAAGTGGCATCATTAGGAAAACAAGCATAGTATAACTTTCAGCTATGGTTTGTCGTTGATAGAAGGACAACCAGAAAGCAATTAAGAAGATATAATCAGGATAAGATAAACGTCCTTTTCTTCTTTGAATATACGCTATAATATATGTTGGTATTATTATTAATAACCCCAAAATGCCAAACTTAATTATCCAAACCTTACCACCTGCAGCATCTCCAACTATTTCCTTCGGAAAATTTTGTGCTCCTACTCCCAAAACGAGATCTCCATTATAAAATGCCTTTGCAAAGTACAAATCCAAAGACAATGAAGTACGATTATCAGCTTCGCCAGATTCAATCCTCTCTATAATCAATTCATTAAAATTGTCCTTGACAGCATATAATAAAATAGCCCCGACAATAGCAAGCGGTACGATAATCTTTCTTATACTCTTTGCAATAGAAACGAAGTATATTGCAGCAAGAACATAAAAAGCAAGTGAATAGGTAAGTAGACCACTTATTAAGAAGACAATAAAAGAAAAACGAAGAGATTTATTACTTCCAGTTGGGAATAAAAGAAATCCACATAGGGTCCCTAACAAGCCCGGCTCATTAGCAAGAAACTGAAATCGTACAATATCGTACTTTTCGCTAACAAGATTCAAAATAAGATGATTAAAACTTTCATATTGATTTATTTGGGGCCGTATTACATTACCCAAAACAACACCGATTCCAGTTAACTGATATATAACAAACTCAATAAGAGCTGCTGCAAGCAACACAGAAAGAACTTTTACAAAACTCAAACATATTGCCCACTGAATATCCCTTTTTAACAACATAAACATACAAGCATATAACAAATAAATCCAACTTGTTCCGTCAGGTATGCTAGAATTGAAAATGATTGATACAAGAAACACCACAAACCATCCAATAAAAAATGTAAGGGTATCTCTATTTCCGGTAGATAACAATTTCGCATTTGACAAAAGTGCGAGAAAGTATAGTATGGAAAAAAAGACGAAACTCCACAACATCATGAGGTCTCCCATTCTATAAATGGAAAACACAGCCAGCATTGATACAAAAGCAACACTAACAAAAGCAAATTTCAGTAAAAATAATTGAATTTTCATTACATCAATAAAGTGTAATTTAAAAATATGACGACGGAAACGTTACGCTCAATTGGGAGGTGTAAACAATAATATAAAAAGGAAAGAAGTTCGAATCCATGATCCTCGCATAAAACAACCGAATAATTGCAAATGATAACCCTTACTTATCTGTTTTTATAAAAGACTTTTTAATGAATGCATCGTCAGGTAAAGATAATAAAACTGCTTTCTTTTCTTCAGGGGTTAACCGCCCCGTTTTTGTATTGAGTGTTTCTTTAACCTTATTATAAAAATCATCCGTATATCCTATAAACTTTGCAGGATTACCTGCAACCATACAGCCATCCGGAACACTTTTAGTCACTACGCTCCCCCCCCCGACGATACAATTGTTCCCGATGGTAACTCCAGGCATAATCATACAATTCGCACCTATACTTGTATAATTACCAATTTTAATCTTTCCGAATTGGTCCAATTCAGGATCATTATGTAATTTTCGCAAAGGGATAATACCTCCATGGGTATAAAAGGATGTCCCCCGAGCTATTCTTACATAATCTCCTATTTCTATTAGATAGGGCTCAGACGAGAATTCTCTACAAGAAATTTCACAACCTTTTCCAATTCTTACTCCACGTTCACGTGCCCATTGTTCGGGCGACTTCGTATATTGTTGCAATATACGCAAATACTTCTTTATCATTTGAATATTATTTTAAAATTTGTTCCCATTTATCTACAATAGACGAGGTTGAAAAACGACCAACAGAATGAAGTGCATTTTCCCCAATTCTTCTTTGTAGGCATTTATCTTTTACCAGACAAATAATTGATTCTGCCAACTTATTTATGTTTTGATTCTCTACCAAAATGCCATCTTCCCCATTTTCAATTATCTCGCAAGGACCAGAGAGTGCATAACTAATAACTGGACATCCACATGCCATCGCCTCTATTATTACCATACCAAAGCCTTCGCTTCTAGATGGGACAACAAGAGCAGAATGATTTTTCATTAAAGTAGAAATATCTTCCCTGAACCCCAAAAAATGTATATTATCATCAACTCCATAATCAGAAGCCAGTCGCTCAAGAGTTCTTATATTATTATCACTTCCATTCCCAGCAACATCAAGTCTAATATTTGGGATCTCATGCTTAACAATTGATAAGGCCTTTATCAAATTATCTAATCCTTTTACCTTATACCTATCTATTGAGCCACAGAACAGGATATCGCTACGTGAATCAAACAAAAAACCATACTCCTTATCTGTAATACGATTAAAAGTCAAAGGATTATTCATTACAATAACATTTGACCGCTTGGGCCCTAGAAAATCTTTATCAGCACGCGTGAGGACTGTATGCTGATAGAATTTTTCTGGCAGCACGCGCCTTTCATAATCTCTCACCCTGCCTATAGTACGCTCCATTGCTGAATGGTCAGATATTGTTATGCGAAACTTATGTCGGTATGGTAATAATTGCCATATACAAAAACCCAGAAAAGAAACTATATGATCTGGCTTTACCTCATTAATTGACTTCTTTAACGTGCGAGAAAACCCAACAAAATACTTTATGACCCTAAGAACCTTGCCCAATGGGTTGGTAACAGTATAAGCCTTAGAAAATTGGTAGGCATCTAGTACCTTAATTCTGCTATCCAAAGGGTAATTAATCTCTTTAGGATTGGTTAGAATATATATATCATGACCACGGTTGCACAACTCGTTTGCTATCAAGGCCAGAACCCTCTCTGCTCCACAGTATGATATATTATGAATTAAAAATAATATTCTCATAGTCTTTTCAAAATTCTCCTAGTCAAAAAACGTTTTAACAGCACAAACCAATAGTATAGTCTTTCATTAATCATCTGAATATATTGATTCCCCAAAGGCCCTTCTTTATAGACTTCGAAAGAAACGATATCAGTCATATAATCATCACAAATTTGATTAAAGCCATGCCAGTCTTTAGCTTTATCAGGACGCACCCACTCATGGGCATGAAGAACAACCGTATAATAACCCTTCTTACCTATTTTAGGGATTCCTGCACTACGACAGGGAACGCAAATAATACCCTGTCTTATATAAGGTTTACAACTCAACCCATCAGAGATATATCTAAATCCGTTGGCATATAAAGCCTTTAAAGTATTATCATCATAAGAATGAGCTGGTGCAAAAAAAACATCAGTAGAGATGTTGTGAGACAAAAGTATTTCTTTACCTTTTTTTATTCTATCATATTGTTCTTCATAACTATGACCCGCGAATTCTGATCTTTTTTTTGCTGTCACAATACCTTTTGCCTCTGTATCAAACACATGATACAAACCATGCATAGCAATAGTATATCCTTTTCCCTGTAGATAATTCAAGTATGTCCAATAGTCATTGCGGGGATTATCTATGGCAAGATCAATATCTTTACACTCAGGTACAACTCCAAGAAGCGCAGTGGCGCCAATCATATCTAATTTTTTTATTGCTTTGTCGAATTGTTCCCAATTCATCGTTGGGCAAATATCGTCAAAGCGAAGAAGAATTTTCCTATTTCTCATTTATACTACATTATAATAAACGTTTGATTCTCCTAAAAGGAGCCCCTAAATAATAAACAAATATTGAAATAAATGGCTTAATATCGCACGGGTTGTAAAAGTAACGGCACTCGGATCTTTTAAAATCTTTTATCCATTTCATTAAACTTATTTGTCTATTAAACACAAATGTTAAATCCCGCCTCTCTACAATTGCATTTATTGTCCTGACTTGGCGTTTAATCTCATTTGAATAATCTTCATGTACTTTTGCCTGAACATATATGTATGGAAGATTAACACCAGCGACACTAATGGCATAAGTAGTTGCATCATTTCTAAGGTTAATTTCAATAAAGAAATACCTACCCTTACTCACAATAAACTCAACACCAAATAGTCCTTCATAGTTTATTGCATTAACCATATTATTTATTTTTCTCAACAAATCATTTGGAAGATTATTTGAGGAATAAACAGTACAAAATGATGTGCCTCCTTTTACATCGCGGTGTTTTTTAACAAATCCGGGTATAATAATCTGACCATTAACAGCAACGCCATCAACAACTATCTCATAATCTTTGTTTAAATACTCTTGAATCTGTATTACTGCATTTAAATCATATTGTGAAATCACAACACGCAGCTGTTGTTCATTGTTGCATATATCAATTCTCTTACCACCCAAACAACTTGACAAAGGTTTCACCAAACAGGGATAGTATTTAAGAGGCGGAAGTAATTGGCCAACTTTATGGTCAAATGAAATAGGAACATTAAACCCCACCTCTTTTGCCAACTCTACCTGTCGTTGCTTGTTCATATAATGCTCATAGTCGTGATTGAGCAAAGCTGCCACATCGTCTGAGCAAACAATATAAGGCATACCTGCGTATCGTTTTTGTAATATATTAACAGCTTCGACTGCGTCGGAGGCAATAGTATAATCATGTATGAACTTTGACTTTAGCACATAACTATTATTGCCACTTGTTTCACAGAGAATCAAATCTACAACAATCCCCCGTTCTCCAAGGCATCGTATAATACTAAGCGTATTATGATGAGTCCCGCCTAAAACCACTACCATATCAATAGAAACTTTCTTTAATTATTCCAAAGTGCCGTTTAAACAAATAAATGTATTGCAAAAAAAACGGTCGTTTGTCATCACTAAAATATACCAGAAACCCTTTCGAATTCCTTATCTCTTTAAACCATTGTCTGAAAGAAATACATTTATTGCGCAACGACATAAAATGATGCATATCCCAAATATAATAACCAGGATGCGTCTTGTCAAAAGATGGCAAAGCCTCGTTGTTCAAGTCACATATATGTAATAATGGTAAATTGACTCCATATTTATATACAAAACTATTAGCCCCGTCATTCCTTAGATTAATCTCTGTAAAATAATAAAGCCCATCCTGTTTACAATGCATCATTTCTACAGAGAATAATCCCACATATTCCATTTTTCTCAGAAGATTAGTTATTGCCTTCTTTAACTCATTATCATCCAACGGTTGCATATTAGCCAAACACTCTAATCCCACTTTTGGCGGAAATAAAGTAAGCTTATTCTCTACACAAGGAATATAAACTTCGCCATTACTTAATGAACAACCCAAAATAGATATCTCATAGTCACGCTCTATATACTTTTGAACCACAAAACGAGTTTTATCATTTAATGAATTCTTTTCCCTTATGTAGTCCATATAGGTATTACAGATACGTATGTCGGATTTCGCCCCGAAATGACTAACCTCTGGCTTTAACAACACCGGATATGAGAATAAATGCTCCTCAGTCGAGCCCCATGTTCCCGGCACTGTTAACCCGGCTTCTTTCGCCAATGCCACTTGTAGGTGTTTATCCATTAATTCATTTATGCTATACTGTCCTTTTGAATGCTCAAATAAAAAACGATCGCTCAACTTTTTACGATGAGATTCAAGAACACATGCGGCATCATCACAAGAAGCAATAATAGGTATTCTCACACCAGAAAAAGGAATGGTAAGAAGAAGGTTAATGCACTCTTCGGGAGTGTGCGATGAATAAAACTCCTTACAATAGCGACTAGCCTTTACATATCCTCTTCGCCTGCCCCATACTACATCAATTACATAAAAACCCTCGCGACCTAATACTTGTGTAAGACCTAATGTATTAGTGTGATCGTTACCCAATACAATTACTTTCTTATTCATCTATTAACAAATCTATTCTTTTTACTATAGTGATTCGACTAAAAGTATCAGAATCATTGCGGTATTCTTAATCCGTGTTATAATCTACTACTTACTTATAATAGAGTTAGATTAAAACAACGCCTTATTAAACCCCATCAGCATTTACCGGGACAATAATTCATTTACGATTTCACCATATATGCGTTTAACGTTTTGTATCGTATGTTTTTTCCATTCATTCTTATTAAAGCCCATAAGACTATTATAGTCTGTAATTGCTTTATAAAGAAAATCTCTGACAGCTAAAACATCTTCATAATAACAAACAGAGTGACCTGAATCCAATAATTCTTTTTCCAAATTACTGCCTGGTGTTGTCAAACCCAAAATAGGCTTTTGATAATAATAATACATCATCAACTTGGAAGGGTAATTTGGATTACGCTTTATTACTACATCTATAATTAGAAAAATATCTGAACACTGATAGAAGGTCGATAGCTTCTCTGGTGCAATGCTCCCTAAAAATTCTACACAATAATCAAGTTTATGCTGCTTTACATAGTCTTTCTCATTTTGATGGACCTCTCCTATAAATTGTATTATGAACTTGTCAGAACATTTAGGATACTCTTCTAAGAATTTTTCTATACCCTTAAAAATTGTCATTGAAGAACGAGTACTATATATATTACCAATATGGGAAATAATAAGCTTTTCGTTAGGAACTGCTCGGTCATCTATTAAAGGAAGATTGAAGATGTTGAAAGAGAACGGTACAACATGAATTTTTTTTGCGACTTTATCCCCATACCGTTCAGCCCAAATATCTTCAATTACATGGTTAGAGTGAATAATAATATCCGCCCCATCTGCAACTTTCTTTTCAAATGATAGATTTTTATTTGCACATATACTATACCTATATTTTCTACCTGAAGTATCATGCCAAGGATCATTGCATTGAACGATTAATGGTAGGCCAGAATAGTTTTTAAGACGAAGGCCTAATAGATGTGTTGATTGTGGAGTAGATATAGTATGAATATAATCAAATCTCTCTCTTTTTAGTAATTCGATAGCTTTTTTGCATGCCCGCCTATTCCATGAATAGTATTGAACATCAGGGATCATTGATAAATCCCTTAAGCCAAGCTTCTTTAACACCCTGAAAATCAGACAAACAAAAGCATTATCTTTTATTTCAATCAATGGTAACTTAGAAGAAAAAGAGCTATTCCTTGCTGCACAGATTATAGTTGGAGAGTAATCCTCACTAGGCACATGCTCCCAAAAAGTTCTAGCAATTTGTGCAGAAGCATTGTGCAATTCTTCATAACCATAAAAAATCAACAATGGTTTCATTTTCGCTTAAGTATATTAAAAAACATTGTTCTCTCAGTAGAACTAAAACAAACCAATAACACAATAACAAGAATCATCAATGCCATCACTACACTTGACAAAAGCCATATAAGCCCTTTATAAACCGCGAACAGTTTCATAATGCCCCACGAACAAACACCACAAATTATTAATGATAATAAGATTGGCAAGAAAACCTTAAACAGCATTTTTGAATAAGGGAAGTGACACGTACATTTGCTTACATAATTATATGACATGAAGTTAATAAACTCAAATATGGACATTACATAAAAACAATAGTGGAATGGGTAGCCCAGTTTAAGGCTTAAATATGCTGCCAAAAAAGAGACTCCCAATATACAAAGATTGACAATTTCAAATCCTTTGAGTTTATTAGCCGCATCAAAAACAGTAAGGAAGGGGGCTTGAAATGACCGAGTCAAACCATAAAAAAGAACTGCTCTTAAAAAATCAACCGAGTAATCAGGTATTTGTCCTAACCATAGGTGCAACAATTCTTCTGCATATATAAAGCACGGTATTGACAAACAAGCGTAAACGCCATACTGTAGTTTCGCTGAAATAAAAATCAACTGAAAAAACTTTGTAAAATCCTCTTGTGCATATAGTTTAGTAGAATATGGAACTGTCGCCCTACTTATACTTCCCAGAAAATGGGATATTGCGCTTTGAACCTGATAGGCGACACCCCTTGCTGTATTAACAACTGCGCCCCCGAAAACATTTAACATCATATTTAAACCCTGATGCATAAATGAATACCCCATATTTCCAAAAAATACCCAACCTGCAAAGCCTGCCATATCTTTAAATAGGGTCCTGTCCCATTTCAAATGTAGTTTTGACTCTTTAAAATTTCTTCTACAATAAACTACATACCAAGCCCAAATAATCAGAGTAGAGAGAAATATGAGAAATCCATAGAAAATCAGTTTGTCAAAATGAGCATATGCCAGTAAGAACACCACTCCCAATTTAAGAAAAGCTTCTACAATAGATATTATTGCATAAAAATTAAAACGTTCATTTGCAACAATTACAGCTTCATATGAAATAGTAAGTATACCTATAACTGCAGTAAAAACTGATAATTGAAAAACAAATTTTGCAGCATATAAACGTGAAGGATCAACATTGACCTTGTATTCAAAAAACCAAAGACCAACTATTTCTGATAAAACAATAAAAAGTATACAAATTCCAGCATTAATTAATAAACTGACATTAAATATGGTATTAAGTCGTTCTGGATTATTCTTACCCATTTCAAAATTCAAGAAGCGCTGTGTTGGCGAGGTCATGAACGAACGGATAGAAGTGAATAGAGCCACAACACTTCCGACAAGATTGTAAATTCCATAGTCCACCACGCCTAATTGTTGTAAAAGCACACGTGAGGTATATATGGATATTATCATCAGGAGGAACATCCTGATATACATATAAAGTGTATTGATAGCTAATCGCTTCGAATTTGTTTTAGTCATTTAGTCTCACTGTACTACGATTCATAATAGAGATTTAACAAAACATAGCAACCCGAAGATTATTCGGTATATCATCGTCTATTCTTATTATAACTTTTGATAGAGTTCACACAATCCTTTTAGGCTATGTATCGTATTTTGTTAGCAAATTCTTTCTGGACGGTTGCTTCAAGCAAGTTTGTGGGCTTGCCGGCTACTATTTAGCTATGGGGAGCGGAAAGCTCTGTGGTTCGAAAGCAGTATTGTGCCTGGAGCGCTTCCCTTCGTCTAGCTCAGGGTGAACTAAACTCAGCGTAAACTAGACCAAATTAGGCATGCCGTTGAGTTCGTTCTGAATATACTGAAGGCTGGCAATCTTCTCTTTAGTCTCTTCCAGATTCAGGATTCTCGTATTGTTGGAGTTGAATTCCTCAATCAATGCACGTTTGGTGTCACCCTCTTTGAAATACTTATCGTAATTCAAATCACGATTGTCTGCAGGCACTGCATAGAAGTTGCCCATATCAATGGCCTTGGCAGCCTCTTCCTTGGTAAGCAGGGTCTCGTACATCTTTTCTCCG
>JAEEGL012324650.1_pt1 | contig 16894 bp, 14 predicted proteins | sample 9134231 | NCBI WGS metagenome assembly JAEEGL01 (sample SAMN16246548, study PRJNA631951) | gut metagenome | biome: gut microbiome; feature: rumen; material: fiber-attached | host: Bos | place: Iran: Karaj | collected 2018-10
TGGAAATTACCGATTCTCCTTATGTTGTGCTCAATATGCGCATTATGACCCGTATGGGCCAAAAAGTGCTTGATGTTCTCGGCGATAAGTTCTTCGTGCCCTGTATGCACTCTGTTGGTTACCCCTTGGATAACCGCCCCGATAAACCCTGGCCCTGTGCCGAAAATGTCGATGATAAATATATCGTCCAGTTCCCCGAAACTTATGAAATCTGGTCCTTTGGTTCCGGCTACGGCGGCAACGCCCTCCTCGGTAAAAAATGCTTTGCTCTCCGCATCGGTTCCGCTATGGCCCGCGATCAAGGCTGGTTGGCTGAGCACATGCTCATCCTCGATGTGGAAGATCCCAAGGGCAATAAAACCTACATCAGCGCCGCTTTCCCCTCGGCCTGTGGCAAAACCAACCTGGCTATGGTTACTCCGCCGGCCGGGCTCAAAGGCTACAAAGCCAGCACCATCGGCGACGATATCGCCTGGATTAAACCGGGAAAAGACGGCCGCTTCTATGCCATTAACCCGGAAAACGGCTTCTTTGGCGTAGCTCCCGGCACCTCTTATGACAGTAACCCCATCGCCATGGATTCCATTAAAAAGAATACCATCTTTACCAACGTGGCTTTAACCGATGATGGCGATGTATGGTGGGAAGGCATGACCAAAGAGGCTCCGAAACACCTCATCGACTGGCATGGCAACGACTGGACTCCGGATATGAACGCCGATAAAGCGCATCCGGCTGCTCACCCCAACTCCCGCTTTACCGCTCCGGCCATCAACTGCCCAACTCTTGATAAAGATTGGGAAAAAGGCTCCGGTGTGCCGATTAGCGCCTTTATCTTTGGCGGCCGTTTAGCCAGCAACTTCCCGCTCTGCTACGAAGCCAAAGACTGGGATCACGGTGTCTTTATGGCCGCTACCATGGGTTCCGAAGCCACCGCCGCTGTTCTCGATGCTCACGGCGGTATCCGCCGCGACCCCATGGCCATGAAGCCCTTCGTGGGTTACAATATGGCCGATTACTGGGGCCACTGGATTGAAATGGGCCACAAAGGCTACAAAGTGCCCAAAATCTTCCGCGTCAACTGGTTCCGTAAAGATGAGGAAGGCCACTTTATGTGGCCGGGTTACGGCGACAATATGCGCGTAATCAAATGGATTATCGACCGTTGCAACGGCGTGGCCGGCGGCGAGGAAACTCTGCTCGGCTTTAGCCCGCGCTATGAAGATATCGACTTTACCGGCCTTGATTACAGCAAAGAAGATTTTGCCAAACTCATGACCGTAACCAAAGAAGGCCTGGCCAAAGAGGCGGCCGGCATTGCTTCATACTTTGAGCAATTCGGCGACCATCTACCCAAAGAGCTGGCCGCTGCCCGTCAAGAAATGGAAGATAAATCCAAATAATTAAATTCACACACTTTTTAGAGAATAGTTCCTACTAATATGAACGAGGCCAAAGTAACCGCACTTGTCAGCGAGCTTTTGCGAGAAATAGGCGAAGACCCAGAGCGCGAAGGGCTCATAAAAACGCCTGAGCGCGTGGCTAAAGCCCTGGAGTTTTTAACCCAGGGCTACCGCCTAAATCCACAGGAGATTATCAACAACGCCGTCTTTGAAGCCAGCGCCAGCAATATGATTATTGTCAGAGATATTGAAATATATAGCCTCTGCGAACATCACATGCTGCCCTTCTTTGGCCATTGTCACATTGGCTACATCGCCAAAGACAAAGTGCTGGGCGTTTCAAAACTAGCCAGAATCGCTGATCTTTTTGCCAGGCGTTTGCAAATTCAGGAGCGCCTAACCGCTCAAATTGCCCAAATGGTGATGGACGAAGCCGGAGCCGAAGGTGTGGGCGTGGTGATGGAATGTCGCCACCTCTGTATGATGATGCGCGGGGTGGAGAAGCAAAACAGCGTTATGGCCACTTCCTCTGTTTTGGGCTCCTTCCGTGATGAGCCGGAAACCAGAGCGGAGTTTATGACCCTTTTAAACCGCTGATTCACCGCATTGGTGCTTTGTTTAGATGAAACGCTTTTTTCCCATACTCAGCAGTTTTTTGGCTGTCTTTTTGCTCTCTATACTACCTAATAAGGCAGCCGCCGACCAAACTAATCGGGAACTGCCCATAATTTCATCAATAAAACAGCACTTGGCGCTTAAAGCCCATCAAGAGCTATTCGACGGCAACTCCTTAACAAACAGCAATAACAATGACTTAAATCCCGGAGATATGCTAATCAGCGCTTTGGTTAATTACCGCCAAGGCCACTGGGCAGAAGCTGCTGCACTCTATAGTCCGCTGGTTTCTCTCCTGCCGGAAATAGAGGATTATCTGCTCCTCATGCAGGCCCAAAGCGCCATGAATGCCGGCGATTACGCTGCGGCCAAACAAGCGGCGGAGCGCTTAAAAAGCGCCTATGCCGATTCGCGTTTTTATAAAAATAACCCCGCCCTCACCGGTGACATTGCCCTGGCAGCCGGTGATTATGCCTTAGCTATTACCGCCTATAGTGAGCTTATTTCTGAAGCCGGCACCGGCGGCAAAAATCTGCCTCTTTTGCGGCTTAATAGAGCCAAAGCTCTGGAACTTTCAGGCAATTTAGCCGAGGCCGCCAAGGAATACCAATATATCACCATGCACTGGCCGGCCTGGAGCGGCGCTAAAGAAGCCACAGATATTCTAAAAGCGCTTAAAGCTGCTGGTATAACACCGCCGGCTCCAGGTTATGCTGCCCAAAAAAGTTATGCTAAAGCTCTGCGCCGCGCCGGTCTTAATAGCCGCGCTGCCCAAGTTTATGAAGAGCTCTATAAAAGGACAAAAGATAGCAAAGAACGACTGGAGCTGGCTCCAATGCTCCTGGATGCTCTTTTAAAAGCTAATAAATATACCGAAACTCAGCGCTGGATGCACAAACTGCCGCTTGATGAATTACCAAATCAAATCGAGCGCTTACAGCTGGAAGTGCGCCTGGCGAAAGGGCAGAAGGATAAGAAAAGGATAAATGATCTTTATAAAAAATTTGAGGCCCAGTTTGCCACCGCCAAAGTCACGCGCAATATATTTTTAAATTTGGCTATTGATGCCCGCGATAGTGGCAATAATGAGCTGGCTCTTAAATACTTTGCCAAGGTTTTTGGGGCTAAAAGCAGTGATTCACTCGCCCAAGATGCTCTTTGGCAAAGTGCGCTTTTAGCCATTAGCACCGCTGATTACCCAAAAGCGCTAAAATTTCTCGATCGCCTTTTAAATATTTATCAAAAAGATGCCTCCGGCACGGCGCGCATTCAATATTGGCGCGGGCGGGTCCTGCGCCTTAGCGGGCATGAAGCTGAAGCTGTAAATGCTTTTCAAAGCAGTCTTAAAGCCCTGGCAACCGGCTACTATGCTATGTTGTCCGCTTTGCAACTCGGCCAGGCAGCTCCGCCTATGCCGGTAAATGCCTATTTGGTAACAGCTCAAAATAATTTAGGAAATTGGTTGCCGCCAGCGGAGGAAAAGTCTCCTCTTCTCTGCGGCCTGGGCAAGCGTAATCGGCCGCTTTTGTCAAATACTGATTTGCCTGACATTCCCTGGGATAAGCCGGCTATAAGGCGTATTCTGCTCTTTGCCTTTTTAGAACTTTCAGAGGAAGTTTATACCGAGCTGGCCACGCTGGAAGCAAGTCATGAAAATATAAAGCTGGCCCACGCTTTGGGCGACTATTTTCATGCTTTTAGCTGGTCGGCCAAACTGCTTGGCAAAGATGCAAATAACCTGCCAAATACTGAAAATATGGCTCTGTTTAATTCTTACTATCCGCTCACCTATCCCGATATTCTGCCGCAAGCCGCAGCGGAAAAAGAAATGTATGACCTATTATTACAAGCACTTATGCGCCAGGAAAGCGCCTATAAACCCTTTGCGCACAGCTGGGCCAACGCTCGCGGACTCATGCAAATTATTCCCGTTACCGGCAAGCGTATTGCCGCCCAAATCGGCGACAAAGATTTTGACGAAACGCGCCTCTTTGAAGAGCCTCTAAGCATTAATTACTCCGCCTGGTATTTAAAAGAGCTTTTAAACAAGTATCATCAGCAACTGCCCATGGCCATCGGCAGCTACAATGCCGGCCCCAAAGCCATGAGCCGCTGGATAGATGCCCGCGGCGAAATAGATACCGACCTTTTTGTGGAACGCATTCCCTATTTGGAAACGCGCAATTATATAAAAAGGGTGCTGGGAGTTTTGCATAATTATTGCACTGTTTATGAGCCAGGGACAATTATTCCCTGGCCGGCGCATCCGGATAACGCCTATGGCGACAATATAAACTTTTAGAGCTCATAAGCTCAGACGGGCCATACAATGCAGCTAACACTGGGTAAATTAAAGATAATTTTAAGACCTAGCTTTTTAGCTGTCACCCTGGCCTTTAGCTACTCGCAACTTTGGCCCAAAATTTCACCCGCCACCCTGCCCCGGCTGCTAATTTTGGCTCTTATTTTTATTATTTCCATTGCTATTCATGAATTTGGCCACGCTCTGGCTTTTCAAAAAATCGGTCGCCCGGCAGAAATTACCCTCCACTTTTTGGGCGGCACCACCAGGCCCCTTTCGGCCGCGGCGCTAAAACCTGGCGAAGAGCTTTTTGTCAGCCTCATGGGTCCACTGGCCGGCTTACTGCTCAGCGGCCTATCAGCTCTCGATTTGCTCTTTATTAACAGCGCAGAAATTAAAGTATTTTTACAATATGCCCTCTATATTAACCTCATTTGGAGCGCCGTCAATCTCCTGCCGCTTATGCCTCTTGACGGCGGCCATGCCCTAGCGGCCTTATTAACTCTCCTCTGGGAGAGAGAAAGTAGCAAGATCCTTTACCTTATCTCTGCCATCTGCTCACTGCTGGCCGCCATTCTGACTGTTTACAGCGGCTTATATTGGGCCGCGGTTATTTTTGGCTATTTAGTATTCATAAATGCTCTTAATTTTTGGAAAATAGTAAAATATAATCCATCATTTAACAGCAAAGAGGCGGAGATAAAAGATCTTCTCGCCCAGGGGGCCATCGGCGCGGCCTTGCAAAAGAGCAAAGAGCTAATGAGAAACGCCGGCAAAGAGCGGCCAAGAGCCGAGGCACTATATAAATACTGCTGTGATGTGGCACAGTTGGAAGATGATGGAGAGAGTGGCGGCTGATTGCGGCTCTACTGCCCCGGCAGGGTAAAAGGCCTCAACGGCTCCCGGCCGCTACCGGCCAAAGCGCGATATGGCAACAATTTTTCATCATCTTCATCGGCACTTATGAGGTAGCTCTTCATTTCCGCATAGCGCTTTTCTTTGGCCAAAAGTTCCATGAGCAGATAGAGCGGCTCGCCGTGTGCGCCCAGAATATCAACCGCTTGCCGCGCCTCATCCAGAGCCACAGCGGGCTTTTTACGCATAAAAGTGAGCCACCGGGCATAGTGATAAGCTATTTGCCCGGATTCATTCATAGTTTTGGCAAGTTCGGCCCAGAGTTCCAGCCCTTCGCTATAGGCACCGTAGAGCATGAGCTCATCACCAAAAGTAATGTAATCTGAGAGAAGCGGCACCCTGTTTTCGGCCCGCAATTTGGCCGCTTTTAAAGAATCCGGCGGCGAAAATTCCAGGGAGTTTTTAGCTTTTTGGCACCAGGGAGCGTATAATTCGGCTAGCGGCAAAGGCACGCGGCAAGAGAGAACATACTGATAAAATCCCTTTAAATATATGTAGTTACTGGAGGTGATTATTACACCATCCATCTCATATTGCTCGCTATTTTCTTTAAAATGGAGCTCCTCGTCAGTCACTCCGTCAGCCAAAAGGCGGCTCTCCAAATAAATGGTCACTCCCAAACTGTTTTGCAGCGCAAAAGCCTCCCCCTTTGGCAAAGATGCCTTTTCAATAAGCCAGCCGCTGGGAGCCATAAAGGTTACACCGTAGTGGGAATCCGCAAAAAGATAAGCCTTAGTAACCAAAATCTTGGGCACCATAAGCGGGATCAAAATAAGCCCTAAAACCAAAAACAGCCATTTTAATCTCTGATGTGTAGCCAGGCCAGCCGGGTGACACACAATAAAAAGCCGGCCACAAATAAACCCCGCGCCAAGCCCGCCGATATGGGCCAAAACGGAAACCCCGCCGCTTTTAAGACCAGCCAGGAGCAAAAGCAGCGTATAAATTGGCAAAATTATAAAAAGCAAACGCCGGTACCCCGGTTTGATATTGCGCCGATAGCGGTAACAAATAACTATCGTTGCCGCAAGGGCCGCAAAAATAAGGCCGGAAGCGCCATAAGTCACCGCTGCCCGGTCGCTAAGAGCCGCCAGCATGGCACTAAGCGCCCCAAAAGCATAAATAAAAAGCAAATCCAGGCGATAAAAAAAGAGCTCGCAAATAGTGCCAATAATAAGCAGAAGAGCCACATTGCCCCAAAGATGAAGCGGCGATTCGTGCAAAAAATTGGCTACTATGAGCCGTGAGCCTTCGCCGCTATCGGCAATAATTTGAGCCGACGAAGCGCCCATAGCCGCCAGCTCCTCAAGCGAAAAGCGACCGCCCCCCTCCCCAAGATAATAGGCCAGCAGCAAACTAAGCACTAAAGCTGCTGTGAGCCCGGGAAAACGCATATTAGGTAATAACAAACGGCCCATATATCTCCATAAACAGTAGCCGGCCTTTGTAATCTAAACCGCTGGCGCTACCGGCCTATTCTAGCCCGCCCATATTCCACATAAAAACCAAAATTAAACTCTATCCGCCCATGGTCATCAAGAAGCGCTGCCGGCGGATTGGGAAAGGGAGCAGCCCGCTTAAAAGCGGCGAGAGCCTCATCATCAAGCGCAAAAACTCCGCTCTGGCGCACAATCCTGGCATCCAAAAGCGCGCCCTTTTCGTTTAAAACCACACCGATTACCGTTTCCCTATCTTTGTAACCATACAAATTGCCGGTGGGATCGCGCGTTTCCAAAATGCTCTGCGGATACCAATTTTGGCTGACTTTTTGATGTAATCTATTGAAAAAGCTGGCATATTTAAATTCACGGCTATTAAGAAATGTGCCATCGCCCTCTTCCACATCAGGCAAATAATTATTAGCCGGCGAACCGAGGATTTCAGCCAGCTCTTTAGTCGTGGGCAGCAATTTCAGGCCATTGGCACCATCCAAAAAGCCAAGTGATTGTTCGCCCTCCCGTGGCGGCAGTGTCCGCGTTGGCTTTAATTTCAAGCGATAAGGATTAGACTTAGCCTGCTCCTCTTTTTTATTCTCCGTACCATCGGCAGTTTCTTTAAGAGCCAGCTGACCAGCGGCGCTGGGAACATTAACGGTCTGCTCTTTAGCCTTTAAGTTTTGCTCTTTATTTTCTTGCAGTTTCTTAGCTAACTGCGAACCTTTCGGGCGAGGCATTTCTTTTTGCCGCGACGGCCTGTTGGCGGCTTTTTTATAATCTTTATCCATTTCCCGCGCCTTGGTCTCTTTATCGGTGCGGGTATTATATTCCGATAAATATTTGGCCTCCTCCGGCGGGCGATTATCCGGGCTTGGCGGCAGGTCAACTATTTGTTTATCAAGCTTTTTTATATCAAACTTCTCTTCTTCTTTTTTCTTTTTTCGCACCTCGCGCGCACCTTGCGGTTTTTTTTGGGGGGTGCGGCTACTGTGCGTCAAAGCGCCTTTTGGTACTTTTATATGCTGGATTTTTAGCGGAGCCTTGGGCGGTTTTTGCCAGGCAAACTCATTAAGGAACAAAAGAGCGGCGCCATGGAAACAAATAACCAGAGCAGCAATAAAAAGCGTGCGCCAGAATTTGTCGCTTTTTTGCTCTTTATCCAGCATAGCGCTTATTCTCCACCGGCAGTAAGCTCGGCAAAATTCCAAGGAATTTTAGTAGTCAGATAGAGCTTTTTACCGCTAAGCGGATTAACAAAATCAAGAGCCAGAGCGTGCAAATAAAGACGCCCGGCCCACTTTGGTTTCACATTGGTATTATAAATTTCATCGCCCACAATAGGGTAACCGGCTTCGGCCAAATGGGCTCTTATCTGATGGCGAAAACCGCGGCGGATTACAACTTCAACTTCGCAAAATTCTTTCTCTTTTTGGCGCAGGGCAAAATCACTTTTATATATTTCGCCGCTGCATTTTCGCCCGTGAGACTGATTTTTTGGGCTATAAACCACCTTCACCCGCGAGCCCCCTTTGCCGGCACGCATAAAATAGCTGGCAATATATGGCGGCAATTTGGCCGCTGTAGCCGCTTTATCGGTAATGGCCAAATATGTTTTTGCCACCGCTTCGGCAGCCAAAATCTCCCGCATAGCCGCAAAAGATTCATTGCTCTTGGCCAATAGCAAAAGGCCGGATGTAGCAAAATCAAGGCGATGCAAAATAGCCGGCTCCCAAGGGTGCCACCCAGCCACCCGGCCAAGTTCCGGGCGCATTTCCAGAATCATATCCAGCATAGTGGCTTCCGAAGATGGTGTGGCATTTGGGGCACTATGAATCCCCGGCGGCTTTTCCAGCGCCAAAAGATCATTATCTTCGTATATAACGGAGAGCTCCATAACCTCACCAGTCCGGCAAAAATGCCGCCGGAATTATAACACAGTAGCAGCATTTTTTATGCCCAAATATTGGATGATTTTTCTGAGCGGCAATCCAGCGCCTTATTTAACAGCCTTAGGGGCCAAAGTAGGCTGCGGATGAAATTCTATGCGCGTCCCAAATTCTTTGTTGATCTCTTCCACTAAAAGCGGCGTTTTTTGATCATCCTGCCGCTTGGCTTTAAATTCAGGCGAGAGAGCCATTTGCCGCCCGCTATCATCGGCATCTAAAAAGCGATTGACGAAATCAGGCCATAAAAACATAGGCATATCGCTCATAATTGAATCGCCATAAGCCGCCATTGGCAGCCCGTTTATCTCTTCGGCAATAGAGAGCACTTCCTCGTGTTTAATACTGAAAATATTGCGTTTGCAAAAGCCCAAAGAGCGCCCTTCTTCATCGTAAGCCAAAACAGAAGCACGCACATGCTCGCGCGGAAGCCCCAAATAAGTGGCCCCTTCTGCGGCCAAAAAATCCAGGCCGGCCGAAATAGCCCAGCCATCTATCCCCTGCTCCTGAAAATAGACATAAAGCGAACGCTGCTCGCCATAAACACGCTCTTTAAAGGGGCGGCCATAGCCCTCTGTCTCATAGCCGTTCTCAAAAAAATCATGAATAAATACATCAAGTTCAGCGCGTGTGTAGCCAAAAGTAGTGGCCGCTAATAAATTAAAAAGTGTAAGCCCGTCAATAGAATCATCCTTTAAATGGCGGTTATAAGCCCAGGCCAAAAGCTCAAGGGATGTTTTTTGCCTCAGCGCTTCTGCCGCTTCCGGCGCCTCCTTTTGCAGATATTTCTCCAAAATTTTCAGCATCATGGTGTTATCAGGCAACCTGATGAGATTATTCTTCAGGACATAGCCCAAATAAACATTACTCACATCACCGGTCCAGGAGGTATTATCGAGGTCAGTTACAAAAAATGGTTTAATTTCAAGAAGTTTATACATTCCAAGGTCTAATTGAATAGCCTCATCAGCTCCGGTTTTCGCTGGCTCCAACAAAAGCGCCGCCTTAGCTTTAAGCATTTTGGCAAACATAGTGAGGCGCTGCCTGAGCTGCACCCGCTCTGCTCTGTTTAGGGGCGGCAAATCACCATTTGCGAGGAGGGTTTTTAAATAAGCGAAAACATCGCTCTCCTTTAAATTTTTTCCCTCGGCGGTTGGTGCCGGCAAGTTAGCCAGCCAGGCCAATGCCGCAGCAACTTTTTGCATATCCTTCTCATCAAAGCGCCCATTAGCGTCTATATCGAGGTCGGCCGGCTGATAAACAAAATAAGTGCTGTCCGGCTGCCTAAGGGGGATAACCGGCCCGGCCACAGGATTCAAAGGGGCACTGCCCCCGCACGAAGAGAGGCCAAGAGCTAAAAAGAGAAGAGAAGTTATAAACTTTTTATTTCGCATCGCACACCGATATTTCTATGATAATAGTGCTCTTTTTGTTTGAGGCACCAACATGGGCTTTCTTTTAGCACACATTTAAGATTAAAGTCTATTTTATAAGAAAAAATTACTAGCCAAGCCCCTTTTATTGGTGTAGATATAGTGACGTGTTTTTAAACGTTCTCCAACGGTGTTGGAGCAATAATAAGGAGTTTACAATGAGAAAGATTCGCCAAATGATGATGAAATTACGCAAAAACAAACTGGGCCAGGGTATGACGGAATATATCATCATCGTGGCGCTCATCGCCATTGCCGCTATCACCGTTATCTCTGTCTTTGGCGACAACCTGCGTGCCCAATTTGGTAACGCTGCCAGTGCTTTGGGCGGCGGAAATGGTGATGTTAACACCACCAATGATAGTGTTGGTGTTAGAGAACATGTAAATATGAGCAATTTCGGCGAAGGTACTGCAGACGGTGATTTATAATCTGGTGCCTTGTTTATCCTAATGCTCCAATATTTTTCCCCTATCTACGCCGCGCCTTGGGTGGCATGGATAGTCTCTTCTCTCATTATAATAGTCTCAGGCATAGCTCTTTACTTTGACCTGCGCTGGCGCATTATACCCAACTGGCTCACTTACGGCGCTCTCTTTACCGGGCTATTATTAAACGGCGTCTTGGCCGGCGGCGGCGGGCTTATTTCTGCCTTAATGGGCATGGTTGCCGCCTCAGCCGTTTTTTTGCCCCTCTTTTTTATGGGCGGCTTTGGCGGCGGCGATGTCAAACTCATGGCCGCTCTGGGAGCCATCGGCGGCTGTCAGCTAGCCTGCAATATTTTGCTTATTACAGCCATAACCGGCGGTTTTTTGGGCCTTTTGCAGGTTATTTTTAAAGGAGCTTTCCGGCAAATTTTTCATCGTCTTTTTTTGCTTGTAACTTGGCAGAAAAAAGCCTTAAATAGCGCCGCACCGGAGCAACAGCTCTCGATGCCCTACGGCCTGGCCATCGCTTTGGGATGCCTAGCCACAGTTATTTTGCAATACACAGGTAACTTGCTAATTTAATTAGTTTATGGAGAATATCATGTCTAACGGTAATTTTATTTTTACTTCCGAATCAGTAACCGAGGGTCACCCGGATAAAGTGGCCGACCAAATTTCCGATGCCGTGCTCGATGCCATTTTGGCCGCCGACCCCAATGGGCGCGTGGCCTGCGAAACCCTGGTTAAAACCGGCATGGCTATAATCGCCGGCGAGATTACCACCAGCACCTATGTGCATTTGCCGGATATTGTGCGCAAAACCATCACCGATATCGGCTACAACAGCTCCGATGTGGGCTTTGACGGCCAAACCTGCGCCGTTATGTCGGCCATTGAGCGCCAGTCGCCGGATATCGCTATGGGTGTTGACTCCTCAGCCACTCACGCCCAGGGAGCCGGCGATCAGGGTATGATGTTTGGCTTTGCCGTTAACGATACGCCGGAGCTCATGCCAGCGCCTATTCATTATGCTCATCTTTTAACCAAGCAGCTGGCTTTTGTGCGCAAGAATAATCGCTTGAAATTTTTGCGCCCCGATGGCAAATCGCAAGTAACCATGCGCTACGAAAACTGGAAGCCGGTCTATGTCGATACCGTGGTTATCTCGTCGCAACACGACCCCGATATTTCTCATGCCGAGCTGAAAGAGGCCATCATCGAAGAAGTTATCAAAGTGGCCATTCCCGAGCATCTTTTGACGCCTAAAACCAAGTTTTTGGTTAACCCCACCGGCCGCTTCGTTATGGGCGGGCCGGAGGCCGATGCCGGTGTCACCGGGCGCAAAATCATTGTAGATACTTACGGCGGCTTTGCCCGCCACGGCGGCGGCGCTTTTTCCGGCAAAGATCCTTCCAAAGTTGACCGCAGCGCCGCCTATTATGCCCGCTATATAGCCAAAAATATCGTAGCCGCCAAATTGGCCGATAAATGCGAAGTACAGCTGGCTTATGCCATCGGCGTAGCCGACCCGGTCTCCATCATGGTGGACACCTTTAATACCGAAAAAGCGCCGGTCGCTAAAATTATCGAAGCTGTGCGCAAATATTTCCCGGCCCAGCCGCGGCAAATCATTGAGCAGCTCGATCTTTTGCGCCCTATTTATTCCAAAACCGCCGCTTATGGCCACTTTGGGCGCTCTGAGCCGGAATTTACCTGGGAAAAAACCGATAAAGCCGAGATTCTGGCTGCCGAATTCAACCTCTGACAGGTTCTGGGCTTATTCATGGAAATAGCGCCTCTTTATGCCCTCATTTTGGGGCTTATTCAGGGATTAACCGAGTTTTTGCCTGTCTCCAGCAGCGGCCACTTGGTTATTGCCCAGCAGTTTCTCGGCCTAAAAGAGCCTAATCTGCTCTTTGATACTTGGCTACACTTCGCCACACTTATTGCCGTGTGTTTTTTCTATCGCCGCGATATTATAGATATTTTAAAAGATCTATGGTCACAGGCTAAAGCTGCTTTAGGCAAAAAGAGCGATGCATTTTCCCCGGATAGGCCGGCAATACTTGGCTGGCTGGTAGTTTTGGCTTCCGTACCCACTGCGCTTATCGGCTTTTTGGCCAAAGATTATTTTGAGGAGCTATTTGGCTCAACGCACTCTGTAGCAGTTGCCCTTTTAATTACCGCTACCCTGCTCATTGCCACCAAGTTTATCAAAACTCAGGACAAAGGGCTCACCTGGTGGAAAGCGCTCCTGATTGGCCTCATTCAGGGCCTCGCCATCACTCCGGGCATCAGCCGCAGCGGCAGTACCATTGCCCTCGCTCTATTTTTGGGCATAAGTGCGACAAAGAGTGCCCGTTTTAGCTTTTTGCTTTCAATTCCTGCCATTTGCGGCGCCCTGCTCTTGCAGGTTTTGCACCTTGGGTCCGCTGATTTGACTCTGTTACAAAATAGCTGGCCGGCCCTTGCTCTTGGCTTTGTGGCGGCTATGGCTTCCGGCCTTTTGGCGCTTATTTTACTGGTAAAATTGCTTAAAGCACAAAAGTTCTATCTTTTTGCCCCCTATTTGGTCATAATCGCCACCGTAACTTTAGTCATGCTCTAAAGATTACAAATGCGGAGTTAATTAATGAATGAGCAGGAATTAATAGCTAAATATGACATCAGCAAAACTCTAAGCGACCGTCTGCTGCGTAAAACCACCATTACTCTTGATGAAGTTGGCGACAGATTGGTGGAATTCATGCTGGATTTACACACCCTCTCCGATAATGATCGAGAGGCCTTTTGCAAAAAATATGTCACCCATGATTTAGCTGTTAAAGAGCAAGAGTTTTTTACTCTTTATTCACGGCTTTTAACCGCCAACAAAAGAGCGGCTTCTTCACCACTTAAGCCAATGACTTTAAATGGTTTTCTCTTGGTTTGGGATAATGGCGGCCGCGGTGGGGAAAATAAAGACCAGACTTTACAGCTGGGCGAGCTGGTGCAATATAACGGCCTTTATGACTTTTTACTTGATCTTTTTGCTCTTAGCGAGGCGGATCAGCTACATATTGAAAACATCCTCTCCGATGTCTCTAAAAAGTTTTGTAAGCCCGTCTTTGCCATGGTCAGAGAGATGAAAGCGGCCGGTAAACTGAATAACCTGCCACCATTTTATCTCTAATTTTTTTAGCTTTATTTTTTAGATAAAAACACACAGAGGTCTATTGTGTCTTATAAAAACAGTGTTGAGGCTTATCGGCTGAATCCTGACAGACGGCGTGTATGGCAAAATATGGCAGCACTATTAAAAAGTGATGCCGAGCGCCTGGCTCTGGCTGATTTTCTCCACAAAATGCCTTGGTCTTATGCCCGCGAAGTTCCTGAAGAAATTATTGCTACCCAGTGGAAGGTTTTAAACCAAAAGCAATATGAAAAACTGGCCGCCGATGAGAGCTATGTCTTTCATCACAAAGGCTGCTCTTCTTGGATTGGCGAAAGTAGTCTTAGCACCATCCCGGCTTTGCTTAGAAAATTAACCGGCGGTGAATTTTCTCCGCTACAGCGCATATTTTTTCATGAAAACAGCAAGTTAGCTGCAGCTATTGTCTATAAGTCCAAAGAAGCGCAAAAGCGCTCCTACCCCATTGAACCGCCGGCTTGGATTGGCACTTTTAAAAAAACAACCTTAAATCACAGGAGGCAATCTTCCAGCATCTCTTTTGATACGGTGGTGATGGAAAATTCCACTCTCTTTCGCCTGGAAATATGCAATTCACCGCAATCGACAGTATTACATAAAATATGTGAAATCATGCAGCGCCACCAGGTGAATATTGCCACTTTGGATCTTTGGTCCATGAATAACGGCTGGACGGGATCACGCAAAATAAAAGAGCGCCACTCCATTGAAATAGAAGTGCGCGAATCACTGGAAGAGGCCATAATTCAGTCTATAAAGAATGACGCCTTTCGCTACCTGGTGGCGCTCTTAAAGGTACACTCACTCTTTGACATAATAGGCCCGGCCGTGATTGGCCCCAGCAGCTCACACACGGCCGGGGCCTGTCGCATCGGCATGCTGGCGCGGAATATTTTCATGGCTCTGGAAGAAGCCGGCCATTTTAAAAAGATTAGCCGCTTTGACATTAAATTATATGGCTCTTTTCGTGATACCGGCCCCGGCCACGGCACGCACATTGCCCTGGGCGGCGGCTTAAAGGGCTTTGCCCCAGATTCTCCGGAACTCACCAAAGAGGGCGCGCTCGAAGTGCTCATAAAAAAAGGCATTCCCTGGAAAGATAAAAAGCGCGCTATACCTTTTGGTGGCTTTTTGGCAGCCAGCCCCGAGGAAGATCGCAAATATATTCGCCAACATGGCGATTGCATCAATATTGCCGAAATCATTGCCACTACCGATGCCGGCCCATTTGCCCTGGCCGGTTTTTCCACCGGCGGCGGCATTGTGGAAATGCGCTATATCAATAATACCAAGATATTACCGAGTATTTCCGGCAAGCGCGACCTCTGGATTCAGCCGCCGCCTCTGCCGGCCACTCTGGACCTGGCACATGCGCCGGTAAAAGGTAAGAAATACGGCAAGATTGCCAAGATTTACCCGGAGAGAGCGCCGCTTGATGAATTTACTCTGGTTTTTAATACCTTCGATGAAGCGCTGGAGTACGCCAAGGATACACAAAAATCACTTTTGCAAATAGCCCTTGAGATGGAAGCCAAGTTGCAAAATACCAGCGCCGGCGAAATTATGCAAAATATGACCAATCTATGGGAGATAATGAAAGAATCTGTCCACAAAGGATTGGAAAATACGCGCCGTAGCACCATGGGCCTCTCCGGCGGCGACGCCATAAAACTATTGGAATATATCAGAGCTAAAAAATATGTCTCCTTCCACACTCTGGCCTCCACCTATGCCATGGCCTCGGCCGAGACCAATGCCCAAATGGGACGCATAGTGGCCTGCCCCACCGCCGGCGCTTGCGGCATTATTCCCGGAGTGCTCCTGGCCTGGCACGATGTGCATATTGCCATGGGCCTGCCGCCGGAGGGGCTGGAGCGCAAAGTGGTGGAGGCCCTTATCGTCGCCGCCTTTATCGGCATGATCTTTTATGACGATATACCCACAGCCGGGGCTACTCTTGGCTGCCAGGCCGAAATCGGCATCGGCGCAGCCATGGCAGCAGCGGCTATTGTCCAGCTGCAGGGCGGCACGCCGGAAGAGGTGGTGCACGGCGCTATTTTAACCATTAAAAACTGCATGGGCCTGGTTTGCGACCCGGTGGCCGGCCTGGTGGAAGTACCTTGTATCAAGCGCAATGCCATGTTTTCCAACTTTGCCATCACCGCCGCCGATATGGCGCGGGCCGGCATTCGTTCCCAAATTCCGCCCGACCAGGTAGTGCTCGCCGTTAAAGAGGTTGGCGAACACATGTCCACAGCTTATAAAGAAACAGCCCATGGCGGCCTGGCAGCCACTCTAAATGGCAAAGATGTGGCCCGCCGCTTTGGCGAAATGTGCCAGGGCCTCTTTTGTGACACTTGCACGCTCTGCCACTAGGAGGAGTCATGAATCTTTCTACCGCTACAGAATATATGATAGCCTGGCGCCTCTTTTCGCTCTTTCCGGCGGCCTTTTATCTAAAGGCGGAAAATGGGCGCATTTTGGGCTATGCTGCCTCCAAATTTGCCCTAAAAGCCGAGATACACGTTTATACCAATACCAACAAAATGCGCGAAATCTTTTATATAAAAGCGCGAAAAGTAATAGATTTCTCGGCAGCTTACAATGTCTTTCGCTCACCTGGTGATGTACTCATCGGCACTTGGCGCCGCAAAGGCTTTTCTTCCATCACCCGCGACCACTGGGAACTACTCGATGCTCAGGGTAATCTTATCGGCGATCTTTTAGAAGATTCAGCGCAAAAAGCCATGATGCGCCGCCTCTGGACAAGCTATATTCCCCAATCTTTTACTCTGCGGGTAAATGGCCTGGCTGTGGCCGATTATCACCAAACATTTTGGCCTTTTTTACTGCGCCTTAAAGTGGAACTTGCCGGTGAGCCGGATCCTGATATGGCCATCATGGTAGCTGCCGGCGGCATTTTACTGGATGCGATAGAAGGCCGGCAAAAGCGCTGGTAGAAGAGAAAAAAATGGAATTAAATCGCCAGATTCTCGGTAAAGCGGCTCTCATTTTTAAAGATATCCTGCAATTTAGCGGTCCAGCTGATGGTACCTTACAACTCTTTTTCAAAAAAAATCCCAAGCTTGGTTCCGCTGAGCGCAAACTAATTTCAGAGCTTATTTTTAGCGCTCTGCGCCATTTGCAAACAATCAAAGAAGCCCTGGAGGCACCGGCTAATACTGATTCGACAGCCCTTCTCCTAGCTGCCCTTTACCTCTACCACCAA
>JAEEGL012818511.1_pt1 | contig 16894 bp, 11 predicted proteins | sample 9134231 | NCBI WGS metagenome assembly JAEEGL01 (sample SAMN16246548, study PRJNA631951) | gut metagenome | biome: gut microbiome; feature: rumen; material: fiber-attached | host: Bos | place: Iran: Karaj | collected 2018-10
AGCGAGCAGGCCAGTCCCATTGACATGTTCAGATCAAATCCGGTTAGCGGATACAGGAATGAAGCCAGCATCGGCGCGGAGATGATCCTTCTGGCGGTGGACATCTGCCAGGTGTCAGGCTGGATGTGGCCGTTCTGGTACAGCACCTGGGCCAGAAGGGTTTCAGAGGCGATGTCAGACTCCATGTGCGCTGTGTAATGGTTGACGTTGGCCACCGAATATACTGCTATTACAGCCAGGACAGCGAGTGCTGCCAGGACTGTCAGGATATTGTAGGGGAGTTCTTTTTTTGATTTCACTGATTACTCCTTGGTTGGACGTTGTAATATACGTTCTCGATTATGGTTATTGCGAGCCCGCCTTCTACTAATGAGATGCTCGATGATGGTTCACTTATTAGCATGGTGCTTGATGAAGCGGCTAGTTTTTGTTCTATCGTTAATAAGATGCGCGATGGTTATTCTTTGTTGGTTGTGCGTTATGACTAAGCTCCTGGCTATTTTTCTGTGATTTACCACTCGCCCGAAAACAGCTCATCATAATCAAAGTTAGTGACGATGGTTCTCATGTTTTTCAAGGCCTGTTCCATCTCTTTTGCAGAATTGATCTGATAGGATCCGTTGCCAAAACACTCAACCATAAAGCGATTGATCTCGGGCTTGTAATGAGAATAATCCGCGTAGTTGTTCAGGTCCGTGACCTCGTCCATGGTCTGGAAATAGAACAGGTGCACGTTGTCGTATTCAAGCAGTCTTTCAGCCACATACTGATACTGGGCGAATGCCGCTTCGTAAAAGCCTTCCTGTTGCAGGTTGTGCCAGTACAGGATCGAATACGGCGGGAAAAAGAAGTAGAACTGGGTCTTTGGATGCTGCTCCACAAATGGGAGAATATTCTTTTCCAGATTCGCCTTTGTAGCCGGCAGAACGTCGTCCGCGGTGTAGATGACATCGGACTTCTCAGGTTCCTCGTAGGTGTGCATCACCCACTGGATATTATAATAGTCCGGTGTCCACCAGCTGGCGTAAATCTCCGACAGATCTGAGCCTTTGCCCTGGATCACGGGCCGCATTATATACTGAAGGAGCACGTCCTTGTTCAGGACATATTTTACATCATTAAAGATATTGTCGTCGTAAAGGTGTTCGGGTAGAGGGTACTTGGTCTCCTCTGTGTCCGCAGTCATGGTTGGAATGTCCATAGCAAAGAACACCGCCCCCATATCCCGCGACTTCCGGGCTGCTGTGGTCTCGTCAAAGACTATGGAGAGGATGTTGTAATCATCCTTTGGGTACGCACCGCTGTAGCTGAGCTTAACAGTGTCATAACCAAGGATTTCTTTAAAGTCATCCGTGTCGAAGTTAACCGTCATGGATGATCCGATGATGCAGCCATTGTAATCCATGTTGGATGCCATTCCCGGGTTCTGGCTAAGCTGGTTGTCTACGATGTAGGGGAAACCGGGCAGCGGTGCATGGTAGTGGAAGAACGGGTCCACGTATACGACCAGGGCAGTGATTGATGCCAAGGCCAGTATCAGAAGCAGGAGCAGAAGGCAGAATAGCTTGCGATAATCTTGGGTTGAATGAACCGGGCTGGTGATGTTGGCTGGTGCTTCTGCGGTGCGTGATGCCGGCTTGGAGCTGGTGGTTGCTGCGTTTGCGCCGGTTGATGCTGGCATAGTGCCAGCCGTTGCTCTTTGGGCATTTGTTGGCGCTGGTGCAGTGCCGGCTGTTGCTCTTTGGGCATTTGTTGGCGCTGGTGCAGAATCCTTTTCTATTCTTATTGATTTGTCTTTATCATTTTCTACTGTTGTTGACATTTAAAGGCATCTTTCATTAAGTAATTGAAGAATCAATTTTTTGGGTGTTCAATCTCTTTTGAGCATGTAGGTTGCTTCTTTGATCCATTTTTACTCGGTTTTTACCGCTGATTTCAATTTTATTCAATACTAGCGGTAAGCATTTTTATTTGTTACCCCTGATTTGCATTTTTGTTAGTATTAGCAGTAACAAATGTCAATATTGCTCTCGATTTTATCTTTCTATTCGCATCTATTTACATATATTTTCAGACTTTTTTCACATATGATTATTATTTTCAATCTTCTTTTGTTCACTTCCATCCTGCTTTTAATAAAAATGATGTAATTACTACGCCTATTTTTGATTTTTTTTAATTCAGGGGTAATAGAAAAAATAGGCTACCTCCAAAACTTAAAATCTCTAATATCAGGCGTAAATTATGATCGGTATATAGTATTTAATTATTCTCATTGTCGCTCGCATAATGATCATCAAATAATTGATTACGATATTAATCAGCCGCTATCAATCATACACATTTATTCATGGCTCTATTTGATGCAGGTGCTAATAATAGTTTGGTTTTTACTGTTAAAATCAATTTCTTCAATTTTTGACAGTAGCTGATTTTTTTGACTACTGTTATTTCTCAGCTTGTACATTACTAACAGTAATAAATCTGTGCTTCGGCTAGCATTTTGTCTTTCTATTCATGCAATTGTCATGATATTATCTGTCTTTTTCATGCTAATTCTATTATTTGTCAGATGTTTTTAATCTGAATTATTACTCACCATCAGAATAATACTGATTTACTACTAACGTTTTTCTCATTTTCATAATCCAACAGTAATGAAAAAACTTGGCTACTTTCGTAATAGCAGAATTCAAATATCAACAGTAAATTATGCACTGCATATTGTCTATAACTAATCTCATTTTAGTTTACGCAATAATCATCAAACTAATCATCGCAATTTTAATCATCAATCAACATTAAATCTTATTAGGCGCACTAATCCTCATCAATTCTTGAACATTGCTAGCCCTACATTATCTGCACACCGTTATCTCTGCCAATTTCTGTACTCTGTTATCTCTATTCATCCCTATGTACTTTTATCTCTGTTCACCTCTGCACACGTCATCCATATCTTTCTGTGTGCATTGTCATCCTCGTCCATTCCTATGCACCTTTATCAATTTTCGTTTCTGCGCTCATTTGTCCATTTTTGTTCCTGTACGCCGTAATCCATTTCATCAGAAATTCATATACAGGAATGTGCTGACTCCCGCAAAGCTAACAATTGACCAGATCATCAGGAATACCGTAAGAAGCGTTGTTCTGATGCCGATTCTGCAGGTTCTGGCGATTGTTATGGCGTTTTTGCAGAAAAAGATCATAATAATTCCGACGATCAGGAAGAGCCAGAGGCAGGTGTCCCAGGCGAAGGGGAGCCTCATGATCGGGGTGACTTTTATGACGTACCACAGCTCATCCAGCTGGAAGCTGGTGGAAAGCCGGCTGTCGATGGGTCCGATCCCACCTGTGAATACTTTGGTCAGCAGAGTCAGGGCGTCATTGATCGAAGGCGCGCGGAAAAATACCCAGGCGATGGTCACATATATGAAAGTGAGTATAATTCTTATTGCTTCTGATAACTTTCCTGTCGCAGTTTTATCAGTTTTGACTTTATCCGCAACTATTTTTTTCTCTGTAGTTCTATCAGATCCAGCCGCAACTGTCGTTACTTCGTCAGAAGAATCTGCTATTTCATGAACTCGAGATACATCATTATTAACCTTTGCCGGCATCTCTCGTGATAGCCTGCCTGCGCCAAGGACTTTTTCCATCTTCTGTTCAGATTGATACTTTTCATCAGAAGCTCTTTCCGCCTTCTCTTCAGATTGATACTTTTCGTCAGAAGCTCTTTCCGCCTTCTGTTCAGATTGATGCTTTTCGTCAGAAGCACTTTCTGCATTCACTTCAGATTTGCGGCGGCTTCTTCCAAGCGCTCTTGTCATGACGAAGAGTATTCCGTGCATGGCGCCCCAGACTATAAAGGTCCAGCCATTACCATGCCATAGGCCGCTGACAAGGAACACCACCATGAAATTCAAGTACATTCTGCCAGCGCCACGGCGGTTTCCGCCAAGTGGAATATATACATATTTGGTAAAGAACTTCGTCAGAGTTATGTGCCATCTCTTCCAGAAGTCCACGATGTTCACTGCTTTATATGGCGAGTCGAAGTTAAGCGGCAGATCAAAGCCCATGATCATGCAGATTCCCGTGGCCATATCGCAGTAGCCACTGAAGTCAAAATAGAGCTGAAACGAGTAGAACACTGCAACTAAAACAGCTTCGAGACTTCCAAGACCGGCGACGTTACTATAAGCGGCATCTACGGCTTTACCGAAAGTATCCGCCATGATGACTTTTTTGAACAAGCCCATGGAAAAGAGATATAGCCCCCGCAGAACCATTTCCCAGTCAAGCAGTCTCCCCCTGCTCATTGCGTCACACGTATCATCTTTGCTTGCATAAGAGCCCATGCCATCTCTGTTAACGCCGCAGTCTGAAATGTATCCGGCGCCTCCCAGACAGTTCTCCAAGCGTTCAACGAATTCTCCATACCCCATGAGAGGGCCCTGAACAAGCTTTGGAAAGAACAGAATATATGCCAGATAATCCTCAAGCTTGAATCCGTGGCCTTCGCCTCTGTAAGTCTCTGCCAGGAAGGATATCTGATTAAATGTGTAGAAGCTAATAGCGATTGGGAAAAAGATTTTCTCCCCGAATACCATCCCTGAGAACTTGAAGAGCAGCAGAACTATCACGTTAATGACAATCCCAAGTATAAACAAGTACCTTCCAGTACCCTGAGAATTCGCAATTGATAAATCCTTATCCGATTGTGCGGACGCAGGCATTCCTACGCGATGAGAAGCTGTAACCGATGAATCTTCACCCTGTTGCGCAGACACAGGCATTCCTTCATCCTGATGAGATGCAACTGACAAGTCATCATCCGGTTGTGCAGTAACAGGCATTCCTACGAAATGGGAAGCTGTAACCGACGAATCTTCACCCTGTTGTGCCGCCAAAGGCACGGCTCTCTCCTGATGAGATGCAGGTGATTTGCCTTTACGTGATATGCCTTCACGTGATCTGCCTGAGCGGGCAATAATTGCCCCCAGTGCTGCATCTACCGCAATACTCGAAAGCAGTACCAGAAGATTCCTCGCCCCAAAAGGAGCATAAAAAATGAGGGAGCCTGCAATGATCATCCATTTACACACGCTCCGCATTTTGGGATTTCCATATGACATCTGCCTTGCTGCCAGAAAACATACAAGGAAGATGGGCAAAAAAGCCAGAAAGAAAATATAGGAATTAAAAAGCATACGATGGTGCCATGGCATGATACGGACTTTGCATCAAAGAACGTACATGCCAATGCTACTCCTTTTCTATAAACGCCAGTGCTGCAGTTTTACTGCAGGTTCTTATCCAGATATTACTGCATGTTCTTATCCAGATAAATATTGTAATTATCAACAGTCCCCACGACTTCGTAGCCATAGGTGGTGATATCTTCATCGATGAGTCTTTCGGATGAGAGGATCAGGTAGGTGCAGCCGGTGTCGCGAAGGGCTGCCACCAGGTCTTTGGCCTTGATCTCGTCGGGCTTTTCCATGACTTCGTAGACGGGGTTGTAGTAGTCCCACTGGGTGGCGATCATCTCTCGTCCGTAGGGCATAAGGATTCTGGTGTCATACTGCCTGACGAAGTGCACCAGTTCCGAAGGAAAAGCTGCCTTGACTCTTGGCTCGCCTTCTGCCGGCATAATGGTGTCGCAGATTCTGATCACATTCTGCGGAATGTGGTAAAGATTCTCCGCAACAGTGACATACTGGTTCCGATACACCAGAGAGCCGCTTAGGGCCACAATTGCCAGCGTAACCGCGAGAGCGCACCACATTACAAAGCTCTTCTGCAATTTATCAGAAATGAACATGATGAGCTTGCATGCTGCGTAGCCAATGACCACGTAACACGGGATCAGCCACAGCAGACGATAGTATGTATCGCTGCCCTCGTCGAAGGCTGCCACATATACGATCTTGGTCACAGGGAAAAGAAATCCTACCAGCACTACCAGCGGCAGGAAGCCCAGCACTATTCTTTTTTTCAGGTCCTTCTCCGCAATAGCCAGGTAAATTGCTGAAGCCACCAGAAGGATTCCTAAGAACGGGTTTCCAAAAAACAGTTTTAGGGATACCCAGCACTCCATAAAAATTCCGTACATTTAAACTCTCCACTAAAATGCAGAACAAATGCCGTGCCGACACAAGTGTCACATAACATCACAACAGAACCAATCACTGCGTCACGCAGGTGTCATGACGAGAACAGTGAGAAATAAATTGCCAGATAGACCAAGTTGGGGATGATACACAGGAATGCCCCAAGCAGTACTTTAAAGTTCTTTGATACAAACAGCAGCACCAGAGTCAGAAGCCCCACAAGGCCGCTTCCGAAGATCACACCCATGGAACTGCAGACTCCTGAAAACATGTTCACAAGAGCCAGCATGATAAAGCCGCACCACTCCTCTCTGTGGGTGAACAGGGTGGCGGGGCTCTTTTTGCGCTCCCTGAGGGCTGCGGCGTTCTCCATCATCCAAAGGAATATCCAGAAGATCATTGGGAAGACCAGGTTGGCAACCATTGCTTTGCCCTGCCAGGTCCTCATCAGGAAAAACGTGGCAGGGGTATAGATGGAGACATTTCCGAACATCATGAGGAATGACACCACCAGCATGAACATGGGGATCAGCTCCTGTCTCTTGCGGAAGATGATCCGCCCGATCTCGACGTAAACAAGGTATACAAGCGGTATCAGGAAAAGAGGCATTACCGAGTGGCTGACGATGGTCGCGTGGACGTTGCTCTCTTTTGCAATAAAAGCTATCCACATGGTTATGACAGCCAGGGCGTGCCGGATGTCCAGAGACGTGGAGTTGCCGGTGTAGGGAAGAATCGTGTTCATCACGTCCGCCTGTTGGGCCAGAAGCGATTCCACCACGTAGTAGGCGTCGTCGCCGTCGAAGCTGGCCATCACCACTGACATCACCATCTGAAGGGCCAAGACTGCAAAGAACAGCCCCCACATCACCATGCTGGACCTGGGATAATCAGGCCGGAACATGGCGGTGTCTGTCCTGGGATTCATGAAATCCCTGGCGCTGGCATGTGTTTCACCTGGGAAAAGAGCCAGAAACCTCTTTTCATCTCTCTTGATGCGCAAAATGCTGCGGATCGCCCCGGCAATCGCTAATGCAAGGATAACCACAATGTAGCTTCTCCTGCACCAGGTGAAGGCGCTGAAGGTGAAAGCACACATCGAAGTGATGGCTGCGATCTCGAACACAGCAATGTTGACAAGGAAACCGAGGATGAAAGTTATGCCGACAGTTCTTTTATCTCTTGGCAATATGAAGTTGAATAACAGCCCCACCAGCATTGGCACGATTATTAGCCAAAACAGGAAAATGGGCACTGCCAGAACAAGTTTCAAGGAAATACCTCCTGCGGGTCAGTTCGACATAATTATGGTCGGATATATAAGTTGCCTCATGGACACAGTACTATAGGTGCATGAACTTCTTCATGGATATAGTACTGCAGGTGCATGAACTTCTTCATAGACATAGTACTACAAATACATGAACTTCTTCATAGATATAGCACTACGGTTGCATTAACTGCCTTATGGACATGCACATCCCCGGCCATCAATCCGCCATCATAAGATTCAGATGTTCCTGAAGGATACTGATTCCGGTGAGGTTCTCGCCACCTCTGGGAATAATGATGTCGGCGTATTTTTTGCTAGGCTCCACGAACTGCTCGTGCATGGGCTTGACGGTTTCTGTGTACTGGGTCAGGATGGATTCGATGCTCCTGGCGCGCTCGAGCATATCTCTTCTGATCCTTCGCATGAGCCTCTCGTCGGCATCGGTATCGACAAAGACCTTGATGTCCATCAGGTCTCTAAGTTCCCTGCTCTCTAATATAAGGATACCCTCCAGGATGATCACTCTCTTGGGGACCACATGGACGGTGGAATCTGCCCTGTTGTGGATGGTGTAGTCATAGACGGGCATATCGATTGGAATATTGTCCTTGAGCTTTTTCACATCACTTATCATCAGGTCGGTGTCAAAAGACGCAGGGTGGTCATAGTTGAGCCTGCTCCTGTCCTCGTAAGAGAGATCGTCGTGGGCTTTGTAGTACGAATCATGGTTGATGACCACAATGTCATCCCCGAATTTCTCTTTGATCTTCCTGACGATGGTCGTCTTGCCTGATGCTGTGCCGCCTGCAATTCCTACTATACAAACCTTATCGCTCATATCTGCCTCCTATCATTATCCTGATTATGTTGCTCTGTTTCTCTACATTAAATCCCGGATTGCGATGCGCTGTTGTCCTACATAACTCTTTGTTTTACTGAACTTCCGATCATTTAGCAGTTTTTATCTCATAACTACTGTTATCGGGTGCCATGAAACATTCAGTATATATCGAAACCTGCGCTCAAATCCACTAAATTACTGCTCGTAGTTTGATCCATACGATCTGAAGTACTGGTGTGAAAGCTCCTCACCGTCCTCCCGATCGAAGGTGATTATCTGAATATCATACTGCAGCCTGTTGTCATCATAGAGCAGGTTGTTATCCTCGTCTCCTTCAGCATACATTATCCTGAACATATGCTCAACAGGTTGATAGTGAAGAGTTCCGAAAGCTGTCTCGGCACCGTCTATCGCGTTCCCGCCGTCTGCTTCGTATTTTCTGCCGGATGCCGGATCATTGATCAGGATGTATGGTCCCTGTGTGTCACTGATCAGCGGAGTCCCGGAAATATTCTCAATAAGTCTCTTGATTTCAGGATCCTCGAGGGCTTCCGAGCCATCATTGATGTAAATGACTGATCCCACAGTACCTACGGACAGATAGTGAAGCTTGCGGTAAATATCCTCGTCGTCCACCGACATGTCTTTTATCTCATCATAAAGATAAGCTGCGCCGGACCTATAATCCTTGTAGGCCGGGTCGCCTCTGTGGTCTGTAAACTCGCCTGTCTCCGACAGGATCCGGCCGATGTGGCTTGTAACCTTGATGGCTCCCACGGCGTTCAGGTGCCCGGTGTCATTGAGATCTGTGTACAGATCGACCACTTCCTGACTATTCATGTCGACAAAGGGAACGTCCATGCTCGCACAGAGCTGCGCTGCGCTGTTGGCAGCTCTTTTGTCATCGGTTGTGGCGCTGCAGGGATAAAATGTGACGATTATACCGATATCCTCTTCCTGACAGAGCTCGATTATCTTCTCAAGATACTTAAGGCCAACGCTGGGTTCCTCCAGGCCTTCGCCACCTTCCGGATCCGGATAAAAGCCCGGGGTCAGCTCCACGTTGTAGCGCATCTCAGCGCCAAAGTAGTGGGTTGTCTCCATGTCTTTTCCCAAGATCTCAAAGTCCTGCCTCTTGAGCTCGTCCCACCTTCCGTGATAAACGAGGAAATCGAAGAGGAATTCCTTCTGCACATCTTTATCATAGATAAGGTCCTTAATGGCCTCTACCTTAAGCGCGTTCAAAGGCCAGACATCCATGTTCAGGTGAAGCTGCTCGATGGAGGACTTGCGGTCGCTGTCATCCGAATCTTCGTACATCAGGTCCAGGTACTGATAATCTTTTTGCAAAAGAAATGTATCCACAACTACATACTTAGGCTTGGTGTATTGCAGCGCCTCCCGCAGCTCCCAGTAGGTGGCCTGCATTACGGAGCCGTGGCCCCCCATGTTGTAGGAGGAGATGCCGTACTTATCGAAAAGTACCACCGGGTTGATGGCGTTGATCACGTGAGATGATCCGATGAAAAGCACGTCGATCTGATCGTTTTTGGCCTTATCAAAGAAGGCTCCGTATTTGTACTGACTGTCTTTGCGCCTCAGGACCATTATGGCCAGAAGGATGCAAAAGGTCAGAACTGCGATGAAGGCTATTGACTTTATTATGTTGAAAAGAGTCTTTTTACTACTTTCAGACATGGTTTATTCCTTGTTTGCTACTTTATCATTCATTGTTAACGCCTATTGAATACGCGCAAATTTCATTTTATTCTTCATTTCATACCAGTACATATTTTCATTAACTATACCTTTTTGCTTGCCGGAGATGTGCTCTACTGCGTTACTTTCAATCGTTGATTCCCGCATCGACTCATTAAAGTGCCTTGTATAGCTCATTTACAACTGCGCTAAAAGTGTATGTATTTAGAAAATAATGTGCTAATTTCCATACTTTTCATAGTACTCGTCTCTTGGGATGGCGATCACGCTTTTTTTGCCATAAAACTGACTCGTAACCCCATTTGTGAAACTATTCGGATCTGATGAAAGCGACATATGCATAAATGGCCCCTGTTGGTCATTCATCTCCGGTAACACCGCATCTTCTATGCTATCATCCTCCAATATTACAAGCCGTTCTTCCATCTGGGAGACAAAGTCATCAAGATGTCCTTCTGCCACAAAAGTGTAGCACGAATAGCCTGCACTATTTCCAATAACGTGCTTAAAAAGAATCAACAGCAAAGCAATTGAAACTATGGACGCAATATTGAACATTCTTGCATCCAAACGGTTCATTACAGCCAGCGCACTAAGGCCTCTCCCCAAAGACAATGAGGCGATTATAACAAAAAGCAAAAAGCAGAAATAATTTGTGTCAAAATACCCTCCAGATATACCTTCAGATGCCCCATAAGAAGCATAATATATCCCGGGAGCATACATCGCACAATAAACCAGATAAGCATATATCGTTGATATAAGAAGTCTTTTGACTCCAATCTCAGCCCCGTTGCCATACACAATTCCTGCAATTACCAAAACAATCGCAAGCAGCACCAGCGGGCGCACTTCCAATACGTATCGCACTCCATCTATTGTACTTTGTACCACAGAATCAATCACCGTATTAATCGCTCTGCCGAAGGAAAAGCCGAATTCAGATTCAGCTCTCTGGTTATTCCCCGGAGCCTTGTAGCAGAAAAAGAATCCGATCAACTGAATGATCTGAGTGCATATGCCAAGTAATACCCTTAACTTATCACCCTTGGCGATGACATATAACACGCACATTGGGATAAATACCAAAACAGAAAACAGATAAGCCTGGTAATGTGAGCCCCCAATATATATGCTGAAAATCATAGCCAGAATAATGTTGATATATTTACCGTTTTTAAAGAATCTGTCCATGAGTACAAGATAAATAAAGCTTCCTGTAATCGGAAAGACATAATGTGCCATCCCCGTATACCAGAACAGACCGCCTCTGATAAATGGCATATATTGAATTGCTAACAGATAAAAAAGCGGAGCAACAAGCCAGAAAAACGTCTTAGGATAATCCAGCCTGCACACTAAAATCTCATACAGGAAGAACCCTGCTCCTATCCCCAGCGCCAACATGCCAAGAAAAGGCGTAATTATATAAAACTTTTCTCCCCAGATACTTGGCTGAAGTGCCAAGATAACATTTGACGCCCACGTTCCCTCATGGTTGATATAAGTTTCATGTGCTGAAGCCAAAGCCTGCTTTATTACTTCAAAAAAGGTTCCTCCGTGAATTATGATCTGATGCACTTTGGCACTTTTGCCGAGGTCATCGCCTGTTGCATAATCAAAAAGTCCGCAGTACATGAGCGGGATCAAAGAAGCCAAAGTAACCAACCAAACTGCTATTATGACTATATAGCTAATTGTTTTGTCTCTTTTCATAAAACCCCTTCTTGTTTAGTTTTCCATATTCCTTTGGCTTGCTCCATAACTGCAATATTTACTCCTCAGGCTTGCTCCATAACTGCAATCTTTACTGTCCCTACTCATACTATTATTTACTGTCTCTGCTAATGCCTGTTATTTACTGTCCCTGCTTATGCCTGTTATTTACTATCCCTGCTCATGCCTGTTATTTACTATCCCTGCTCATGCCTGTTATTTACTGTCCCTGCTCATGCCTATAATTAGAAACTGCAGTCTGTTATCTGACTAACTACGTTCGTCCCCGATCCCGTAACCCGTCAAAACACGACTCGAACGGTATCCGGCTCCCAACGTCCTTCGCAGACAAGGCGGGCTTCGGATTTTGATCCCTCACAATCAGAATTGCTGGTAGATGAAGCTGGCGGCATCGTAGCCGGGCCCCCATATACCGCAGATCAGCACCAGAAGAACACCTGCAATGGCGATGATCCAACGCAGCCACAGACCCTGTTTCAGGATTCTGTCCACAAGGTTCACACCGCGATATTCCATAATGTCAACGATGATCATGAGAATTAACCCCAAAATCAATAGCGTAAAATTCTTCTGATTCAGTCCCAGGGTATATAGTGAACCATCCGTCAAAGCCCATGGCGTAAACTTTAAGCTCCCTTCCAGTACGTCAAATGCGGTCTGCAGGCTGTCGGCCCTGAAGAATACCCAGGCGATATTGACCAGCATGAATGTCACAGCCACCTTAATTGCCTTATGGGAGAAAGAGCTTCTGTCGACCTTTAAGGCCTCTGCCACCCTGTCCCGAACCGGCATCAGGATATATCCGATAACCTGATACAGTCCGTGCAGCATGCCCCAGACGAGGAAAGTCAGGGCGCTGCCGTGCCAGATGCCGCTCACCGCAAAGACGATGAGAATGTTCAGATATTTCCTGCCCGTTCCTTTCCTGTTGCCTCCGAGGGGAATATAGACGTAATCACGAAGCCAGGTGGACAGGGAAATATGCCATCTCCTCCAGAATTCTGCGATGGAACCGGACAGATATGGCGCGTCAAAGTTCTTTTTCACATCTATTCCAAGGATCTTGGCGATGCCGATTGCGATGTGGGAATAGCCTGCAAAGTCGCAGTAAATCTCGAATGTATAAAAAACAGTTGCTATGAATACAATTGTTCCGGGGTACTCGTAAGGTGCATCAAAAACCTTCCCCACGAAAATAGCCAGCCTGTCAGCCAGTACCAGCTTCAGCCCATAGCCCCAGAGCATCTGCAAAAGACCTTCTCTGAGCCTGTCAAAGTCCACGGTCATGGGATAGTCAAACTGCGGAAGCAGATTTCTTGCCCTGTCGATGGGGCCTGAAATTATCTGTGGGAAGAAGGATACGAAAAGGGCAAACCTGGCAAAATTCCGCTCCGGCCTGGTATCGCAGCGATACACATCAACCAGATAACCAATGGCCTTGAGCATGTAAAAAGAGATACCGATGGCTCCCAAGATACTGCCGCTTCTGAAAACAAAGAGCATCGCCAGGTCGATGATGATAAGACCCGCAAGAAGAAATGCAGACGAATTTCCCGGTGACTTCGATGTCCTGCTGCCAGCTGCTGAAGATGCTGTAGAATTGAAAGCAGCTCCTGCAGAAGCATCCGATTTCTTCGCAGAGTCCTCCATGTCAGAAAGGGCACCTGTATCTTCAGCAGAAGTTCCCTTGGCAGATCTGATTCCAGCGCTTGTCACAGATGCTTCCATATCCGAATGCATGCCTGCGGCTTTAGAAGAGGTAACTTTTGCAGACAAGTTACCTGCATCTCCGGCAGAAGTTCCCTTGCCATACGGGCCGTCAGCACTCCTACCCAGCAGGATTCCTCCTGCATAGTTCAGCACCACCGTCACAGCCAGTACTGCTGCCGCCTTAAGATCCAGCGAGATGTAGAACGCCAGACTGATGAGCAACAACCAGATGTAGCGCAGCTTCCTGGGCACTATGAAATTGATTAGCACTGCCAGCGGCAGAAAGATCAGAAATCCAAAGGATACGAACTGCATATTCGCCTTTCCTCATGAAAATCGGAGCCACAGTGTGGCTCCGAGCCATAGAATTCAAGTGATAAATTTGCCGATTTGAACGAATTCTTTATGTCAGCTAGTGCAACTAAAAAGCATCGTTAACAGATATGGATATCGGCGCAAAAAATCCTGATAATTCAACGAACGAGTACATTATACATGATTGCCTCGAGGAGGATCTTACTTAGTCAACCTCTGCCTTATCCTCTTCGGGCGCCTTGCTCTCATCGGTTTCGTGGCACTCCTTTAGGGATGTTCCACTCAGTCAACCTCTACCTCATCCTCTTCAGGCGCCTTACTCTCATCTGTTTCGTGGTACTCCTTTAGGGATGTTCCACTCAGTCAACCTCTACCTCGTCCTCTTCAGGCGCCTTGCTCTCATCTGTTTCATGGTACTCCTTCTCAGTATTCACGTTCCAGATGTTGTTGCGGTTAGGATTGCCGCTGATGATATTCTTGACGGTCTCAAAGGAGGTGCACATTGAGTGGTCGATATTGTTGTATCTGTGCTGACCATTGCGGCCTACACAGTAGAGATTGTCGATAGTGTTGAGGTAATCAATCAGCTTGTCCATCTCATCGTAAGTATCGAAGTAAGCGGGATAAGCTTTCTTAACTCTCTCCATATGATAGTCCATGACATCGCTGGCCTTGCTGATGAGGTTAAGGGTAACCATCTCGTCGATGGCCATCTTGGCGAACTCGTCCTCAGTCATGTTCCACATGGAGTCGCCCTCAAAGCAGAAGTACTCAAGACCAACCCAAACGGTGTGCTCAAGGTCTTTTACCAGATAAGGTGACCAGTTGTTGTAGATCTGGAAACGTCCCATCTTGACGGTCCTGTCCTGTACATAAACCCAGTTGTCGGGAACGATGTTGCCGATGGTACGGATCTTGGTCTTATTCTCAAGATTGAGCTTGGGCACGAGTACACCCAGAGTCATGTAATCTCTGTAAGGCAGTCCTGCGGCGATACGTGCGGCATCTGCGGGAACGTCGTTCATGCCTGCCACAAGGTCTTTTACCGGCATGGAACTGATGACAACATCGCCGTCGATCTCAATCTCCTTGCCGTCCTGCAGGTAGGTGACGCCATTGAGATGGTTGCCGTCCTTCCTGATCTTAACGACCTTGGCGTTCATGATGATTGTGCCGCCCAGATTCCTGATCTCCTCAGCGGTCACATCCCAGAGCTGGCCGGGGCCGAGCTTGGGATAGCTGAACTCCTCGATGAGTGAGGTCTCTACCTTGCCGCCGGTCTTGCCGGATTTTTTGCGGAAAGCATTCTTGAGAACTGCCAGGATCGACACGCCCTTGACCCTCTGAGCTCCCCAGGAGGGGTCGATCTCTGACGGATGTCTGCCCCAGAGGTTCTCCGTGTAGTACTCGAAGAACATGGAATAGAGCTTGCGTCCGAAGCGGTTTACATAAAAGTCCTCCAGCGATCTCTCTTTTCTCTTGAAGATCATGGCAAAGACATAAGAAAATCCGCACTCTATCGTCTTGACAAGGCCCATGTTCTTGAAGGTCTCAACCTTGAGAGAAATGGGATAGTCATAGAACTTTCTGTCAAAAAATATCCTGGACACCCTGTTACGCCTGAGCATGACCCTGTCGGTCTTCTCGGGATCCGGGCCGCCCGGCTTCATCTTCATTGGGCGCTTCAAAACGATGTCGTCGTAGGTAGGCGCACCCTGCTGGGGAAGCATCTTCTCCCACCACTCGTTGACCTCAGGGACCTTGGAAAAGAACCTGTGGCCGCCCATGTCCATTCTGTTGCCTTTATACTCAACGGTTCTGGAAATACCGCCGAACTTGTCTGTCTCTTCAAATACAATGACCTGATAGTCTTTGGACTTGGTCAGCAGTTCATATGCAGCTGTAAGTCCCGCAGGTCCCGCACCTATTATTAGCGCCTTCTTCATAAGTATGTCCTTCCTTGCGTCATCTTTTTCATTAATATAAGTATAATCAATGAATAGTATACCTTAACCGCTTGTTTTCTTCAACAAAAGCGGCAAATATCAATCAATATCATATCTTTAAGGCGACCTTTCAGCTGTATATATCTTTTGTGAGCAAAGTAAAGTTATAATTACTGTTGAAAATGTCTAATCCTCATTTTGTTAGTAGCAGTTTAAAATCGTTACTGGCGCATTTGATAAATCATGGTTCTAACAGTAACAAAAGTGATGAGTATTATATTTATTATCTTTCTATTTGGATGACACGATCTACAATGTCAGATATCGCTATAGAAATATCCAAATTGTCAGACTATTATTACTGGAAATATTTGCATCAATCCATAAATATACCTTAATCCTACTGTTGAAAACGCGTTTTGACGATTTCAACAGTAGGAAAAATAATTGGCTACTTGTGAATGCCAGGTTCACCATTTTCAACAGTAAAATGTGTTCGAAATATCGATATTTTATTATCAACGCGGTCAAGGCCTGTCATGGCAGGATGGCAGCACAGTCGTAACACTTGTATCAGGAAACAATTCCCCCACAACCAGGACTTAACCACAATATTCATCAATCAAATCGCTGCTATTTTGCCCTACTGTTGGCATCGGGCGATAAACACCAAATGATTAGTATTCCCTTTTCCTTAGTTGACTTTTTATGTGTAAGTGGTTCTGCGGTGCTTTTTCCGCAGAATTGATCCGAGGCGGGAACCCATGGGCGGTTTTTTGCGGGCCTCGGATCAAAACGATCCACTTGAACATAGTATCCGCTCGAGCATAGTTTCCACTAAAGCATAGCATCCGCTCAATCATAGTATCCGCTCAATCATAGCATCCGCTCAATCATAGTATCCGCTCGAGCATAGCATCCGCTCAAGTATAGTATCCGCTCAATCATAGTATCCGCTCGAACGTAGAATCCGCTCGAGCAAAATTTCAGCCACTTATTCACATCAAATTTCGCCCCCTTCAAACCGTCTCCAAATTATCGTAATACCGTCAATTTCTTAAGACTTTCTTAAGATTAACGGCAGAAATCATTAATTTTTGCCGTTAACTCTTCTCTTTTCAAAAAAGGGTGCTAAAATACAACAAGAAACGAGGAGAAATACTATGAAAAACAGCTTACGAATATTATTAACAGCAGCAACTACAATAAGTCTCTTGCTGGCAGGGTGTTCTGCAGA
>JAEEGL014085882.1_pt1 | contig 16894 bp, 13 predicted proteins | sample 9134231 | NCBI WGS metagenome assembly JAEEGL01 (sample SAMN16246548, study PRJNA631951) | gut metagenome | biome: gut microbiome; feature: rumen; material: fiber-attached | host: Bos | place: Iran: Karaj | collected 2018-10
GCTTACCAGTATGGCGTGGTGCTGACCTTCGCCCCGAAGATCACCGTGGGCAAGGCCGGTTCCGGTATGCACGTGCACTGCAAGTTCACGAAGAACGGCAAGAGCGTGATGGTGGAGAAAGGCGAACTCAGCGACTACGGCAAGAAGGCCATCGCCGGTTACATGGACGCCGGCACCTCACTGCCTGCCTTCGGTAACCCCAACCCGCTGTCCTTCCTCCGTCTGGTGCCTCATCAGGAAGCCCCGACCTCACTGTGCTGGTCCTATAGCAACCGCAGCGCCTTGGTGCGTGTGCCGCTGGGATGGATCAACAACGGCAAGGACATGGTCGCCAACTGCAACCCGCTGGAGAAGAAGTCGAACAAGGACTTCAGCGACAAGCAGACCTTCGAATGGCGTGCCTCCGACGGATGCGCCGACATGTATCTGCTGATGGCTGCCCTCTGCGCCGCCGCCCGTCACGGCTTCGAGATGCCTGACGCCCTCAAGGTCGCTGAGAAGACCTATGTCGGCCTCGGCGTCAACATCCATGACGACAAGAACAAGAAACTCCAGGAGTCGCTGGAACAACTGCCCGACAGTTGCGTCGCCGCCGCCAAGGAGCTGAAGAAGGATCGCGAGATCTATACTGCCAAGGGCGTGTTCTCCGATGCCATCATCGACTACATGATCAAGTTCCTCAGTGATTTCAAGGATGCCAAGCTCCGCCAGGAACTGGGCAACAACACCGAGAAGATCATGAAATTGGTGAAGGACAATATCCACGTGGGATAACACCAAAGGTAAATGAACAGCCCAGCCGCGCAGCGGCTGGGCTGTTTTGTTATGGGGACACCACGTGGCTATAGATATAGCATCCCTCCGGGATGCACATCATCACAAGATGGCCGAAACCTGGTCGTAATAGTTTTTGCTGACCGGGATATGCGCCGCTGTGGGGACATCCAGGATGGCGTAGGTGAACTCCTTGTCCTTCTGTAGCACCTGCACATGGTCCTTGTTGACGAAATAGGAGCGGTGGCAACGGATCAGACCATTCTTGGCGCACATCTCCTCGATGCGCTTCATTGAACTGCGCAACAGGTAATTGTTGAGTTTCCCCTCATCCAGGTAATAGATGCGGAGGTAGTTCTCATCAGATTGGATATAGAGGATCGAAGCCTGCGCCACGATGAGTTTCACGTTGCCGCGCTCGTCGAGGAAACGGATCTTCTCGTTTTGTCCCATCTTGCCCGCCTCATCTAAGGCCTCTTCTTTTTCAAGGATTGTAAAATGCTGATAAAGAATGATATACGCGATAACCATGGGTACAACCAGATAGATGAAGGCATAGCCGAAGTAAAGGAAATAAGCTTGGGCCTTCTTGTCGAACAACCAGAGGTAAAGGCCGGTAAACCCGGAGGCGAAGATGATCTCGAAGAGGCATGCGAAATAATACTGCCGCTGTTTGAAGGGGTTTTTCTTGTTGATGAACATCATGGCCAGTCGCGCCACAATCATGACCAGGAGGATGATGCTGACGGTCATCGTGGTGTGGAAGGAGTAGCTTGAGAAGGTGATGTCGTAGTTCTTGAAGGCGAAGGGACAGTAGAGCAGGAACATTCCCAGGACCAGCAGGGGGAGTCCGATGATATGGCCCCAGAAGCTGTTGTTGGAGAAGATGTTTTTAGGCAGCGGATTGTTCATCTTTTTAGGGTATTAGGCATTGTCTCTCATGCATCTCGATACGTTCAAGCAGGACGTCCATCGCTGGGCTCAGCTTGAGATCCATGGTGTAGGCGTAGTTGACCTCCTTGATCTCGCGCAGGGTCTTCACGATCTGTGCCAGGCGCTCGGTGTTGAGGTGGTTGCGTACGATGAGCAGATAGTCGATATGAGGGTTGAGTTTGATGCAGAGGTTGTCCTTGTATCTGAGCGACACCAGGTTATAGGCGTTTCGGTTCTCGCCGGCGTTGTAGTAGAAGAAGGCGTAGGGCAGGGCTTCGTCCAGCAGGATATCCTTGAGTCTCACCAAGTTGAAGTTCAGCTTCTCGTTGATGTAATAGGCGAGCTTGTAGTCGATGAGCGTGCTGTTGATTCCGAGGATGTGGATGTCATCGAAGGTCGCGACCTGGAGTTTGTTCTTCTTAATTGCCATTGTTCGTCTTGATGATTTGCTGTTCAACAAGCATGTTCCAGGTCTTTTCAGCAGCCAGTTGTTCCGCTCCCTTGATGGAGTAGTCGATGCCTTTGGCGTATTCCTTGTCATCAATGACGGCGACCACATGGTATTCCTTGCCTTTGTTGGTGCCTTTTTCCTCGATGGTCTTGAAGACGACACGGTGTTTCTCTTTCTGTGACCATTCCAGCAGTTTGCTCTTGAAGTTGACGTCGGTCTGTTCCAGCTGTTCCAGGTCGATATGGACTTTGATGATCCGGTCGAGCAGGATATGTTTGGTGAAGTCATATCCGCGGTCGAGGTATAGGGCGCCGACGAAGGCCTCGAAGGCGTTGCCGCCCAAGGACTTGTAGTTGGAGTGGGCATCGTGGGCGTAATGGATCTGTTCCTCGAAGCCCAACTTCTGAGAGAGTTTGTTGAGGGAGGCTCGGCTCACGATACGGGATCGCATCTCGGTGAGGAAGCCTTCCGACTTGGTAGGGAAGAGGCGGAAGAGGTAGTCCGCCACGGCGGTGCTCAGCACGGCGTCGCCAAGGTATTCCAGGCGTTCGTTGCTGATGCGGAAGGAACCCACGGTGTTGTCGGAGGCGGATTTGTGCGTGAAGGCCAGTTGGTACAGGGAGATGTTCCTCGGATAGAATCCGAAGTCACTGTAGATGAACTCTGACAAGGGGTTGCCTTTAGAGAAGAGATGTGCAAAAAAGTCACCTAACGTCATTGCACAAAGAGTTATTCGTATTTCTTAAACAGCAGGGAGGTGTTGTGACCGCCGAAGCCAAAGGCGTTGCTGATGGCGTAATGGATGTCGCGTTTCTTGGCCTTGTTGAAGGTGAAGTCGAGGTTGCTGTCGAATTGCGGGTCATCCTCGAAGTGGTTGATGGTCGGCGGGATGATTCCTTCGTGGAGGGCCATGATGCAGGCGATGGCTTCGACTGCTCCGGCGCCACCGAGGAGGTGTCCGGTCATGGACTTGGTGGAGTTGAGGCTGATTTTGGAGGCCTCTTCGCCGAAGAGTTTCTTGATGGCGACGACTTCTGCAAGGTCACCTTGCGGCGTGGAGGTGCCGTGGGTGTTGATGTGATCCACCACCGACTTGTCGACCCCTGCGTCGTTGAGGGCGCGTTGCATGCTGAGGATGGCGCCATAGCCTTCCGGATGCGGTGCGGTGATGTGATAGGCGTCGCCCGACATGCCCACGCCCGCGACCTCGGCGTAGATGTCGGCACCTCTGTGGAGGGCGTGCTCCAGTTCTTCGAGGATGACGCAACCGCCGCCTTCGCCCATGACGAAGCCGTCGCGGTTCTTGTCGAAAGGCCGGGAGGCCGTCTGGGGATCGTCGTTTCGGAGCGACAAGGCATGCATGGCGTTGAAGCCGCCGATGCCCGCCTCACAAATGCCTGCCTCGGAGCCGCCGGCAACCACCACCGTGGCCTTCCCGTAACGGATCAGGTCGAAGGCGGAGATGATGGCGTGCGAGGAAGAGGCACAGGCCGACACCGTGGCGAAATTGGGTCCCCTGAACCCATACTTGATCGAGATCAGGCCAGCGGGCATGTTCAGGATCATCTTCGGGATGTAATAGGGACTGAAACGGGGAACGCCATCCCCTTGGGCATGTTCCATCACCTCATTGTAGAAATGGGTGACGCCGCCGATGCCAGCGGTCAAGATGACGCCAACCTCATCAAAGTCGGTGTTCACCGGCGTGATGTGGGCGTTGGCGATGGCTTCTTCAGCCGCGACCATGTCAAATTGCGAGAACAGGTCGTACTTGCGCACGTCCTTGCGGTCAAAATAATCCAAGGGATCGTAGTTCTTGACCTCTGCCGCAAAATGGGTCTTGTACTTGGTAGAATCAAAACGAGTAATCTCGGCAACGCCGTTCTTGCCTTGGACCAACCCCTTCCAAAAATCCTTGGAGTTGTTGCCGATGGGCGTGATGGCGCCGATGCCGGTGATGACTACTCGTTTCGATTCCATGTTTAAATAATTGAATTATGCCTGATTCTTCTTCTGTTCCTCTTCGATCAGACGGATCACATCACCAACGGTGTTGATGTTCTCTTGTTGATCGTCCGGGATGGCGATACCGAACTTCTTTTCGAAATCCAGCATGAGTTCAACAGTGTCTAAGGAATCAGCTCCCAGGTCATTGGTGAAGCTAGCGTCTAAAGTGACTTCAGAAGGGTTAACACCTAACTTTTCAGCAATGATAGGCACAATTTGTTCTTCAATTTCTGACATAGTTTTCTAATTTTTTGTTTAACAACAACGTCTCCAAACCATACAGTTTGGGATTCGGATGACGTTAAAATAAAAATGCTTTCGTTTTCAAAATCGGTGCAAAGATACGTTAATTTTTCTATATGGGGCAAATTTTTGGTTTTTTTTCCGTTTTCTCGTTGTTCTCGGGGATTTGTAATCCCCATCCAGCCGCATTTAATGCGGCTGAACAAAAGCTTTCAAACTTCAAACTATTTCCGTAATTTTACCCCCAAATTCCGATCTATGAACACCCCCGAAAAAAAACTTTTCCTCCTGGATGCCTATGCCTTGATTTATAGGGCTTTCTTTGCGATGAACCGCCGTCCCGCCGTCAACTCGAAAGGACTGAACACCTCCGCCGTCATGGGTTTCCTGAACACCTTATATGATGTCCTGCGTAACGAGAAGCCCACCCATATCGGCGTGGCCTTCGACCTGGCGGAGCCTACCGTTCGCAAACAGGAGTTCGCCGAATACAAAGCCAACCGTGAGGCGATGCCCGACGACCTCAGGGCATCCATCCCTTATATCATACGGCTCATCCAAGGCTTCAACATCCCGATCTTCGCTGCTCAAGGCTATGAGGCTGACGACGTCATCGGCACGCTGTCCCACAAAGCGGAACAGCAGGGCTTTGTCACCTATATGATGACCCCCGACAAGGATTTCGGGCAATTGGTGACGGACAAGGTGCTCATCTATAAACCGGCCAAGTTCGGCGCCCCGGCCCAGGTCATGGGTCCCCGTGAGGTGTGCGAACGCTACGGCATCGAACGTCCCACCCAGGTGATCGACATCCTGGGACTCTGGGGCGACGCCTCCGACAACATCCCGGGCATCCCGGGCATCGGTGAGAAGAACGCTTCCCTCCTCGTGGCGAAATACGGCAGCGTCGAGAACCTCATCGCCCATGCCGACGAGTTGAAAGGAAAACAGAAGGAGAACGTGATCAACTTCGCCGACCAGGGACTGCTCTCCAAGAAGCTGGCTACTATCCTGCTGGATGCGCCGGTGGAGCTGAACGAGGAAGAGTTGCGTCTGCGCCAGCCTAATGTGCCTGCCCTGCTTGCGCTTTTCGACGAGTTGGAGTTCCGCGCCTTCACAAGACGGTTCGTCGCCGACTATGGCGTGCAAGGGGCAAGCGTTACGACGGCTCAGGCTCCCATGGAAACGCCCGTGAAGCCTCAACAGCCAGTTCCCAACGTCACGCCGCAGCCTGCCTCGAAACCTGCACCTCAGCCTCCCACCGACGGCCAGTTCGACCTCTTCAATCAGCCGGATGCGGAGTCGCTTTCCGCCGACACGCTGTTCCCCGACAAGGACTCGGTCAACACGGTGGCGCACACCTATACCCTCGTGGAGGATGATCATGAGCTGCAACGTCTGGTCGAGAAGATCGCCGCCCAGCCATTGTTTGTCTTCGATACGGAGACGACCAGCATCGACGCCTATGCCGCGGATCTCGTGGGGGTCTCCCTGTCCATCAAGGCACATGAGGCGTGGTACATCCCGATGCCGGCGGACTATGAGGCCTGCAAGCAAAGGGTGTCGCTGCTGAAGCCGCTCTTCGAGAACCTGAACACGCTCAAGGTGGGACAAAACCTCAAATATGACATCTCCATACTGCGGCATTATGGCATCGAGATCCAAGGTCCGCTCTTCGACACGATGATCGCGCATTACCTCATCGAGCCGGAGCAAAGGCATAACATGGACTATCTCGCCGACGTCTACCTGAACTACGTCACCATCCCCATCGAGAGCCTTATCGGGAAGGGCCGTGCCCAACGCTCGATGCGTGAGATCCCGGTCTTCCTGGTGAAGGACTACGCCGCCGAGGATGCTGACATCACCTTCCAACTCTACCAGACCTTCCTCCCGATGCTGAAAGACCACGGGGTGGAGAAGCTGTTCTACGACATCGAGATGCCTCTGGTGCCGGTGCTGAGCACCATGGAAGGCAACGGGGTCAAGATCGACACGCAGAACCTGAAGCAGATCAGCGACGAGTTCGGAGTGAACATCCATCATCTGGAGACGCAGATCCACGAGATGGCCGGCACTCCTTTCAATATCGCCTCGCCGAAACAGTTGGGAGAGATCCTTTTCGAGAAACTCAAGATCGACAGCAAGGCCAAGAAAACCAAGACGGGACAGTATGCCACAGGGGAGGATGTCTTGCAGAAGCTGGCTGGACGGCATCCCATCATCAACGCCATCCTCGACTACCGTTCCTACACCAAGCTGAAGTCAACCTACCTCGACGCTCTGCCTGCGCTGATCAACCCCCGCGACGGCCTGATACACACCTCTTACAACCAGGCAGTGACAGCCACGGGACGACTGAGTTCCAACAACCCTAACCTGCAGAACATCCCGGTGCGTACCGCCAATGGCCGTGAGATCCGCCGGGCCTTCGTGCCGCGCAACAGCGACTACACCTTGCTCGCCGCCGACTACTCCCAGATCGAACTGCGCATCATCGCCCATCTCAGCGGTGACCCGACGATGATCAACGACTTCAACTTGGGACACGACATCCATGCCGCCACCGCCGCCAAGGTCTTCCATGTGCCGTTGGATCAAGTCACCAAGGAACAACGTAGCCGCGCCAAGGCGGTCAACTTCGGCATCATCTACGGGATGTCGGCCTTCGGGCTGGCGGAACGGATGGAGATCTCACGCAGTGAGGCCGCGGACATCATCAAGAACTACTTCGTGGAGTATGCCGGCATCAAGGAATACATGAACCGCAGCATCGCCCTCGCCAAGGAGCGGGGCTATGCCGAGACCATCCTGGGTCGCCGCCGTTACCTGCGCGACATCAACGCCTCGAACGCCACGGTGCGTAACTTCGCGGAACGCAACGCCATCAACGCACCCATCCAAGGCAGCTCGGCGGATATGATCAAGATCGCCATGATCGCCATCAATGAGCAGATGCGCCAACGGGAGATGCAGTCGAAGATGATCCTCCAGGTGCACGACGAGTTGGTGTTCGACGCCCGTCTCGACGAGGTGGAGACGCTACGCCAGATCGTGAATGACAAGATGGTGAATGCCTTGCCGCTGTCGGTGCCTGTCATCGTGGAGATTAACACCGGCGACAACTGGCTTGAGGCCCATTAATCTTTGTTCTCTTTGTTCTCGGGGATTTGTAATCCCCGAGGAATGAGTATGGGGATTTGCAATCCCCATAAATAAAGACCGCGTTACAAATGCGGCTGAACTATTAATGAGTCAAGATTTCAAGGCCGTGGTCAGTCATGAGGAAGGTGTGCTCCCACTGGGCGGAGGGCAACTCATCCTCGGTGATGACCGTCCAGCCGTCGGCGCTGTCGATGAAGACCTTCCAGGTCCCCATGTTGATCATCGGCTCGATGGTGAACACCATGCCCGGGACCAGCAACATGCCGGTGCCTTTCTTGCCGTAGTGCAGCACCTCGGGGTCGTCGTGAAACTTCACGCCCACGCCATGGCCGCAGAGGTCGCGTACCACGCTGAACCCGTTCTTGTGGGCATGACGCTCGATGGCGTTGCCGATGTCACCCACGAAACCGAATGGCTTGGCGGCCTCCATGCCGACGAGGAGGCATTCCTTGGCGACGTCGACGAGTTTCTGCTTGCGGGGCGTGGTCTCACCGATGACGTACATACGGGACGCGTCGGCATAGAACCCGTCCAGGATCGTCGTGCAGTCCACGTTGATGATGTCGCCCTCTTTCAGGATCTCTTTGGCTGAGGGGATGCCGTGGCAAACGACCTCGTTGATGGAGGTGCACACGCTCTTGGGATAGCCTTCATACCCTAAGGTCGCCGGGATGGCCCCGTGCTCAATGGTGTAGTTGTGGACGATCTCGTCGATCTCCAGGGTGCTCATCCCCGCGTGGATCTTCTCTCCCACCAGGTCGAGGATGGCCGTATTGATGACGCCACTCTTCCGGATGCCTTCGATCTCTTCAGGGGTTCTGATCAGCGACCGACGTGGCACCAGGGCGCCTCTGGCCTCCATGGCCATCACCCTCCGGTCTAACGCTGTCGGCTCTGTTCCCGCCGGAACACGCCATCTTTTTCGATTATTGAACATAATACTATATCTTTATTGTTATTCTTTTCTATTTTGTAATCACGATGCCGAGCAGATGGTTGATGTGGAACCGAAGGTCGTCCCATTGTTTCTTCTGTTTCAGCAGGATCATCTGGTTGTCAGGGTCCTGTTCCTCCTTCAGTTGTTCTTCGATGGTCTTCCTTCGGGCATCGATGATCAGGTCCTTGTATCGCAGGATGGTGCTCTGGACGGTCTCTGCCAGCGAGTCCTCTTCCTTCTTCACGAAGATGCCTTTCCGATCCCATTGGTCCAGCTTATACGGGGAGGACAGCAGGTCGATGACGAGTTGCGACAGTTGTTCGTCCTCATTGGTGATGAAGAATTGCTCGTCGGGGTATTCCCCGGTGTCGATGGCTTTGTCGAAGATGTCGAAGACCTTTCGGTTGAGCGGGTCGTTGAAGGTGATGTGGTCGTGGATCAAGTCGTCAATGACCATCTGGGCCACCGAGAGTTCTTCCGTCACCTCCTGATGGTTCTCGTCCTCATGATGCACGGTCACGATGGTGCCGCCGTAACTCACGAGCAGCTTGACCAGTTCCCGTTCCTGGTAGTATCCCGGTGGCAGGTTGTCCTCTTCCGGTTTCTCCTGTTTGGGCGCCACCACGACCTCATCGGGGATGACCTCGCCTTCCACGCCGAGCGACTTCTTGAACTTGGCACGGAGCAGCTTGTTGAGTTCCGCGACCAGGGTCTCCTCAGGCATGTCCAGCAGTCGGCTCGACTCCTTGACATAAGAGATGCGGAAGATGGGGTCCGGCACCACCGAGATCGTCTCGATGATGGCTCGGATCACCTGTCCTTTCTTGATCGGGTCGTTGGCGGCATCCTTCAGCAGCAGCTCCGTCTTGAAGCGGATGAAGTCCTTGGCGTTGTCTTTCAGGTAGCTCACCACATAGTCCGTCGGATAGGCCTTGCCGAACGAGTCAGGGTCATGTTCCGCAGGAAGCACCACCACGCGGACATTCATCCCCTCGGCGAGGATCATGTCGGTGCCTCGGAGGGCGGCGTGGATACCTGCGGCATCACCGTCGTAGAGGATGGTGATGTTCTTGGTGTAGCGCCGGATGAGGCGGATCTGTTCCGTCGTCAGGGAGGTGCCTGAACTGGCGACCACGTTGCCGATGCCGAGTTGATGCATCCTCAGCACATCAAAATAGCCTTCCACGAGGATGCACTCATCCTTGCTGGCGATGGCTCCCTTGGCGAAGAAGATGCCGTAGAGGGTCTCTTTCTTCTGGTAGATCTCCGACCCGGGCGAGTTCTCGTATTTGGCCAGTTTCTTCTCCGGATCTGTCTTCAGGATACGGCCGCCGAAGCCGATGACCTTGCCCGTGAGGTTATGGATGGGGAACATCACCCGGCCATGGTAGCGGTCGTAGTATTCGCCGTTCTGCCGTTTGATGGAGAAGCCCACCTTCTCAAGGAACTCCAGGTCGTAGCCGTTCTCCTTGGCGTAGGTGGTGAAGGCCTCCCATTTCGACGGGCTGTAGCCGAGATGGAACTTCTCGATGATGGGGTTCAGGAAGCCGCGTTCATGGAAATAGTCCAGGCCCACGGACTTGCCCTCGTCGGTGTTCCAGAGCGTGTCGACGAAATACTTGTCGGCGAAGGCGTTGATGTTGAACATTTTCTCACGTTCGGTCTGGGCCATCAACTCCTCCGCGCTCAGTTCTTTCTCCTCGATTTGGATGTTGTATTTCTTGGCGAGGTAACGGAGCGCCTCGGGGTAGGAGATATGCTCGTGTTCCATGAGGAACTTTGCCGAGTCGCCGGCCTTGCCGCAGCCGAAGCACTTGAAGATGTTACGGGCGGGGTTCACGTTGAACGACGGCGTCTTCTCGTTATGGAAAGGGCAGTTGCCGACGAGGTTGGACCCGCGTTTCTTCAAGGTGACGAATTCCCCGACCACCTCTTCGATACGGGCGGTCTGCAGGATCTCTTCGACTTTTTCTCTCGGGATGGCCATCGTCGGTTAACGTTTCTGTTGCAAAAGTAAAAAATAATTTCCAGCCGCATTGCAAATGCGGCTGAACAGGATTATTTCTTAATGAGTTTGAGGGTTTGGCACCAGCCATTGTTGTGGCTGACACGGATGAGGTAGAAACCGGGTGCCACGTCGGGCAAGGACATCTCGAACTGATGGGAGCCTTGTCCGAAAGAGGAGGCGTCCGTGGCGAGGATCTGCCCCTGGAGGCTCATCAACTCGAACCGAACCTGGCTATCCGTGGGGTTGTAGAAACTCACCATGACCCTGTCCGTGGCCGGGTTGGGCGCCAGGGTGGCCTGAAGTTCCTCCAAGGACTGCTCCTCAACGCCGAGGTTGCCATAGACCTTGATCCTCATCGTGATGGGAAGATGGTCGGAGTTGTTGTATAAAGCGTTTAACACTTCCGCCGGAACAGTGTTGTTGTAACCCGAGTTGATGGATTGGTTGAAATGATTGCCATCGTTGCCGACGGCCGTATAGGAGCCATTCACATAACGCAGGCTGTTGAATCCCATGTAGATCTCATCCGACATCAGGATCATGTCGAAGCGATCGTCCATCCCGCCGCCCGAGTGACAGGGATTGTCGCTCCAACCCCGGGTCGATTGGGTGTGGAAGGGTGCGAACTGTTGTCTTCCGTGCCAATACCCGACGCCATTCACCAGACTCAAGGGATCAACGAAGAGGATGTCGGGGTTGGCATAGCTTTGGGTGAGCAGACGATACCCGGATTCTGTTGAGGAGTACATGTTGAAGTCACCCATGATCAACACGTTGTCGTTGGGATAGTTCTCGTCGATGAAGTCCATGGCGTTCTGGAGCATGGCCCTGCGTTTGCTTTCGTCGGTGCTGCTGTCCCCTGCCTTGAGATGGGCCACCATGCAAACCAACTTGATCGTGTCGCCGGCCACCAGCCCCGAGGTCTTGAAATACAGTTCGTAGGCGTCGATGTCACGGACGGCGGTGCGGATGACGCGGTGGCGTTTCAACTCCATCTTCTGAGAGTTGTAGAAGATGTGGTTGACGATATTGCTGTTGGCGTAGTTGACGAGGTTGTCGGTCTTCCAATAGTCCACCCCGTGGATGTTCAGGTTGTGCCTCAAGAAGTTGTCGAGGATGCTCTGGGTGGCCCCGAACTCATTGACTGTCAGGATGTCGGGCTTTACATGGTTCAGGATGGTACGGATATGTTCGTCCTTCTCCTGGGTGTTGTTGGTGGATTCGTTGCAGTCAGCGTAGCCGCTATTGTAGTTGCCGTAGTACAGCAGGTTATACTGCATCACGGTGATGGTGTCCTGTCCGTGCAGGCCAAGACCGCCGAGCAAGATAAAGAGCAGCAGCAGGTTACGTATTCTCATAGCTCATGTATTTATATGGCAAAGGTAATAAAACTCTTAAAATGAGGGAAAAATGGCATGGGAATTGAATTATTAATTATTTTTGCCTTTCAATAAGACCATGAAAAGACTTGCTACATCTTGTTTTGTCGTCGCTGCCCTTGCCCTCTTGGGTTTAGGTGGGGTCTCCTGCCGTCATCAGGATAACGAAGCCACGATGCTTCACGGCCATTGGGGTTGTGAGACGTACATCAGTTGTCGGACGAGGACGGACGGCACGGAGCGCTGGGACACCTTGCGTTACGAAGTCGGCGAGGGTCATGGCTACGAGCTTTGGTTCCGTGAGAATGGGACGGGGAAGCTGCGCCTCAACGACAGCCCGGCCCTCATCAAGGAGTTCAACTGCACGTATGAGCTGGACGAGGACCAACAACAGATCGTCATCCATGGCAGCGCCTGGCTGTATGCGCTCTACGGAAGCCTCTATCTGGATGAGAACGAGGGACGTTTCGACATCACGACCTTGAACGATTCCGTGCTGAATGTGTGGTGGTACAACGAGGTGTCGGAGTCGAGACCGTTTTACGAGTATTTCTATCTGAAGAAAATCAAACCATAACAAATAGAAGATATCATGAAAAGAATGATTTTACTTTTGGCGTTGATGGCCATGCTTTTCAGCGTCACCTCCTGCAAACCGGAACCGGAACCAGATCCAACTCCATCGGCACAAAGTCTGTTGGTGGGTATGTGGGGCGTCGAGTTGATCGAGTATTATAACATTGACTATGCCGGTCAGCCCATCTCCAATACGATTGAGCAGTATGAGTACACTCCGGGTGATTTCGACAATGGCATCGAGATGATCTTCGATAGCAATCATCAAGGAGAGTTCAGGGATCATGACATTGACACCATCTTTGAACAAATCAGCATCAACCCGGTGGAGTATGATACCATCATCAACCCTGACACCACCGTGGTCACTCGGTTCACCTACACCTATGACCAGGAGATCCCCGCGGTATTCGTCAGCACCGAGAATGCAAGAACGTTCATGCTTAAAGTGGAGCAGTTGGACGAGACCACGTTCTCCTATATCAATGAATATGGCGAGAATATTGTGGAGCATGCCGTCATGAAACGCTTGAACTTGGATAATGCCCAGCGTCGTCCTGTATCCGGAAAGAAGGTCGGTATGCCGCGCAGGTCAGGCTCTATCTTCTCACATGAATCACTCGACAAATAGCATCAAGCCTTTCAGATAGGCACCTTCCGGATGGAAGATGTTGATGGGATGGTCGGCTGGCTGGGATAGCTGGCCGATGATCCTCACATTACGCCCTGCCTCGATGGCGGCGGCGGTGACGATGCCTTGGAAGGTCGCCTTGTCGACGGCTTGCGAGCAACTGAAGGTGAAGAGGAGACCTCCTTTGGCGATCTTTTTGATGGCCTCGGCGTTGATGAAACGATAACCTTGCAGTCCACGGTGCCGATCGTGATGGCGTTTGGCGAATGCGGGCGGGTCGAGTATGATCAGGTCGAACTCGCCGTCGTTTACCTCTTTAATATAGTCTTTCATGTCGGCGACGACGCAAGGGTTCGCTTCCTTGGCGTAGCCGTTCAGTTCAAGATTGGCCTCGGCGGTCTGCAGGGCCTTCCTGGAGGTGTCGACGGTGACGACGCGTTTGGCGCCGCCTCTCAAGGCGGTGATGCTGAAGCCGCCGGTGTAGCCGAAGGCATTGAGCACGGTCTTGTCCTTGGCCATGATGCGGACCAGTTCACGGTTCTCGCGTTGGTCAAGGAAGAAGCCGGTCTTCTGCCCGTTCTCCCAATCCACCAGGAACTTGCTGTCGTTTTCCAGGATGAAGCTGTCGGAGGAGTTGCCGAAGAGATAGCCGTCCTCGACGACATCGTCCTTGCCCATGCGTTGCATGGCGTCGGCGCTCTTGTTGTAGATGGCTTCCAACCCCAGGTCGGGGTTCAACTTGAGCGCGCGGACGATCTCCTTGAGATGGAGGATCATGCCTTCGGTCTGGGCCTGGACCACGGCGGTATGCCCGTAGATGTCGATGATGAGCCCCGCCAGCCCGTCGCCTTCGGAATGGATCAGACGGTAGGCAGTGGTGTGGGGGGTGTTGACCAGTCCCATGGCCTTGCGTACCTCAAGGGCCTTGTTGATCTTCTCCATGAAGAACCACTCGTCGATCTTACGGTTCTCAAAGCAGAGCATCTTGACGGCAATGCTCTCGGACTCGCAGAATCCGGTGCCTAAGATGTTGCCGTCATGGTCGGTCACGGTCACGGTGTCGCCGGCCTGCAGTCCTTCCGGACCTTGTTCGATGGCTCCTGAGAAGATCCAGGGATGGAAACGGCGCACGGCCATGTCTTTGTCTTTGAAGAGACGGATGACAGGATAGAGGGGTTCTTCGTTCATGGCAAATCATTTTCTGCAAAAATACGGATTTGAACAAGAATACCTATCTTTGCAAGAAGAAAAACCATTTTATTATTCCTATGAGTAACAGTTTCACCCTCAGCGGACAGATTGTCGATGTGGTTCATTCCCGGGTGTTTCCCGGCACGGTGACGGTCAACGAAGGCGTCATCACTGAAGTCACGGAGACCACTTCCGCGGAAGATCATTTCATCATGCCAGGGTTAATTGACGCCCACATCCATATCGAAAGTTCTATGCTCCCTCCCTCGGAATTCGCTCGGATGGCGGTATGTCACGGCACCGTGGCGACAGTCAGCGACCCGCATGAGATCGCCAACGTGATGGGCGTGGAAGGCATCGATTACATGATCAACAGTGGCAAGCGCATGCCCTTTAAGTTCTATTTCGGGGCGCCGAGTTGTGTTCCTGCCACGCCTTTTGAGACTTCGGGGGCGGTGCTTGACGCCAAGGCCATCGCCGAACTGATGGCCCGTGACGACATCTATTACCTTTCGGAGATGATGAACTATCCCGGGGTGTTGGCTGATGACCCTGAGGTCCTGAACAAGCTTCAGGCAGCGAAGGATCACGGCAAGCCCATCGACGGCCATGCACCGATGGTCACCGGTGACGATATCCGTAAATACTACGATGCCGGCATCAGCACGGACCATGAGTGTTACGACATCGAAGACGCGCTTGAGAAACTGGGTTTAGGGATGAAGATCCTCATTCGGGAAGGTAGCGCGGCCAAGAACTTCGACGTGCTGATCCCGTTGATGGCGACCTATCCGGAGATGTTGATGTTCTGTTCGGATGACCTGCACACCAACGACTTGCTCAAGGGGCATATCAACCTGTTGGTGCGTCGTGCCTTGCAGAAAGGCTATCGTTTCCTGGATGTGATCAAGGCGGCCTCGCTCAATACGGTTCGGCATTACCATCTCGATGTGGGCCTGCTCCAAGTCGGGGATGACGCCGACCTCATCGTTGTCGATAACTTGAATGACTTCAATGTAAAGCAGACCTATATAAAGGGTTTGTTGGTCGCTGAAGACGGCAAGACCCTGCTGAGCATGAAGAAGGTGGAGGCCTGTAATAATTTCCATGCCAAGCCGATCACTCCGGAGGATCTGTTTGTTCCGGACGAGGGCAAGCATATCAAGGTCATCGCCTGTATGGCTGAGAACTTGATCACGAACACCATTGTCACCGCGCCTAAGGTTGTGGATGGTAATATCGTCAGCGACACCACCCGTGACATCCTGAAGATGGTGGTGTTGAATCGTTACACGCCGAGCAAGCCTGCCATCGGTTTCATCAACAATATCGGTTTGAAGCGGGGAGCCATCGCCACCTCGGTCTCCCATGACAGCCATAATATCGTTGCCGTGGGTTGTTCCGATGCCGAGATAACCAGGGCGATCAACCTGCTGATCCTCACCCAAGGCGGTATGGTGGCGTGCAGTGAGACAGAGTTCGCCGTGTTGCCTTTGCCTATCGCCGGGCTGATGAGTTTGGAGGAGGGGCCGCGAGTGGCGGAGGATTACGAGCGTGCCGACCGGCTGGCTCATGAGTTCGGATGCACCTTATATAGTCCGTTCATGACTTTGTCGTTCATGGCCTTGCTGGTCATCCCTGAGTTGAAGTTGAGCGATCAGGGGTTGTTTGACGTGACCCAGTTTGAGTTTTCTCCGTTAACGGTATGAGATTAAGAGGTTCCGCCGCATTACAAATGCGGCGGAACACTCTTAATAACCCAGCGGAACACCATAAAAAAAGGGCGGCTGTGAGGCCGCCCTTTTTAGTTTCAGCGATTACGATTATTTGGTAACCGTAACGCGGTTCACGCTAACGCCGGATTCAGTGACGATGCGGATCATGTAGACGCCAGCCTTGAATTGGCCGAGGTTCATGGTCATCTGGTCACCATAGACATCAGCATCGTAGAGGACTTGGCCGAGGCTGTTGACCACAGTGATGTGGTTCATGTCGGCGGCTTCGATCATCACGTTGCCGGTGGTCGGGTTAGGATAGATGCGGGATTCGACATTCTCCACAACGCTGGTCACGTTGACCGTGACGTAGTTCTGGCTCAAGTCAGGAGTCAGAGCGAAGTCGGATTCGCAGGTCGGGCTGACAGCGGTCACTTGGTACTGGTAGTTACCAATAGCGACTTCGTCGAAGTAGGTCTGCAGCTCAGCATCGGTAGCAGGAACGTTGGCGATCAGTTCACCATCGCGATAGATGTTGAAGCTGGTACCATCGGTGATGTAGGTGTGGATGTTGAAGCAGACAGGATCTGTGATACCCACGGTGAGCATGTCGTACCAAGCGCCTTCAAGCTCGACCCAACGTCCGTTAGGATCATTGGAGGCGTAGTTGCCACAGGCAGCCGGGTAAGCGGCACCGCTCACGTTGTCGAAGATCACCCACAGGTTCTGGGTAGGATCAACGCTTACAGGCTCGTCGAAGACAAACTCGGTATAGTTTTCAATACCGTTGAACTGGATGTCCATCGTAGCGATCTGAGTTTGAGGAGCGTTGCTACCACCAGCGAAGAGCGTGAGGGTACCGGTCATCGGTTGGTAGTCGTAGA
>JAEEGL015062522.1_pt1 | contig 16894 bp, 15 predicted proteins | sample 9134231 | NCBI WGS metagenome assembly JAEEGL01 (sample SAMN16246548, study PRJNA631951) | gut metagenome | biome: gut microbiome; feature: rumen; material: fiber-attached | host: Bos | place: Iran: Karaj | collected 2018-10
CCTGCTGTATCGGCTCTGCGGCGTCAAATCGCATGAGTACACCAACGCCACGACCACCGGCATGGTCGGCGTAAAGACGGGGGAGTACGATCCCGCGATCATCGCGGCGCTGGACCTTCCGAAGCATTTATTCCATAGGCTGCAGCGGCCGGGGACGCCGATCGGCACATACGAGGGGATCAAGGTCGTTCTCTGCGCCACGCACGACACCGGCAGCGCGGTCGAGGGGATCCCGATGGACGGGAACGCGCCGTACATTTCCTCCGGCACATGGAGCTTATTGGGCGTCAAAACGCCGAAGCCGATCACGGAGGAAGCAAGCGAGGCGAAAAACTGGTCCAATGAAGGCGGCGTAGGTTACAACCGTTATCAGAAAAACATTATGGGCATGTGGCTCGTCAACCGGCTGCGCGCCGAGCTGTGCCCGGATAAAGCTTGGAGTGAGATCACGGCGGAGGCGGAGGCGAGCGCGTTCGACGAGACGGTCGACGCCAACGCTGCGGCATTCCTTGCGCCGGAGTCCATGCGGATCGCGTTCGATTCCGCGCTGATCCAAAAGCCGCAGGCCGCGGGAGATTACTTCCGCTGCGCGTACCGATCCCTTGCGCTGTCCTATCAAACGGCGATCGAGGAGCTGGAGCGCAACACGGGAAGGACTTACGACAAACTGTACATCGTCGGCGGCGGCGCGAAAAACGGCTTTCTGAACCGCCTGACCGAGGAAGCGACCGGAAAACAGGTGATCGCCCTGCCGATCGAGGCAACGGCGCTCGGAAATCTCAAGGTGCAAATGATGGCAGACAACCCCTCAGTCACCTAACGGTGACAGCCCCCCTTGCACAGGGGAGCCCAAAGACTCAAGCAATTTGCCTCCCCTGTGTAAGGGGAGGTGGCAGGCGAAGCCTGACGGAAGGGTTGTTATCAATTGCGCTGACGCGCATGAATTGTTCTGACGAACATGAATTGGCTTTGCCATGAAGAATCAAACGGAGGAAGGAATATGAGTTTTACGGAAGCAAAAGCAGCATACGCCGCATACGGCGTGGATGCGGAACAGGCAATCGAGACCTTAAAGACTGTGCCCGTTTCCCTGCATTGCTGGCAAGGCGACGATGTGCGCGGCTTCGATACCGACCCGAATAAGCCCCTGACCGGCGGCATTCAGACGACCGGCAACTATCCGGGAAGAGCAAGAACGCCCGACGAGCTGATGCAGGACCTCGACAAGGTTTTAAGCCTCATTCCGGGCAGGCCCAAGATGAATCTGCACGCAAGCTACGCGATCTTCAAGGACGGCGCATGGGCGGACCGCGATAAACTGGAGCCGAAGCATTTTGAAAAGTGGGTGCGGTTCTGCAAAGAGCGAGGTCTCGGCTGCGATTTCAACCCGACGTTCTTCTCGCATCCGAACTGCGATCCACTGACGCTTTCAAGCCCCAACGCGGACACGCGCCGCTTCTGGATCGAACACGGCAGAGCGTGCATCCGCATTTCAAGCTACCTCGCGGAAGAATTGGGTGAGCCGTGCGTGATGAACATCTGGACCGGCGACGGTTTTAAGGACATCCCCGCCGACCGCATGGGACCGCGTGTGCGCTATAAAGAGAGTATTGACGAGATCCTCAAAGAGCCGTATGATTTCAATAAGGTCAAGCCGTGCATCGAGTCGAAGGTTTTCGGCATTGGCGTTGAGGCGTACACCGTGGGCAGCGGCGAGTTTGCGCTTTCCTACGCCGCCATGAACAAGGACAAGTGCATCCCACTGATGGACAACGGCCACTACCACCCGACCGAGGTCGTCAGCGACAAGATCCCCGCGCTTTTGGCGTTCTTCCCGGAGATCGCGCTGCATGTGACGCGCCCGATCCGCTGGGACAGCGACCATGTAGTCCTGTTCGACGACGAAACAAGGGAAATCGCGCGTGAGATCGTGCGCTGCGGCGGACTCGACGGCAAAGTACATATTGCGCTTGACTATTTCGACGCATCCATTAACCGTATTGCGGCGTGGGTCACCGGCTTCCGCAATGTGCAGAAAGCGCTGCTGTTCGCGCTTTTGCAGCCGAACGACGAACTGAAGGCTCTGCAGGACGCGGGCAACTTCAGCAAGCTCATGGCGATGCAGGAGGAATTGAAGACTCTGCCGTTCGGCGATGTGTGGAACGAATATTGTCGCCGCTGCGATCGTCCTGTCGACGGCGAATGGTATCGGGAGATCGAAGTTTACGAAAAAACCGTTTTGGAGGCAAGGAAATGAAGGACATTCTGAACGCACCGTTTATGGTTGAAATGATCCGCACCGCAACGAACATGTACGATCACGGCTGGGACGAGCGCAACGGCGGCAATATCTCCATGCTGCTGGACGAAGCGGAGGTGCGGAAATACTATAAGTTTCCCGCGATCGTCCGCACGATCCCGACCGGCTTTACGGCGCCGGAGCTTGACGGAAGGCTTTTCCTTGTCACCGGCACGGGCAAGTATTTCAAGAACGTGCAGTATGATCCCGCAAAGAATCTCGGCATCGTCCGTCTCGCGGAAAACGGCGCGGAAGCGGAGGTGCTTTGGGGTTTTTCGGACGGCGGCAAATTCACAAGCGAGTTTCCGGCGCACATGATGAGCCATGTTGCCCGCATGCGCGTTAATCCCGAAAACCGCGTGGTCATGCATTGCCATCCGGCGAATCTCCTTGCGATGACGTACGTACATGATCTCGACGAAAAGACGTTTACGCGCACGCTCTGGCAGATGTGCACCGAATGCATTGTGGTGTTCCCGTACGGCGTGAACGTGCTGCCGTGGATGCTCTGCGGCACCAACGAGATCGGCGTAGCCACCGCAAAGAAGATGGAGACCGCAAGGCTTGTCGTCTGGGCGCAGCACGGCGTTTACGGCGCGGGACGCGATTTTGACGAGACCTTCGGGCTCATTGAAACTGCCGAAAAAGCCGCGGAGATCTGGATGAAGATCGCGCACCTGCCGCTGAAAAACACGATCACCGACGCGCAGATGCACGAGCTCGAGGCACATTTCGGCGTCAAAGCCCGCGAAGGGTATCTGAACTGATCGAGAAAATGATTTTGAAAAGAGCGTCTTGCGGGAAAGGCGCTCTTTTGCCGTATAGGACCGCATATTCGGTGCGTGTATAAAAGAGTCGGGGCATCGGCGTCGCTTTCCCCGATGATTCGGACCGGTGCAGCTCGAAAGGTGTATCCCGCTTGCGGATGTGCGGAGGAAAGTAAAAGAACCAGTGGAAAACCCGACAGACCTATGGTATACTTTGAACTGACGAGACACCGGAGGAAAAAGAACGATGGGTGAAAAAACGGAAAAAAGGATCCTGCTGGATACGTCGTGCGGAACGCTGCGCGGATCGGAAAATGAGCGGTGCAGACTGTTCGCGGGCGTGCCGTTTGCAAAGGCAGGGCGATTTGCGTATGCCGAGTCGGTCGATGCATGGGACGGCGTTCTTGATGCGACAGCGCCCGGCCCCGCGTGCCCGCAGAACCGCGCATGGCACGAGCATCTCGAGCATCCCGTGCGGCGGTTCTATCATAAGGAGTTTCGCGAAGGACAGGTCTTCACCTACGATGAAGACTGCCTGAATTTGAACGTCTGCGCGCCGATCAATGCCAAGAACGCGCCTGTGATCCTGTTCTTTTACGGCGGCGGGTTCGATTCCGGCATCAATTGGGAGAGCCCGTTCGACGGCTCTGCGCTTGCAGAGCGCGGGATCGTCACCGTATTTGCAAACTATCGCGTCGGCATTCTCGGCTATCTTTGCCACGAGAAATTGAAAGCAGAGTACGGCCGAGAGGGCAATTTCGGTCTTGACGACCAGCTCTGCGCGATCCGCTGGGTCAAAGCGCATATCAAAGACTTCGGCGGCGATCCCGAAAACATCACCCTGATGGGGCAGAGCGCCGGCGCAATCTCGATCCAGTACCTGTGCCTGAATCCGGACAATCAGGGATTGTTTCAGCGTGCGGTCATGCTGAGCGGCGCGGGACTGTTTCCGAAGTTTTCGCTCCCGAAGCCTGCCGAAGCCGCGCGTGCTTACTGGCTGCAGTTTATGGAGGTCGGCGGATTTTCCGATTTCGACGCGCTGAAAAATGCTTCGCTCGACGCACTGTTCGATACCGTCGAGAAGATGAAAGAGGTCCGCAAGGACGCGATCTATTACACCATGCCGGTCATCGACGGCGTGCTTTTGAAAAGCCCGGTAGACAAGCTCATCCGAACGCCGCTTGATCTCGATTATTGGATCGGGTACACCAACAACGACATGTATGCCCCGATCATGGCGTGGATCGGCAATCGCTACGGGCGGAAAAACGGCGCTTATATCTATTATTTCGATCTGAATGCTCCAGGAGACGACAACCGCGCGTTTCATTCCTCGGATCTCAGATATGTGTTCGGCACGCTCGAAAAGAGCTGGCGGCCTTACAGTGAACGCGATCGCGAGGCGTCGGGGCAGATGCTCGATTATCTTGCAAACTTCGCCCGTTCCGGCGATCCCAACAGCGCGGGGCTGCCCGTGTGGAAGAAAGCGGCGGGCGGACTGCGCGCGCGCGTTTTGCATATCGCGCCGAAGGGAACGGCGATGGGACATGCGCACTACGGAACCATGCTCAAAAACATGCTGACAAAGGGGGACCCGAAGGCATGAAGTTCGATCACCGGTTTGCTTTGATCGAAGCTCAACCGTCCCTGCGCGTCTATGAAGCGGACGGCGTGATCGCGCGGCTTGACTTTTTCGAGCATATGCTGCGCGTTGCGATCCTGCAGCCGGATACGCCGCTGCTGCCGACCTGGAGCGTGTGCCCGGACGGAAATATGCCGCTATGCGGTCGCGACAAGCTCGGCGTCGACGGCTTTGCGCTTCAGACGCCCGACGTTACGGAGACGGACGAAACGGTCTCTTTTGCACTGTCCGGCGTACATTTTTCTGTTGAAAAAAAGAATTTCCGCATCACCGCCGAGACTGAAAAAGGTGTTCTGTACCGCGATCGCAGCGGGCTTGCGTACAGCTTTCAAGGCGAGCTCGGCAGGGGCTCCGCGCATTATACCGATCGGTTCAAGGATCAGCGCATCTTCGGGCTCGGCGACAAGTGCGGTCCCGTCAACAAGGCGGATCGCAGATTTCAGCTCGCCGCAACGGATTCGATGGGCTATTCGGCGGCGTACAGCGATCCGCTCTATAAGCAGATCCCGTTTTATATCTGCGAGCATGCCGCAGGCAGCTACGGACTGTATTACGATACGTACAGCAACGGCGCCGTCGACTTCGGCGTCGAGCACGACAACTATTTTGAGCCGTTCAATTCCATCCGCTTTGACGAAGAAAATCTTGTTTTCTATCTGATCCTCGGCACGCCCCCGGAGATCGTCCGGCGGTTCAACGCCCTGTGCGGCGGCATCGCGCCGACGCCGGCGTGGGCGTTCCGCTACACCGGCAGCACGATGGAATACACCGACGCACCGGACGCAGACGCGCGGCTCAGAGGCTTTCTCACGCAGTGCGAAGAACACGGTGTTCGCCCCGGCGGGTTCTGGATGTCGAGCGGGTATACCGAGATCGACGGACAGCGCTGCGTGTTCCATTGGAATACGGAAAAGATCCCTTCGCCGGAAGCGCTTGCGGCATATTATGACGCGCGCGGCGTCGCATTGATCCCGAACGTCAAGCCCGCGTTTCTGACCACGCATCCGCTGTATGAAACGATCGCCGAAAACGGCTGGTTTCTGCATTACGCGGACGGTACGCCCGCACGGTTCCCGTTCTGGGGCGGTATGGCGAGCTATCTGGATTTCACGAACTGCGGCGCATACGGGTTCTGGAAAAACTGCGTAAAGAAACAGTTGATCGACAGGGGCTATCGGCATATCTGGAACGACAACAACGAATACGACGTGCAGGACGAAAGCGTGCTTTGTGACGGCTTTGGGCGTCCCATGCCCGCGGCGCGCATCCGTCCGCTGTTTTCGTATCTCATGGCGCGGGCGAGCAGGGAGGCATGCCTCGAAGCGGGCGTCGAAGCGCCGTTCAACGTATCGCGCTGCGCGATCGCCGGAACGCAGCGCGTCGCGTCGACGTGGACGGGCGACAATTATACGTCGTTTGAGGAGCTTCGACGGAATCATAAGCAGCTCATGACAATGGCGCTCTCCGGGTTCCTCTTCTTCGGACCGGACATCGGCGGCTTTGCCGGACCGAAGCCCACGGAGGAACTGTTTCTTCGCTGGCTCCAGTACGGCGTCTTTCTGCCGCGGTTTACGCTGCATTCGTGGAAGCCGGGGGAGCCTTCGACGATGCCGTGGCTCTATCCCGATCGCATGGATGCGGTGAAGCGGCTGTTTGATCTCAGAGAAAAGCTGGTCCCGGTGCTGTACGCCGAGGCCGAGCACAGCCGCAGAGACAATCTTCCGCTGCTGCGTCCGGTATTCCTGCACGATCCGGCGTATGATCCGGAAAGCGACTGTTTCCTCGTCGGAGAACGGTTCTTTGTCTGTCCCGTGTTCGACGAAGGTGCAAAGGACGTCACCGCTGTGCTGCCGCGCGGCGGCGATTGGCGGCTGAGAGGAGAAGGGAAAGCAATCCCCGGCGGCGAAACGCGGACCGTGTCGTGTCGGACGACCGATTTGCCGGTCTGGTTTGAAAAAGAGAGATAACGAAAAACGCCCGACCGATGATCCGGCCGGGCGTGAATTTTCTCTTCAGATGTCAATGATTTTTTGTTCGTAGGAGCTCTTCAGATTTTGTTCTTTCTGTTCCTGCAGTTCCGAAACGCGGCGCTTCGAAAGCGGATAGGCGACAAACAGCAGGATCGCCATGACGCCGAACAGCACGGCGGGGATCAGCGTTGCAAGATCGTACATGATTTTCAGATTCTCCGGCGTCTGCACCGCGCCCTTTTCATAGCGGTAGTGCATGCCCAAAAGCGCGCCGTTGACGCAGATCGCGGACAGCACCTGTCCGAGCTTGCGGAAGAAATTAAACACCGAATACGCGGTGCCGCTGTCGCGGGAGCCGGTCTTGACTTCGATGTCGTCGGTCGAGTCAGTCACCATCGCCCAAAGCTGCATCACGAGCGTCGTCAGCCCGCAGCCGCTGACAAAGTTCAGCGCAAGGAAGATCCACATGAGCTTACCGGGCTCCATTCCACGCAGGAAGAACAGAATCAGATTGGAAGCCGCAGCGAGCGTCAGCCCGACGGCGGTGACTTCCTTTTTGCCGATCTTTCTTGCCGCCTTCGGCAGGAAGAACATGAAGAGCAGCATCGGAGAATACGTACATGCCTGCGTGGCGAGGTTCATCCAGTTCGCATGGAAGTAGTCGTCAAACAGGTAGGTATAGAAGCTCTGCGTGAACATCTGTCCGGAGAGCAGCAGCATGGAGACAAGGCTGATCGCAACGAACGCGCGATTTTTGAACAGCAGCGCGATCGCCTTTTTCGTTGCGCCCGGTTCCTTCGGCTGCGGCTTGGTCTTGACGCGCTCGCGGTTCATCGTGTAGGCAAGGATCAAGAGCGCCGCGGACACGGCCGCCATGATGACGACGCCGATGATGACGGGCGTATACTGCATATCGGTGATTGCCTTGCCGTTTTCGCCGATCACGATATTGCCGGAGGCGTCGGTGCGCTTTGCATAGGCAAAGCTTGCGATCAAAAGCACAGGGATCGAACCGAGCGCCGCGCCGATCGAACGGAACACCGAGAGCTTGTTGCGTTCCTTGTCGTCGGTCGTGACGACGGACGCGAGCGAGCCGTACGGGATCTGCAGCATTGTGTACGCCATGCCGAACAGCACATATGTTATCGTAGCAAAAATACAGGTGAACAGCATTGTTTCGGGTTCGTCCATGCCGGGGAGCTTTAAAAACATCAATACGCCGCAGATCGCGAGCGGGATCGCCGCATACAGCACCCACGGACGGTAGCGTCCGGATGCCTTCGGCTTACTGGTGTCGGCAATGCGTCCCATGATCGGATCGTTGATCGCGTCCCAGATGCGCGCGCCGATGAACATCAGCATGATGAACAGCGGGCTCAGATGCAGGATATCGGTGTAATACTTCTGCAAAAGCGTAGTGACAAGACTGAAGATCAGACAGCCCGCCGTGTCGATCAGTCCATACCCCAGATAATCCTTGAACTTCAACCCGCTGGTACGTGCGATATAGCGTTGTTCCATGGTCTCCTCCTCGTAAGTTTTCGACATCAGTATAGCATTTGCGCCGCCGGATTGCAACGCCGTAAACTCTGAAATCTCCTGTCCGCGCACGGATGGACCATTCCCGTTTACGGCGCGATGCGATTGCAGGCGCGGAAGATCAGAAGCGCGAGCTGCTTGGGTTCCATGTCAAAATCGCGCTTGATCCATTCCATGATCATATGGACGCTGCCCTGCATCAGAAAACACAGGATATACGGTTCCTCCTCTGCGGCGCAGGAGAGGGGAATATTGACGCGCAGACTGCTCAATATGTTCTGAATAAACCGGCTGCGAAAGCCTTCGCTGCCCGTATCGAAGAACACAATGCGAAACAGGGACGCGTTGTTTTTGATATACTGCAGAAACGTTTCGATCATCCCGGGCGCGTCGGCGCTCGGTTTGACGTTTTTCAGGTATTCCAGCGTCTTTTGGTATACCTCGTTCTCCACATCCGACAGCAGTGCGAACTGGTCTGTATAGTGCAGATAAAAGGTCGTTCGGTTCAGATCCGCCTGTTCGCAGATCTCCTTGATCGTGATCTCGTTGAACGGCTTTTTCTGCATCAGCTCAATCAAAGCCGTCCGAAGAAGCAGGCGCGTCATTTGCGCGCGTCGATTGTTTTTGACTGCCATTTTTCCTCCCGTCAATTTCCTTTCGATTGTCCGGATTTCAACAGATCCGATCCGAATGTCGAAGTCACGACATCCTTAAAACATCTGCTGATTGTTATTTCAACACTGTGTCGATATAATAATACCGATAACAGGAAAGAATGTCAATATCAAACGGGAGGTACGCAGCATGAAGGTATTTATGATCGGCGAAAGCATCCTTCTCTGCAAGGACGTCATTGAAAAGAAAACAGCCGTGCTCGGCATGAAGGGAGAATAAGATGCAGGTATTGCTGACAGGCGCGGCGGGCGGCATGGGATTGGAAAGCCTGAAACAGATGACTGCGGATGGCGGAGTATACAGAATCACGGCGTTGGATCTGGACAACGATCGCTGCCGGGAACGACTGCGTCCTTACAAAGATAACCCCCGAGTAAAAGTCTTATTCGGCGATCTGCGAGACGCAGGCTTTGCGAAGAAAGCGGTCGAGGGGTGTGATCTGATCCTGCACATAGCGGCCTTTGTTTCGCCCGCAGCAGATTATGATCCGAAAAAGGCCATGCAGATCAATTTCGGCGGCACGCGTAATCTGATCGAAGCGATTAAAAAGCTTGGTCAGCAGGATACGACTCGCTTCGTCTACATCGGCACCGTCGCGGAGACCGGCGACCGCATGCCGCCGATCCATTGGGGCAGAGTCGGCGATCCGATCAAGCCGAGCATGTTCGACTACTACGCCGTGTCCAAGGTCGCTGCGGAGCGGTACGTGATCGAAAGCGGCTTGAAGTATTGGGTGAGCCTCCGCCAAACCGGCATCATCGGCCCCGCGATGGCAAAGATCCGCGACGCGATCCGGTTCCACAACTGCCTCGACAACGTGTTGGAATACGTCTCCGACCGCGACAGCGGCAGATTGATGCGAAACCTCTGCGCGTTCGAAACGGAAGGTACACTCGACGGTTCGTTCTGGGGGCACATCTACAACATCGGCGGCGGCGCGTCGTGCCGCGTCGATACGCTGACGATGTACAAGATCATGTACGGCGAGATCGGCATCAAGAACATTGATTACGTGATCGACCCGAAGGTAAACGCCACGCGCAACTTCCATGGGCAGTATTATCTCGATTCGGACAAGCTCGAAGACTACCTCCATTTCCGTTCCGACAGTATGCAGTATTTCTACGACGCCTACCTCAAGGAGCTCGGCGCGGCAAAGCCGTTCGGCAAGGTCATCTGCAAGCTCCCCGGCGGGCAGCGCATGATGGGCTCTATCATCAAGCGCACGTTCAAAAAACTTTTGAACGGCGAACACGGCACGCAGCATTGGCTCGACACGAATATGGAGGATCATATCGAGGCGTATTGGGGCAGTAAAAAGGCATGGGAAGCGCTTCCGGAAAAGACCTCCGAGATGCAGCATTTCACCGACTGGGACACGGTCGTGCATATCGACCGCGGCTACGACGAATCGAAGCCCGAAAGCGAGCTGACCTTCGAGGACGTGCAGGGCGCGGCGCAGTTTCGCGGCGGCAAGCTGCTTTCCGAAACGATGCAAAAAGGCGATTGGAAAACCAGGCTGCGCTTTTGCTGCGCGTTCGGTCACGAATTCGAGGCAAGCCCGCGTCTCGTGCTGGAAGGCGGTCACTGGTGTCCGGAATGCGAACGCAAAAGCTGGAACTACGGCGCGCGCGCCAAGGTCGATCCCTTTTTCGCGCAGGTCTGGGACCCGCTGCACGAGCCGGACGAGCTGCGCGAGTATCCGAAGGAAGTCACGGAACTGGACGTTTAAGCAACAAACCGGAGCGGATTACGCGCTTCGGCTCTTTTCTTGCATCACGGGACGCGATATGGTAAACTGACAGTATCAATCGGGGTAAGGACAGCGGGGCAATGGAGCAAACGTCGGATACGATCGGGGTTTATGTTTTTTCCGGAACAGGGAACACGTTAAAATGCGCGAAAGCATTGGAGACGGCGCTGACGGAAATGGGCGTTTCGGTCAGTCTTCACGAGATCGCGGACGGGTCGGAAACGGCGTCGGAGCGCGACCTTGTACTCTGCTACCCGGTCTATGGCTTCAATATGCCGCGCATTCTCAAAGACTTCTGCCGTAATCTTACGGCCGGCGGGAACCTTTGGTTTCTGAAGACCTCCGGCGAGCCGCTGCATCTGAACGACAATTCCTCCGCGGAACTGATCCGCATTCTGCAAAAGAAGGGGTATCGGATCAAGGACGAATTCCACTATATCATGCCCTACAACATGGTTTTTCGGCATAAGGATGAGCTGGCGTCGTTGATGTGGGAGACGGCAAGGAAGCGTATCCCGGACGCGGCAAGAAGGATCGCAAATGGGGAGGAAACGCCGATCGCTGCACCGCTTTCGGCAAAAATCGTCTCTGCGTTCTGCCGCCTCGAGCATTGGTTCTATCCGAGAAACGGCAGGCTGTTTCGCGTCGATCGAAAGACATGCATTCGCTGCCAAAAATGCGTAAAGAATTGTCCGACAAAGAATATCACATTTGAGAACGGCAGATTCCGCTTCGGCAAGCGCTGCATCGGCTGTGTGAGCTGCTCGTTCAACTGCCCGACCGGCGCGATTCACATCGGGCTCATCGACTTCATGCGCGTCAACGGACCCTATGATTTCACCCGCGATCCGGGATCTGCCGAACTGTGCCGGTACTGCAGAAAATCCTACGAGCGGTATTTTGCCGATCAGCGGGACTGAAGGCAGGGGAGCACGATCACATCAAATATCGGGCGTATGGAGCGAGCAATCCCGAAACGGGCTTTCTGCTGCACGGCAGAAGATCGTCCCGGGGAGAGGATCTCAGAGCATGTCAAGCACCAGCGCATAGACCGCACCGGTGCAGGCAAGCGTATCTTTGAGCAGCTGTTCGCCTCTGCTGCGGTAGAGCGCGGCTCTGTCCCTGTCCTTGAGATAGCCGAGGTTGATCAGCACGTTCAGCCACGCGCTGCGAACGGTCGATTCCAGCATCATGACGGCGACGCCGAGGTCACTGACGGCGTTCATATTGGTCTTTCCCGGCATGCGCTCGATCATCTTCGCCGCGTCGAGGGAAAGCTCCATTGTGTGCAGCGGAGATTCGATGCAAAGGATCAGCGCGTTCTGGATCGCAGCGGTACGGGCGGCTTTTTCGTCCGAAGTCTCTTTGGGCAGATTGAGCGCCGCCGTGAACCGGTGGAAAGCGTCGGCGTCGCGCTCCATTGCGTCGAGAAACGCTGCGCGCAGCGCGGCGCATCGTTCCTTGCAGATCCGGATCTCCTCCGAGAAAGCGGCATACTGCGGGCGATCGACGGACAGATTGCCGACCATCTCGGCAAGGGCCGAACCCAAAGAACCCGTCATAGCCGCGGCGGAGCCGCCGCCGGGAGCTGCCGCATTGGATCCGAGCAGTTCAAAGAAGGAACGCAGAGTCAAATCGGAAAGCACCATAATTGTTTCTCCTTGTGTCGCAGTATTGCTGAGCATGCGTGACCGCATAACCGATCATAGCCTATTCGACCGAAAAAAGCAAGATGTTTCCCGCATTTTACGCAGACGCGGCCGATCGCCGCTTTCATGCGGCGAAATGCGGAAGACAGTGTGCGATCCGCAATCCTATATTTCGCATTTTGGGGTTGACAGGATACGTCGGCTCGTGATAGAGTAGTAACGTTGATTGGAAAAACGAACCCCTATGGATACGGGAGGATAACCCATGGCAGAGAACCGTTTTATCAGCGAATTTCTCCGGAACACCAAGGGACCCGTCCCCCTTGCGTTTGCGGGCATACTGCCCCCTTCCGACCGCAGCACGATCATACTACCCGGCTTTTGCGATGTACACGTACACCTTCGCGAGCCGGGTTTTTCTTATAAAGAAACGATCGAAAGCGGCACCGCGGCAGCCGCAAGAGGCGGCTATACCGCCGTGTGCGCCATGCCGAATCTGAACCCCGTGCCGGACGGTATTGCGCATCTGGCGATTCAGGAAGAGCTGATCGCCGCGCAGGCGCGCGTTCACGTTTACCCCTACGGCGCGATCAGCGTGGGCGAACGTGGCGAGCAGCTTGCCGATCTTGAGGATTTGGCGCCGCGCGTGATCGCCTTTTCCGACGACGGAAGAGGCGTACAGAACGACGATCTGATGCGCGAGGCGATGCAGACGGCAAAGCGGCTTCATAAGCTGATCGCCGCGCATTGCGAGGATAACCGGCTTTTGCACGGCGGATATATCCACGATGGCGCGTACGCTTCGGCGCACGGTCATGCGGGCATCTGCTCCGAAAGCGAGTGGGGACAGATCCGCCGGGACCTCGATCTGGTCCGCGAAACGGGCTGCGCCTACCACGTCTGTCATATCTCGACAAAGGAGAGCGTCGCGCTGATCCGGCAGGCAAAGCGGGAAGGGCTGAACGTGTCCTGCGAGACCGCGCCGCACTATCTGGTCCTGGACGAGACCGATCTCAAAGAGGACGGACGCTTCAAGATGAACCCGCCGCTGCGCAGCCCGAAGGATCATGAAGCGCTGATCGAGGGACTTCTGGACGGAACGATCGACATGATCGCCACCGATCACGCACCGCACAGCGCCGAGGAAAAGGCAAAGGGCCTGCGCGGCAGCGCGTTCGGGATCGTCGGGCTGGAGACCGCTTTCCCGGTGCTCTATACCAAGCTGGTCGTACCGGGCGTATTGTCTTTGGAAAAGCTCGTCGATCTGCTTGCGTACCGCCCGAGGGAGCGCTTCGGGATCCCGCTTCGGGAAGACGATTATTCGGTCTGGGATCTGGATGCGGCGTATACCGTCGACCCGGATGCATTCTTAAGCAAAGGCCGCGCGACGCCGTTTGCGGGCATGCAGGTGCGCGGCAGGTGTCTGATGACCGTTTGCAATGGCAAGCCGGTCTGTACGGCGGAGGACGGAGCGATATGAACGATGTGATCTTTACCGTCGCGGCGCAGAAGCGTCTGACGGACAACGTATATGAGATCCGGCTCACGGGCGACACGTCGGCGATCACCCGGCCGGGACAGTTTGTGAATCTGAAGCTGGACGGGCTTTTTCTTCGGAGACCGCTGTCCGTCTGCGATCTTGAGGGAAACGAGCTGACGTTGATCTATAAGGTCGTCGGTCGCGGCACGGCGCTTTTACGCGGCATGACGCCGGGGCAGACGATCCCGGTGCTGACGGGCCTGGGCAACGGCTACGACACGGCGCTTTCCGGAGACAGGCCGCTGTTGATCAGCGGGGGCGTCGGCGTACCGCCGCTGTACCTGTTGGCAAAGCGCCTGCGCGCCGAGGGAAAGACCGTTTCGGCGGTCCTCGGGTTCAATACCGCCGCGGAGAGCTTCTATGAGGAGCAGTTCCGGGCGCTCGGCTGCACGGTCGCCGTGACCACGGCGGACGGTTCTTACGGGAGCAGGGGCTTCGTCACCGACGCGCTGCCGGAGGATTACACCCATGTTTACACCTGCGGCCCGGAGCCGATGCTGCGCGCCGTATACCGAAAGATCAAAACCGGCGGGTCGTTCAGCTTTGAGAAGCGCATGGGCTGCGGCTTCGGCGCGTGCATGGGCTGCACCTGCAAAACGATCGCCGGATACAAGCGCATCTGTAAGGAAGGTCCCGTGCTGGAGAAGGAGGAGATCCTATGGGAAGACTGAGCGTTGATCTCTGCGGGATCGAGCTGGACAATCCCGTCATCCCGGCGTCCGGTACGTTCGGGTACGGCTGGGAGTTTGCCGAACTGTACGACATCAATATTTTGGGCACGTTCTCCTTTAAGGGGACAACGCGGGAACCGCGCTTCGGCAATCCGACGCCGCGGATTATGGACTGTCCCGCGGGAATGCTGAACGCCGTGGGCTTGCAGAACCCCGGCGTGGATCGGGTCGTCGATACGGAACTGATGAAGCTCGCGGCCGTTTTTCATAAGCCGGTGATGGCGAACGTCAGCGGGTTTTCCGTTGCGGAATACGCGGAGGTCAGCGCAAAGCTGGACGCGCAGCCCCAAGTCGGATGGCTGGAGGTCAATATTTCCTGCCCGAACGTGCACGGCGGCGGCATGAGCTTCGGCACCGATCCCGCGCAGGCGGCATCCGTGGTGCGCGCGGTCAAGGCGGTAACGACCAAGCCCGTCATCATCAAGCTGACGCCGAACGTGACGGATATCGTGACGATCGCAAAAGCCTGCGAGCAGGCGGGCGCGGACGGGATCAGCCTGATCAATACGCTTCTGGGCATGCGGATCGACCTGAAAACCCGCAAGCCCGTTCTTGCCAACGTGACCGGCGGGCTTTCGGGTCCCGCGGTCTTTCCGGTCGCCCTGCGCATGGTATGGCAGGTCGCACGCGCCGTAAAGATCCCCGTCGTCGGCATGGGCGGGATCTCCTGCGCCGAGGACGTGCTGGAAATGCTGACGGCAGGCGCCGCCGCCGTTGAAGTGGGGGCGGCGAACCTTGTCGACCCGCTTGCATGCAAGAAAATCATCGAGGCTTTGCCGGAGGCAATGGACCGATACGGCATTTGCAATCTTCATGAACTGAGAGGAGCATAACATGGGAAAGGACGTCATCATCGCCTGCGATTTTCCGACCGCGGCGCAAACCCTGACCTTTCTGGACCGTTTTCCAGAACGGAAGCCCTTCGTAAAGATCGGCATGGAGCTTTTCTATGCCGAAGGCCCGTCCATTGTGCGCGAGATCAAAGCCCGCGGACACAGGATCTTTCTGGACCTGAAGCTGCACGACATTCCGAACACCGTCAAAAAAGCGATGGCGGTGCTGTCCGGACTGGACGCGGACATCGTGAACCTTCACGCCGCGGGGACGGCGGAGATGATGCGCGCCGCGCTGGAAGGGCTGACCCGCCCCGACGGGACCCGGCCGCTTCTGATCGCTGTGACGCAGCTCACCTCGACGGATCAGAACGCTTTGGAGCATGAGCTTCTGATCGACCGTCCGATGGACGAGGTGGTCCTCGCTTACGCCGAAAACGCGAAGAACGCGGGGCTGGACGGCGTGGTCTGCTCCCCGCTGGAGGCGGGGAAGGTACATCGGCGCTGCGGCTCCGGTTTTCTGACCGTCACCCCGGGCATTCGGTTCGCCGACGGTGAGAAGGGCGATCAGAAACGGATCATGACGCCCGCGCAGGCAAAGCTCGAAGGTTCGGACTACATCGTCGTAGGCCGTCCGATCACCGCCGCAGCCGATCCCGCAGCCGCGTACGCGCGCTGCTGCGCCGAGTTTATAGATTGAGAAAGGAAACGAAAGACATGGAACTGTCAACGCTGATCGCAAAGGACCTGTTGTCCATCCGCGCGGTCTTCTTCCGCCCCGAGGAGCCATTCCTCTGGGCGAGCGGGATCAAGAGCCCCATCTACTGCGACAACCGTCTGACGCTGACCGCGCCTGCGGTCCGCAATGATGTGGAAAACGGTCTTGCGGAGCTTGTCCGCGCGTACTATCCGGAGGTGGAGGTCCTGATGGGCACGTCCACCGCGGGAATCGCGCACGCCGCCATCGTCGGGCATCTTTTGGGGCTGCCGATGGGCTATGTCCGCGGCGGGAACAAGGATCACGGCCGTCAGAACCGCATCGAGGGACGGCTGGAGCCCGGGCAAAAGGTCGTCGTGGTGGAGGATCTGATCTCTACCGGCGGCTCCGTCATCGAGGTCGTGGAAGCGCTGCGGGACGCGGGCGCAAAGGTCCTCGGCGTCGTATCCATCTTCACCTACGGCATGAAAAAAGGCTTGGAACGGCTTTATGCCGCGCAGGTCGAAAACCATTCGCTGACGGACTTCGACCGTATCGTTGCGGTCGCCGCCGAAGAGAACTATATCAAAGCAGAAGACGTGGAACGGCTGATCGCCTTCCGCGATAACCCATCGGATGAAAGCTGGATCGGAGGTAACAAATGAAACGAAGCATCATCGACATTCTGGATCTGAGCACTCAGGAACTGGAGGAGCTCATCGCAACGGCGGAGGATATCATCGCCGACCCCGACAAGTATGCGCACGCATGCGACCGCAAGAAGCTGGCGACGCTCTTC
>JAEEGL012672901.1_pt1 | contig 16893 bp, 9 predicted proteins | sample 9134231 | NCBI WGS metagenome assembly JAEEGL01 (sample SAMN16246548, study PRJNA631951) | gut metagenome | biome: gut microbiome; feature: rumen; material: fiber-attached | host: Bos | place: Iran: Karaj | collected 2018-10
ATTTTTTCTTTTTCTTGCCCACTTTGAAATCCTAAGTTTTGCATTTCTTCTATTTTATTTGTTATCTCATCTATTTCTTGCTTTAATTGTTCTTTTAAACTTTGAATTTCTTGCATTTTACCATTTGCATCTTTTTCTTGATTAGCAAATATTTCTTCATCAGCTGTGATTTGCGTTAATTGTTCTTTATATTTTTCTATATTATGAACAAACAAACCAACCTCAATATTTTTTAATTCTTCTCTTAAGTTTAAAAACTCTTTTGCTTTTTCCGCCTGAATTTTTAATGGTCCTATATTCATTTCTATTTCAGACAAAATATCATTAATTCTTAGTAAATTAAGTTTTGTATGTTCTAATTTTTTTTCTGATTCAGCTTTTCTAACTCTGTATTTTACAATACCTGCTGCTTCTTCAAATATATGTCTTCTATCTTCTGATTTGTTGCTTAATATCTCATCTATTTTACCTTGTCCAATAATAGAGTATCCATCTTTACCAATACCTGTATCCATGAATAATTCTAATACATCTTTTAATCTACAAGGAGTTTTATTTATAAAGTATCCTGACTCACCACTTCTATAAATTTTTCTTGTTACAGTTACTTCTGTATATTCAATTGGTAATTTTCCATCTGAATTATCAAATATAAGTGAGGCTTCAGCATAACCTAATGGTTTTCTATTTTGAGTTCCAGCAAAAATAATATCTTCTGATTTAGATCCTCTTAGGGATTTCATGCTTTGTTCCCCAAGTACCCATCTAATTGCATCTGATATATTACTTTTACCTGAACCATTTGGTCCAATTACTGATGTAATTCCTGGCATAAATTCAAGTGTTGTTTTATCAACAAATGACTTAAACCCATGTAATTCTAATCTTTTTAAATACATTTTCTTCACCTTTTGTTAAAATCTAATGTATATATAATATATTAGTTTGTATCAAAAAACAAGAGAAAAAATAGAAAAAAAGAATACCTCCGTAATAGATAAAGGTATTCTTAATTTTTAATGTTTTATTCTACAGATTAAATATAACTATTAATCCACCTATAATTGCTATAACACAGCCAAGAATTTTAAGACCTGATGTAATATCATTTTCTTCACCATATTCATCAAAGTGTTTTTTTGCAAGTGGCCTTGCATCATATATACAAATAACTCCAAGAGCAGCAATTAACATTCCAATTAATTTCAACATATTAAACATCCTCTACAAATAAATTTTAATTCTATCATTTCTTCTTTTTTGTTATAATAATACGGTTTAATTTGAATGTCAATATTAAATTTCTAATCTTTCATTAAATCTTTTTTCAACAAAATCCTTGAAAGGTTTGTTCTCTTCTTTTTCTAAATATGGATCATCATTAATAACTTTAAAAGCTGTTTCTTGTACTGCTTTTAAAATCTTTATATCTTCAAAAAGATTTGCTATTTTAAATTCTGGTAGACCATGTTGTCTTGTTCCAAAGAATTCACCAGAACCTCTTAGTTCTAAATCTTTTTCTGATATTACAAATCCATTGTTCGTTTCGCACATAACCTTCATTCTTTGTCTTGAGATTTCTGACTTGCCTTCACATTTCAAGAAACAAAAAGATTCATATTCTCCTCTTCCAACTCTACCTCTTAATTGATGAAGTTGTGCTAGACCAAATCTTTCTGCATTTTCTATTATCATTATACTTGCATTTGGAACATTTACTCCAACTTCTATAACAGTTGTTGAAATTAATATATCAATATTTCCATTTTTGAATTCTTCCATAATAGCATCTTTTTCTTTAGATTTCATTTTACCATATAAAATTTCAACCTTTAAATCTGGGAATATTTGATTCTTATATACTTCTGCCATTGCCATAACAGAATTTGCTTCTATTTCTTCGCTATCTTCTACAAGTGGGCATACTATATATGCTTGTCTTCCCTGTTTTACTTGTTCTCTTACAAAACTATTTAATGCTTGTTCTTTTGCTTTTCTTATAACATGTGTCTTTATCTCTTTTCTATTTGGTGGTAATTCATCAATTATTGATATATCCAAATCGCCATACAGAATAAGTGCTAATGTTCTTGGAATAGGTGTTGCAGTCATAACCAATACATCAGGATTATTACCTTTATTAGATATAATTCCTCTTTGTCTTACGCCAAATCTATGTTGTTCATCAGTTACAACTAATCCTAAGTTTTTAAATACTACATTTTCTTCTAGTAAGGCATGAGTTCCAATTAGTATATCTATTTCTCCATTTTTTAACCTTTCAAGCATTGCTTCTTTTTTCTTTTTAGTAACACTACCTACTAATAATTCGCATTTAATTCCAAATTGTCCAAGTGTTCTTTCAAAGCTTTCTAAATGCTGTGCTGCTAAGATTGCTGTTGGTGCCATTATTGTCATCTGATATCCACTTTTAACAGCTTTATATCCTGCAATCATTGCAACCGCAGTTTTACCAGACCCAACATCACCTTGAAGTAACCTATTCATTACTTTGTCTGATTCCATATCTTTATCTATTTCTTCTAGAACTCTTAATTGTGCTTTTGTAAGTTTAAATGGTAATTCATTTATTACATCAGACATTTTAGCATCTTTACTAAATTGAATACCCTTTTCTTTTTTCGAATACTTATTCTTCAAACTTAAAAGTAGCATTTGCATATCAATTAGTTCTTCATATACTAGTCTCTTTTTAGCTTGAGAAAAATCTTCAAAGTTCTCAGGGAAATGGATTTTCTTAATTGCTGTATTAATATCTAATAGCTTATTTTCTTTTAAAATGTAATCTGGCAAAGTTTCTTTAAGCTTATCATTTTCTATTAGTTTTAAACCTGTCTCTATAATTTGTCTAATCGTATTTTGTTTTAATTTATATGTTAATGGATATAATGGTATTATTTTTCCGGTATTTCTATCTTTTCCTTCAAAGTCATAAACAGGAGAGGTCATTTGTATAACTCCTGATTTTTTACTTATCTTCCCAAAAAATCTGCATTTTTGTCCAATTTTAAACATACTTTTTAGATAGCTTTGATTATACCAAACCATAACACAAGTATCTGTTTCATCTCTTACTATCAATTTATATATTGTCATATTTCTACGTCTAGTTCTTATCTCATTTACTTTTGATACAACGACTGCTTCAATAAGCACTTCTTCATCATCTTCTGCATCTGCTATTTTAATTGGCTTGCTTCTATCTTCATAGCTTCTTGGATAATATGTAATTAAATCTTCTAAATTATTTATACCCAATTTTCTTAAAAGAACAGCCCTATTAGGTCCTACCCCTTTTATAAATTGAATATCTTGGCTTAAATCTACCATATTTTTCTCCTATATACAGAATATTTGTTTTGTTCATTTTATCACATTCCAAATAAAAAAAGCAATCACTTTGATTGCCTTTCATATATTTTCTTTTATTTTATCTTCCATCCCCATTACCTGTATTTTCAGAGTATTGCTTCATTTCTTTAAACTCTTCCATCACAAATTCTGTTGTTCTCATAATCACATTTTTCTCACTAATTTGATTTTGGAATAGATACGTTATTAAAATTATTGCAACTTTTCTATCCATATACAATATTCTATTTTTTAAATAATTAACTGAAAAATCCATTAATCCTATGTTTTCTATATCAGCCGTTGTAAGTCCATCTACTCTTTTTGCCATGTCTAATATAAACATTATAATCTGTCTATCTGATAATTGATCTAATTCATTCATTAAATTTATGCATTGTTCTCTTTCCTCGTTCTTTTTCATTATCTCTTGATATAAGCTTTCATAAACTCCCGCATATGGATCTTGCTCTTCTTCGTCTTCATATTCATCATCATAGTCACTTGTTCCATCATCAGATATTTCCTCATCATCAGTAGTAAGTATTCTAACTATAGCTGGATTTTCATCTGGAGAATATTTTAACATTGGAAAAGATTGTTTTGCTCCGCCAAGCAGATTAAACTGTTCTATTCTTCTTTGACATACTTCTTGTGATATTTCTGGTTCATTTTCATCAACTTGCATAAGTAATGTTCTAATTTGATTATTTCCACCTTCATCTTTAAATACTTCTCTTAATGCTTGTCTATCTATTGGTGATAACTTTGATATTTTTTCTTGAATTATTATTAATATTTCATCATCTAATTTTTCTACTCTCATTCTAAATATCTCTAATATAAAGATTAAAAATTGAATATTATTTAGTCCATTTAATCCTTCTAGTACTTTTTTTCTTAATTCTATATTTTTATCAATAAGTAAAACAGCATTTGATAGTGTTTCTGCAATATCTCTTGTAGAAGCTTTATCAAATAAAGCATTATTCAACCCTGAATCTTCTAAATCAGCGAAATACAAATATAATGGTGCCATAACTCCATTAGTTTTCATTAATCTTTTCTTTAATTCAAGTTTAAGATTGTCAAATTCTGTTATATAGCTATCCATATCCTCATAATATCTTATCAAATCACTTTCTGATATATCTGCAATTTTGCCACATAAAATATCACTATACAATTCATTATCCAAAGCTTCTCCATCTGCCATATTTTCCACTTCTGCTAATTCTAATACTGTAATTAATTCTGTTGGACTCATTTGTTGTAGGACATTGGCAATTGCAATTTCTATATTTTGCCATACCATTGTATCCTCTGTTTCCTCTTCTTTAATAATACTTGCAAATACAGGATCCATATCTTCAATATCTTGATCTTCTGTTAAAAACTCTAAGTCAGTTTTTAATTGTCCATATATAATACCTTTCACTAACATTTGATTTATGAAAATCCAATTTGCCAAATTAATCATAGATCTACTTTTATCTTCATCTGATAATACACTATATTCCTTAAATTCTTCTTGTATTTTCTCTCTAATAGCTTCTATTACTTCTTCATCCAATAAAAGTCTCGCTTTTAAGCATCCATCTAAACAATCGCTTGTTATATGCCCAATTTTTTTATTTGGTATATTTTCAGCACTAATTTCTCCTACTTTGCCACCATTTATTTCGATTTCTCTCCATTCATATCTTATCTGGAAAAGATATCTTAACTCAGCCCCTAACATTACTAATGGAGTATCATATATCTGTCTTAAAAATTCGTATTTTGCCCCTTCTAATTCAGAATTTTCCATCTTGGATTACCTCCTTTTTTACTTTAACCATTTACTTTTATCTCTCATCATTACTTAGTTCAAAATTCTCTGTAATTGCTCCTTCGCATTCACTATATTTAGCCATAATTATAGAATTAAAATTTGTATTATCAATATTATCAAATAATTGAGTCAATAAAACAATTGCTGCTTTGTCTTGCATTTCTAATATTCTATTATACAAGTAATTTTCAATTTGCAAATAATTTGTTTTTCGTATTTTCATCATCATATCTGTTTCATTTAACATATCAGCAGCTTGTCTTGTACTTAAAAAACGTTTTATATTTTTAATGAATACTAGTAAATCTCTGTCACTTAATTCATCAATTCTTTTGATATATTCTATTTTTTCCACTGCTATATCAATTACCTTGTTTTGCATATCCATACTTTCATAAAACCCTTCTTCTAATTCAATCTCACTTTCACCCTTTTCAACTCTACTTATCATATCTGTAAAATCAAATTGAAGATGTACCATTCCAAATTCTTTTCCTTTTCCTGTAAATCCCTGATACATACAATATCTATTATATTTAACTTTCCCTTCATTGCTTTCTTCAGGTAAAAAAATTGGATCTTGTGAATAAAGATTTCCACGTTCTAGTTGTAATATTCCTTGTTCTAATGCTTTATCTATAATCTCTTTACGTAAGACATGATTTTGTGATTTTAAATATGCTTTTACAACAAAAGACAGTTCTTCTTTTGATAATTCATTTATTCTTTTTTTTAGTAAATCATTCACTGGCATATTTGAAAAATGGATATCTGCAATTGAAATCAATAATCTGACTAATTGAATATTTGATAAAGAACTAATCAATTTTATTACTCTCTCATTTATACCAAGAAATCTTTCAGTATTGATTAGATATATTATAATTTGAATTATATCTTCTGGTTTTGCTTTATCCATTAATTTTTCAATATCCTGTGGTTTGTGACAATATCTAATATATACAGGTATAAAAACAGGATCAACATTTTCTACCCTTTTAGATATTTCCTCTTCACATTGAACTGGTAATATTCTTTTATAAAACATATATTCACTGATTCTAAAAAATTCATCATCTGACATTTCAGAAACTCTATTTTTCAATACTTTTTGTATACATGGAATAGCAAATACCCTGATACTATCTGCAATTTCTAAAACACTAATTAAGTCTCTAGAGTTTAATCCTTTTAATACATCTGCAATACGTTCTAGTATTGGTTGCCATTGTTTTTCATTTATTGACTCCATACGTAATAATGCAGCACTTGAAATCATTAAACAATAACGATTATTTTTATTAGACTCATCATATAACTCTTCAATATTCTCCGGAATATATTCATCATATTTTTTATATAATCTATCTATAATTCTATTATCCTGAGTTATTAATTCATTTTCAGTTATTATACTTTCCTCATTTTCTTTTGAAACATGTTCTTTTTTCTTATCTTCTTCATTCATATGTTTCAACTGGAAAGCTGCCATATTTGTATTTAATATATATTGTGAAATATACAGTAGGCCATGCATCTCGAACAATCCTTCAAGATTCAAGAAAACATCATTTTCATCTCTCATATTTTACACCCCTAAATTAGCTTATATTATATCATTTTTCTTTAATTATGTCAACGAATTATGGCATATAGAAAGAGCCATCTAAATTACTTTAAATGGCTCTTTCTACCTCTTCAAATTAACTCTATTTAAACTTCTTTTTTCTTTATTTATTGATTAAAATATTTAAAATATCTAATTCTTGTTTTAATGTATCATCTTTTATTTCTAAGTTTTCTTTTTCAATATACTCTTTCATTTTAGTAAATATCTCTTTATATTCATTACTAACTGTTAATTTCTCAGAAGTTCTTTCATGAATTCCTAATTGATACAAGACTTCTGGATAATAATCTTCATATTTTGGTTCTACAATTCCATCATAACAAATAAATACTCTGTCATTTGTTCTCTCATACATAATCCAATCTTTTAATACATTTGCATATCTTGAAAGAACAATAGCTTTTCTAATTCCATCATTTTCATAATAATCTTCCATATTATTAGTATTAACTTCAACAGTTTGTGTATTACTACTTTGATTTCCATTTCTATCTTTATATGAAACTGTTAGGTCTATTTTTCCATTAGTATTTCCTGTCTTATTCTTTAATTTTAGAAGAATAATTCCTCCCTTTACTTCTCCTTCAGAATTTGTTTTTGAAGGGAATAATGTATTTACATGCATAATACTTCCTGTTTGTTTATCAACAGTATCAGATCCATAAACATTTACAATTTCATAATCAGCTGAATTTAGTTTGAAATCAAGATCAAATACAAGTGGTGTTACCATATATTCAAATTGTTCACCCATTCTTGATTTAAACTCTTCTGAGTTATGAACTGAATAATAATTTGCTCCTTTAACATTACTAATTGTTTCAATTAATTCTGTATTAAAGTCTACACCAACGCCTATAAAACTTGTATAAATTCCATTTTCAGCATTTTTCTTTACCATACCCATTAAACTTTCATCACTGATGTCTCCGGTATTTGGCATAGCATCTGTAATAACTATAATTCTATTTTCATATTCATCACTATTTACATTGGTATATTCTTGTAATAATTCATTAGCTGACTTATATCCTGCTTCAAAGTTTGTTCCACCTTGATCTTGTATTTCTAATACATGTTCTTTAATTTTTTCCATATCTGTTTCGCTAACTAAGTTTAATGGTTTTGCAATATAAGATGAACTTTCAAATAAAACAAGTCCGAATCTATCATCATCTTTTAGTTGATCTATCAATATATTTACAGATTCATTTGCTATTTGCATTTTTGATTTATTTCTATCTTCTGTTGTTTCATTTTCAAAAGGATTATCATAATAATATGAATTAAAGCTTGATCCCATTGATCCTGAAATATCTAATACAACTACTAAATTTAATTTCTTTCTTTGGAAATCACTTTCTTTAATATTAGAATTTAATCCTACTGCCATGTAATACTCTTTTTGTCCTGATAATGGATCACTTGATATGGCTTGAATATAAGCTGGTGAGAATAATTCATTTGATGTATTCTCTTTTCCTTTTGTATTAAAAGAATAATCATAGAATAATCCATTATATGTTATATCTGTTGTAATTGGAAAATATCCATTTTTAATATTTTCTCTAAAATTATTTGCATCTTTTGCCCCACCTACTGAAAAACCAATATTTGAACTTGTTCCAGCTGTAGTTCCGACAGAAGAAACACTTGCATCAGCTTCAAGAGTCATTATTTGTCCTGAATATCCTTTGCTTTGAATTCCATAACCTGAATTTCCATCATTTAAATCTAATTTCCAATCATCGATTTTTGCTGTTTTTAATTTATTTTCTTCATGGTTTTTAATTCCAAATATACTTACTAATACAGCACCTACAATCAGTATAATAATTAATAAAACTGGTATAATTTTTTTCATTTTTATCACATTCCTTTCTTCATTTGAAAACCGTTTTACCTCAGTTCTATTATTTAGATGCTTTATTTTTTCTTTTTTGTTGGTGTTTTTTGAAAAAAATTATAAAAATTATCAAAAATACGATTGAAATGCTGAAAATACCAATGCTTAGTACATTTTCTTTTACAAAATTATCATCTTTACTAGTTTCTTCATGTGTGTCTTGAGCTTGTATGTCATTCTCTATACTTGTAATTTGATTAGTATATGAAGTACCTTTATTAACATTTTCATAATTTGAAATAATACTATCTGGTTGTTCTACATTTACAGTAGAACCATCATACGATTTTTGCTCCATTTCTTTTACATTTTCTACTTTTTGTTTTTTGCTTGATTTAAATATACTATATTTTGAATTTTTAGTTGTAACAATTCCTATAATAAATGTTAAAACAAAACCTGCTAGACTTGAAATAGAAATTCTTAAACTGTTTACTGCTTTATAATAACTCCACTGAACAGTAGGTGTTGGCATATTTAACATTTGTCCTATTTTTTTAAATGTAAATTGAGATAAAACTTTTAAAGAAACAATTTCTTTTTCTTTTTCAGTTAAACCTGATATCATGCTTTTATATGTTTCAATATCAATAATATCATCAATATTATTATTCGTATCTGATACATCTGACACATCATATATCTCTTCAAAACTTGCTTCATTTTTATACTTTCTTATATATTGAAGAGTTTCATTTTTTGATACTTTATATAGCCAACTGGCCTCATAACTATCAGGTAACTTTTCTTTAGGTAATTGATATATTTTTGAAAAAATAGTTTGAGAAACATCTTCACTATTTTCTTTATTTTTTAGCATTGAAAAAACAATTCCATATACTAAACTATAATAGTTTTCATATAAGCAATTGAAGCTATTTGTATTATTTTTTCCGTTCTTTAATCCATCAAAAAGTTCATGTAATTCTATTTCATTTATTTTATTCATACAATTCTCCTTTTTAATTTTATATAATAATTATACCTATATCTTTTCTCTTACACAAGTCTCTCAGTTATATATTTATACTATTCTTTTCAAAACAAGTAAGCCTTGAATGTTATGTAATCCTGTGGTATAATCGTGCTACCATCTCTTTGAAAGGAGGAGGACCCATGGGGCGGAAAAATTCAAATGTGAAACCTGGGTATAAATGTGCCGAAAGGCACTATTCCAGGAGACATCACAAATTCAAACGTTTCAAAACGTTTGAAAAGCGATGTCAAGAAGAAGCAATTTTCCTTGAGTTTTTGGAAGCACGTGCCGCCAAAAAACTCAAAAAAAGGAAAAAGAAAGCTGCTCGTGCCTTCGCAAAAAAATCAAAAAAAGGTCGGCAGCAGCCTCATGTTTTGATTTTGGAGCTCGAATAGAGCTCCAATTCTTTTTTAACATTTATATTAAACTACTAGATTTTTTTTTATGTTTGTGCTAGAATTTATTAAGATTTATATTGGGGTATCGCCAAGTGGTAAGGCATCGGATTCTGATTCCGACATTCCTAGGTTCGAATCCTAGTACCCCAGCCAAACAAAAAAACAGGGTTTATTCCCTGTTTTTTATTTATGCATCTATTGTAGAAATTCCAAGTGTTATTTCTTCTAATATATCAAGTAATACTTTTACAGTTTCCAAAGCTGTGAATATTGCTATATTGTTTTCAACAGCACATCTTCTTATTTTATATCCATCTGTTTCTTGCTCTATAGAATCTATATTTCTAGTATTTATTACATAATTTACATACCCTTTTCTTATAGAATCTAATATTTCTTCACTGCCCTCACTAATCTTTGCCTTTGCCCTTGTTTTAATCCCATTTGCTTTTAAAAATTCTGCTGTACCTGTTGTTGCTTCTATATTAAATCCTAGATTATAAAATCTCTTAATTAGTGGTAATGCTTCTTCTTTATCCTTATCTGCTATTGTAACAAATACTGTACCATAATTTACAACATTAATACCAGATGATTGAAGTGCTTTATATAGAGCTCTTGTTAAAGATTTATCATACCCTATTGCTTCCCCTGTTGATTTCATTTCTGGTGATAAATAAGTATCTAGTCCACTTAGTTTTGAGAATGAGAATGTTGGTACTTTAACATACCATTTCTCTTTTTCTTTTGGATATACTTCATTTATTCCTTGATCTTTTAATGATTTTCCTAGCATTACTAATGTACCAATATCTGCTATTGGATATCCTGTTGATTTTGAAAGAAAAGGCACTGTTCTTGATGATCTTGGGTTTACTTCTATTACATAAACATCTTCATTTTTATCAACTATAAATTGAATGTTATATAAACCTACTATTCCAATACCTAAACCTAGTTTAACTGTATAGTCAATTATTGTATCTTTAACCTTTTGGCTAATACTAAATGTAGGATATACGCTTATACTATCTCCTGAATGAATTCCTGTTTTTTCAACATGCTCCATTACTCCTGGTATAAATACATCCTTTCCATCACATACAGCATCTACTTCAAGTTCTTTACCAATAATATATTTATCAACTAGCACTGGTTGTTTTTCATTAATTGAAACAGCTGTCTTTAAGTATTTTTCCAATGCTTTTCTATTGCTTACAATTTGCATTGCTCTTCCACCTAAGACATAGCTTGGTCTTACTAACACTGGGTATCCTATTTCTTCTGCAGCATCAATTCCATCTTTTATTTTAGTTACAGCTTTTCCTTTTGGTTGTGGTATTTTTAATTCCTCCATAACTTTTTCAAAACTATCTCTATTTTCTGCTTTTTCTATAGCATCAAAATCAGTACCAATTATTTTAACTCCCTTTTGCATTAATCCTTCTGCTAGGTTAATAGCTGTTTGTCCTCCAAGTGATGCAACAACTCCTTCTGGCTTTTCTAGTTCAATTATATTCATTACATCCTCTATTGTAAGAGGTTCAAAATACAATTTATCGCTTGTTGTATAGTCTGTTGAAACTGTTTCTGGATTGTTATTTATTATAATTGCTTCATATCCATTTTCTTTAATAGTATTTACTGCATGAACTGTTGAATAATCAAATTCAACACCTTGTCCTATTCTGATTGGTCCAGATCCTAGAACAATAATCTTCTTTTTATCACTAACTATTGATTCATTTTCATCTTCATATGTTGAATAGAAGTATGGAACGTAACTTTCAAACTCGCTAGCGCATGTATCAATCATCTTATATACTGGGAATATTTTGTTTGCTTTTCTTAAATTATAAACATATTCTTCATCTTTTTCCCAAGAATTTGCTATATACTTATCACTAAATCCTAATTTCTTTGCTTCTTTTAATACTGCAATATCATCAGGACTTACTTCAATTACTTTTTCAAATTTCACAATATGTCTTATCTTATCTAAAAATAGCATATCTATTTGAGTTGCATTGTATATTAATCCTCTATCAACTCCTTGTCTTAATAATTCTGCTATTGCAAATACTCTATCATCAGTTCCAATTTTTATGTATTCCATAAGCTCATCAACTGGCATTCCATCAAATTTTTTCATATATAAATGGTTAACACCTATCTCTAATGATCTTACTGCTTTTAATAAGCTTTCTTCTATTGTTCTTCCGATACTCATTATTTCTCCAGTTGCTTTCATTTGAGTACTTAATTTATTTGAAGCATCACTAAATTTATCAAATGGAAATCTTGGCATTTTTGTAACTATATAATCAAGTGTTGGTTCAAAACTTGCTGGTGTATTTGCAATTTGAATTTCATCTAATGTCATTCCAATTGCAATCTTAGCAGATACTCTAGCTATTGGATAACCACTTGCTTTTGATGCTAAAGCTGATGAACGAGATACTCTTGGATTTACTTCGATTATATAGTAATCAAAAGAATGAGGATCTAGAGCAAATTGTACATTACATCCACCTTCAATTTTTAATTCTCTTATTATCTTTAAACTACTATCTCTTAGTAATTGATATTCTTTATTTGTTAATGTTTGACTTGGTGCAACAACTATAGAATCTCCTGTATGAATACCTACAGGATCAATATTTTCCATATTACAGATTGTTATTGCAGTATCGTTTTTATCTCTTATTACCTCATATTCTATCTCTTTATATCCTTTTATGCTCTTTTCAACTAATACTTGATGCACTGGTGATAGTTTTAAAGCATTTTTCATTATCTCTCTTAATTCTTCTTCATTATCAGCAAATCCTCCGCCTGTTCCACCAAGTGTAAATGCTGGTCTTAAGACTACAGGATAACCTATTTTTTCTGCAGCAGCAACTCCATCTTCTATTGAATGAGCAATTATTGATTCTAGAACTGGTTCTCCAATTCTTTGGCATAATTCTTTAAATTTTTCTCTATCTTCAGCACATTCAATACTTTCTGCTCTAGTTCCTAGCATTTCAACTTGACATTCTTGTAATACTCCTTTTTTAGCAAGTTGCATTGCTATGTTTAAACCTGTTTGTCCACCCATTCCAGGTATTATTGCATCTGGTCTTTCATATCTTAAAATCTTTGCAACATATTCTAATGTTAATGGCTCCATATATACTTTGTCTGCAATTTTTGTATCTGTCATTATTGTTGCTGGATTTGAATTAACGAGTATTACTTCATATCCTTCTTCTTTTAGAGCTAAACAGCATTGTGTTCCAGCATAATCAAATTCTGCAGCTTGTCCAATTATAATTGGTCCAGAACCTATAACTAATACTTTTTTAATATCATTTCTTTTTGGCATTTTTCTTCTCCTTATATTAAAATTATTTCTTTGATTCTTCCATTAATTTTATAAACTTATCAAAAAGATAACTACTATCTTGTGGTCCAGGAGCACTTTCAGGGTGATATTGTACACTAAAGATTCTATCTTTTTTACATTGAACTCCCTCTACTGTATTATCTAGTTTATTAATATGAGTTACTTCTAACCCTGTTTTCTTTAAGGATTCTTCATCAACTGCATAACCATGATTCTGACTTGTTATTTCAATCTTACCTGTTTCTAAATTCTTAACAGGATGATTTCCACCTCTATGCCCAAACTTCATTTTATATGTTTTTGCTCCATAAGCTAAACTTATTAATTGATGTCCTAAACATATTCCAAATATTGGATATTTACCTTTAATCTTCTTTATTAAATCTATTGTTTCTGTAACATCTTCTGGATCTCCAGGTCCATTTGAAAAGAATACTCCATCTGGTTGTAAGTTTTCTATTGTCTCTAATGTAGTATTGTATGGTACTACTGTCACATTACATTCTCTTTTATTTAAACTTCTTACAATATTTAGTTTTATTCCACAGTCAACTGCTACAACATTGTACTTAGGATGAGCTGTTCTTGAATACCATTTCTTTTTTGAGCTTACCTTTGCTACGGCATCTTTTGGAAGCTCATATTCTTTTATCTTTTTAACAGCTTCTTCTGTCGGAGTACTTATATCAGTTATTAATACTTTTCTAGCTCCTAAATCTCTAATACTTCTTGTTAGTTTTCTTGTATCTATACCTTCTATACCAGGAATGTTATTCTCTTCTAGAATTTCAGATAATGTTTTTGTATATCTGAAATTACTTGGTCTATCATTATACTCTCTTACTATTATTCCACCTATTGTTGGTTGTTTAGTTTCATAATCCTCATCAGTTATTCCATAATTACCTATTAAAGGATATGTCATAACTACCATTTGATAAGTATATGATGGATCTGAAACAATTTCCTGATATCCTACCATTGATGTATTAAATACTATTTCATTTATCGCTTCTACTTTTGCACCAAAACCATAACCATAGTATTCTGTTCCATCTTCAAAAACTAATTTTCTGTCGTATTCTCTTAGCATGTTTTTACCTCCTATTTGTAATATGTTTATAGCTTTTTGAAGCTATACTCTATAAAAAAGCCATATATTATAAATAATATATGGCTATTTATTTAACTTTTTTCTTTGTTCTGAATCAACTTAACGTCTTCTTCATCTTCTTTTCTTAAATTTAATAAATCTTTATATCCAATAACTATAAATGCAATAATCATTAATAAGAATGATAATGCCTTCCAAATACCACTTTCTAAAAGAATAATAGCAAACATTCCTAGAGAAGCACTTGCTCCATATAGAATTAAAACTGCTTGTTTTTGTGTATATCCATGTTTCATTATTCTATGATGTAAATGACCTTTATCAGCTGAGAAAACAGCTTTTAAAGATTTTCCTTTTATTAATCTTCTAATGATTGCAAATATTGTATCAAATACAGGTAATGCTAAAACTATTACTGGAGCAATTAAAACTATTGCTGTATATGTTTTAGCAACTCCAAGTATTGATATTACAGCCAAGCTGAAACCTAAAAAGTTTGATCCTGTATCTCCAATAAATGTTTTTGCTGGATTAAAATTAAATGGTAAAAATCCAACAACTGCTCCTGCTAATGCTGTAATTAAAATAATTGAAATCAATGGTGATGCATTTGTTGCAAAAATTATTAATAATGATACACATGATATTAATGAAATTCCTGATGATAATCCATCTAATCCATCACTAAGATTTATAGCATTTGTAATACCTATAATCCAACCTAATGTTACAACAACAGATATAACATCTCCAAAAGCTATTCCTAAATACTTAATGTTTTCTATTACAACTCCTGATCTTATAACAATGGCTGCTGCAATAACTTGTCCTATTAATTTAGCAAATGGAGTAATCTGCTTTACATCATCAATAAAGCAGACTACTCCTAACACTACAATACCAGCAAAAAATCCAGCAAGTTTTATGCCGTAATTTTCTGCACCAAATAAATATATACTTTTTTCAATTGACATTATTATAATTAAGTATACAGCTGAGATAATGAAACCAGAAACTACTGCCAATCCACCAAGTCTTGGCATTACTTTTTGATTAACTCTTCTTTCATCTTCTGGTCTATCAACTGCTCCAAGTTTTTTAGCTAATCTTATTGTATATGGTGTTATTACATATGCTGTCATACATGCTAGTAAAAATGCTATTACTATATCTCCCCACATAACAATACCTCTTTCTGTCTATATTCTTCTCCTTATTCTACATTTTTCTTATGTCTTTGTCAATTCATTTTATCAATTAATTATTGTTTATTTTCAATTTCTTCTGAAATCTTTTTAACAAATTCTTCAATGCTCATTGCTCCAATATCTCCATCTTTTCTTGAACGAACACCAACAGCATTTGCTTCTGCTTCTTTATCACCTATTACAAGCATGTAAGGTACTTTTGAAAGTTGTGCTTCACGAATCTTATAACCAATTTTCTCATTTCTTGCATCAACTTCAACTCTTACTTTTGCTTTTTGTAATAAGGCTTTAACTTTATTAGCATATTCGATATGGTTTTCTGAAATTGTTAATATTTTAACTTGCCATGGAGCAAGCCATGTTGGTAAAACACCTTTTGTTTCTTCTAATAAGAATGATATAAATCTATCAGAAGAACCTAAAATTGCTCTATGTATTACAACTGGTCTATGTTCTTTTCCATCTTCTCCTATGAAATGTAAATCAAATCTTTCTGGAAGAGCAAAGTCTAATTGACATGTTGGAATTGTAACATCATGATTTAGAGCTGTTTTAATTTGAATATCAATCTTTGGTCCATAGAATGCTGCTTCCCCTTCTGCTTCATAATATTCAATTTTTAATTCATTTAAGATTTCTCTTAATTGGCTTTCAGCTGTTTCCCACATTTCATCATTATCAATATATTTTTCTTTGTTTGCTTTATCTCTTAAAGATAATCTATATTTAAATGAATCTGGTGAGAATCCAAAATCTTTTTGATAAACTTCTGTAATTAAGTTTAATACTTTTCCCACTTCTTCTTTTATTTGATCAGGTCTTACAAATAAGTGAGCATCATTTTGGCACATTTGACGAACTCTTTCTAATCCACATCCAGCACCAGAATTTTCATATCTAAAATCATGTGCAAGCTCGCCAATTTTTATAGGTAAATCTCTATAAGAACGCATTTCACTCTTATAAATTAACATATGATGTGGACAATTCATAGGTCTTAAAACAAGTTCTTCATTATCCATTTTCATAATTGGGAACATATCATCTTTATAGTGATCCCAGTGTCC
>JAEEGL016900349.1_pt1 | contig 16893 bp, 14 predicted proteins | sample 9134231 | NCBI WGS metagenome assembly JAEEGL01 (sample SAMN16246548, study PRJNA631951) | gut metagenome | biome: gut microbiome; feature: rumen; material: fiber-attached | host: Bos | place: Iran: Karaj | collected 2018-10
CGCCGCCTTGCGGAGACAGAGGGATTCGAACCCCCGAAGCCTTTCGGCTTAACGGTTTTCAAGACCGCCGCTATCGACCACTCAGCCATATCTCCGCTGCAAAAGTACAACATTTTTCGATAGGTTGAGATTTTTCTCGAAAAAAAACTTTTTTCCACAGAAAACCCCTATCTTTGCAAACCTGAAAAATCTTCGGTTTTATGAAGGCGAAGCACGTTCCAATTCAACTGTTCTTGCTCTATGTAGTATTGTCTTGTGCCTGCTCAAGACAGAAATCAGCTTTCAATGAAGCCGATGCACCTCATCATTTCAAGGAATTGAAAAGAATTGAGATCCTGTTGGAGACCCAACCTGAAGTGGCTTTGGATAGCGTGAATATATTGAAAACAAGGAGCTTGCAATCTCCTTTTTCGGAAATAGACGATAAAGAGCTGCGTCTTCGCGAAGTGCAGGCACAATACAAAAACCGTTGCCTGACCGAAGACAGTCCCGATCTTGCACCAGTAGTCGACTTTTTCGATAGCCTTGCCGTTTTGTTTCCCCAAGATGCCAACCTGCAATTCCTTCGCGCCAATACTTATTATTATAAAGGTGTGGAATGCGCCTTCGAAGGCGATGACGTTTCTGCCTTTACACATTACTTGAAAGCTTTGGATGTGATGCGACAGTATGAGGCATGGGACGATACACCCTATGCAAAACGTTTTATTGCCTTGAATTATACACGCTTGTCTGAAATCCTTTACCGTTATGGCATCCGGGAATCAGCCATTGAAACCTGCCACAAAGCGGCTTCGTATTATGAGTCGGCGACCGACTTGGCGGCTATGTTGCGTTTCGAAGCGGCCATCTATCAGTCGCAGAAGGATTATGACAAGGCTATGGCCTTGTTTGAAAATGCGGAAAAGCTTGTGCCCGTTGGTGATGAGCCGAGGCAGCTTTCCATTGGGGCAAAACTTTATGAGCTTCAGCAGTTTGATTCGGCTGTTCCTCATCTTGCTCTTGCTTTTGCAAATGGTGACCGTTTTGCACGTGTGGATGCAGCAGCCAAGTTGGCAGAGATTTTTCGCTTCAAAGGTATGGCTGATCAAGAATTGGCATATACACGCTTTTATGTTGATAACTCCTTGATGGAGACGCGTTTGACTTCGCATAAGATGGAGATAGAGTATCTGTTTGACGAATTCAACAACCCTAAAACCGAAACGCCTCCTCAACAAGGCAATAACTACGGCTCGTTGTTGATATTGTCACTGTTTTTGCTTTTGGTCATCGCTTTTATGGCCTATATTATCTATCGAAACCGTAGACGTATCAGTCATATAGAGAACAAGATTTCAGACATTGAACAGAAGCAAGAGCAGGAAAACGTGGATAAGGATTTGGGGCAAGAGCAAATGATGCAACACTTGAATGCTTCGCACATTGAATTTGGCGAAGCATGGAAATCGTTTTCCGAGAGTGCTATAGTGGAGAAAATCAAGCAATCTGTGGAGGGGAAAGATATTATGATTAAGAATGTTGGGGTATATCCCCAGCTGAAACTGAAGGAAATGGATTATATAGAGTTGGTGAGGGAAACCAATAATTGTTTTCCGGATTTCTCGTCACGATTCCTAAAGGATTTCCGTGATTTGAATGTGGCTGATCTCCGTCATTCTTGTCTGGCGCTCTTGGGCTTGAATGATGCGGAAATAGCTGTGCTTGAAGGTATTTCATATAGTGGTGCCAATCGCAGGACAAAAAAGATTTTGACCGTGCTTGGACAGGGGAATAGTCTGGAGCAAGCATTGCTGTCTTACTTGAATGTTTCATATTAAAATATTATGAATTAGATAATTAAATTGATATTGTTGAGATTTGTTGAGAAAATAAAGACGAAAAATTGAATCAATCGGTTATTATGTGTATATTTTTGCGTTGTCAAAAAATCTAACATCATGAATATATCATCTTTTGCGAAAAAAGCAGTTGCAACCTTATTAGTTTTGGTGGTTGCATTTTCGGGCCAAGCCCAAGTGAAGTCAAAGAGACTTAAGTCTTACCTTTCCACGACAACTTATTGTGCGCCAGGCGTATCGCCTTATGTGGAAAACGCTATCGCTTTCGATTGTCGTTCAGCGGTTTATAAGCAGTTTGAACCAGGAAAGTTCAAGTCTACCATTGAGGTTCAGACCATTTTCCGTCAGGGAGATAAGATTAGCACCTATTCCAAGATTGCCTTAGACAGTCCGGTGGTTAGTGATACAATGAACCTTGATGGTGCTTTTATCGACCAACAGCGTTTCACTTTACCCAATGGCGAGTATGAGATGGAGATCAGTGTCACTGATATGAACAGCGGTGAGACTTTGCCGACGGTTAAGGTCACTGTTGAGGTCAATTATCCAGATGACACACCTGCCATTTCCGACATTCTGCTGTTTGATTCCTACACCAAGTCGGCAAAACCCTCAGCTTGTACCAAAAGTGGCTATGATTTCCTGCCTCGTGTGTATCCTTTTTACGGGTCAAAGGATGACAAACTTAACTTTTATGTCGAACTCTACAACAGCGACAAATTGTATGACGAAGGTAAGTTTTTAGTGAGCTATTACATCGAAACGGTCGAGTCGGCGAACCGTATGCAGAATTATTCTTACAATAAGCGATTCGATGTGAATAAGGTGGATGTCTTGTTCAACACTATTGATATCAAGGATTTGCCTTCGGGCAACTATTATCTTGTCGTAGAGATGCGTGATCGCAGCAACGCTATGATTTGCTCAAAAAGTTGGTTTTTCCAACGCAGTAATCCAAGCGTGACCTACGATATGAATGATTTGGCTGGTGTGAACATTGCCAACACTTTCGTCAGCAAAATCACGGAAATCGATACGCTGCGTAAGTACATCCGTTACCTTGACCCGATTTGCACCGAAATCGAACGTGATTATTCTGTTAATCTGATAAAGACTGACGATGTGAAGACAATGCAACAGTTCCTCTTCAATTTTTGGAGTGCACGTTCGCCGATGAATCCACAAAAGGGTTTTAATGAGTATCTGGCTGCTGTGCACCGTGTCAATATGTCCTTCAAGACTTCTTCATTTCCTGGTTATCGCACAGACCGTGGTTATGTTTTCCTGAAGTATGGTCAACCTGACAAAATTATGGAAAGTCCCAATGAACCAGGTGCTTATCCTTATGAGATTTGGCATTATTATGCGGTAGCCAACCAACGCAACAAACGTTTTGTGTTTATGTCGAAAGATACAGCGGCTAACGACTACCAGTTAATTCATTCAGACGTAAACGGTGAGGTGAACAATCCGCGTTGGCAGCTTGAAATCTATTCACGCATCTATGGTCAGGGTTATGACCAGGGTGTCGACCAAACAGAGTACGAGAGAGGCTGGGGGTCGCACGCTGGTGACCTTTACAACAATCCAAGGTGATTTATGGCTAGACTGGGATTTCATATCGTGAAGCTTTGGGTGCGCTTTCTGTCCATCCAACCATATTGGCTTCTCTATCTGAAGTCAGACTGCTATTATTTTCTCCTGTATTATGTGTTTCGATATCGACGCAAAGTGGTCAGAAAGAATCTGTTACAGTCATTTCCTGATAAAGATGCCAGAGAGATAAAGGCTATAGAGAAGCGTTTTTATCAAAACCTTTGTGACCTTTTTGTGGAAGCTCCAAAGATGTTGAATACGACACCTGACGGATTCAAAAAACGTATCATCTATACCAATCTTGAGTTGGTGACCCGGCTTTACGAACAAGGCAAAAATGTGTTTTATGCTATCCCGCATTCTGGCAACTGGGAGTGGTTTGGCAAGATGACCTGCGATCTAACCAAACACCAATGTTTGGCGGTTTATAAGAGGGTAAAAAGCCCTGTGTTTGAGAGTCTTATGCTTTATTTGCGTACCTATGGCTGCCCATTGGAGATGGTTGAGTCGAATTCGGCACTGAGGAGGTTGGCGCAATTGCGTGACAACCAAACTGCTGTGCTGATGATGGCAGACCAAACTTCATATGGCTTGGCAACGGATTATTGGACTGAGTTTTTGCATCAGGATACATGCTGGTTCACGGGGATTGAGCGCATCGCAAAAAAACTGGACTATGCCGTGGTTTTTGTCAATATGGTTCGGAAAGGAAGAGGTTATTATGAAGTGACTTTTGAATTAATTACCGACAGCCCTAAGGAGGCTGAGTCAGGTGAAATAATGGAACCTTACGTGCGGTGCGTTGAGCGTTTCGTCGAAGACAATCCCGACAATTGGCTGTGGTCACACCGACGTTGGAAACATCAAAGACCCCAAATGAAAGAAGTATGAAAGTGGCCGTTGTCATATTGAACTACAATGGACGAAAATTCCTTGAGGAGTTTTTGCCCAATGTCATTGCCAATTGCGACCCTGCGTTGGCAGAAATTGTTGTGGCCGACAATGCATCAACTGACGATTCTATAGCCTTGATGAAGGAAAAATTCCCCGATATTCGTTTAATTGAGAACGGTTGCAATGGTGGTTTTGCTACGGGCTACAATATGGCTTTACGACAGGTGGAGGCACGCTATTACGTACTCCTCAATTCCGATATTGAGGTGACACCACATTGGATTGAACCGATTATCGAAATGATGGATGCGGACTCTCAGATTGCTGCCTGCCAGCCCAAGATATTATCATATTTCCACAAGGAACAGTTTGAATATGCAGGTGCAAGTGGTGGATATATTGACAAGTACGGCTATCCTTTTTGTCGTGGGCGCATATTTCAAGAATTGGAGAATGACAATCACCAGTATGACAATCCGAAAGAAGTGTTTTGGGCCACGGGTGCTTGTATGTTCATTCGAGCCGATTTGTTTCATCAGATTGGAGGTTTGGACGATAGCTTCTTTGCTCATATGGAAGAAATTGACCTGTGTTGGCGTCTGAAAAATGCAGGCTATAAGGTGTATTGTTGTCCTCAGTCGTGTGTCTATCACATTGGAGGTGGCACCTTGCCGAAGAACTCGCCGCGCAAGACCTATCTGAATTTCCGCAACAATCTCTCTTTGCTGGTGAAAAACCTGCCTGAACATCAGGTGGGTCATACTATACTTTACCGTATCATCCTTGACTGGGCGGCAGCGTTCAAATTCCTCTTTGATGGTTGCCCGAAAGACTTTAAGATGGTCTACAAGGCTCATTGGGATTTTTACAAGAGACTAAAGGATTTGCGGCAAAAACGCAGCTGTGGAGAACATAAAACAGTAAGTTGCATCTATCAGAAGAATATTGTTTTCGAAAGCATCTTTCGAGGAAAAAAGAAGTTCAGTGAGCTGAAGCAAAGCGAATTTACCCTTTAGTAACTATTCAATTCTTCTGTAACACCTCAATTGCTTTCACATAACCTTTCAATCCCATCCCTGAAATGCATTGCACGCAAGCTTCGGCGGTGAAGGAATGACGGCGATAAGGTTCCCTTTTCGAAATATCGGAAATGTGTACTTCCACTACGGGAATGTTTATGGCACGGATGCAGTCGGCAAGGGCGATAGAAGTGTGAGCGTAAGCTCCTGGATTGATTACCACGGCATCGTATTGTCCATCAGCTTCTTGCAGTTTATCAATCAAGATGCCTTCGTGGTTTGACTGGAAATAAGAAAGCTTATGTTGGGGGAAACACTCGCGTATTTTGGGCAGGTAGGCTTCGAAGGAAACACTGCCGTAGATTTCAGGCTCTCTCTTGCCTAGTAAGTTGAGGTTGGGACCGTTGAGGATAAGAATTTTCATCTATATGAGTTTTTGCAAAAATAATAATTTTCATCGTTTTGTTGTTTTTTTCAGTTCGAAAAGTTGGTGTGTATCAATTATTTTTCTATTTTTGTGCAAAATTAGGATAGTTATGAAGGTTATCACATTAGGCAAGACCAACTTAAAAGTAAACAAAAATGGTTTTGGTGCGTTGCCCATACAGCGAATCAGTGAAAAGGAAGCGATATATTTGTTGCATAAGGCCTATGACAATGGCATCAATTTTTATGACACGGCTCGTTTTTATACCGACAGTGAGGAGAAAATTGGCGCCGCTTTCGGTGACCGACGCAATAAAGTTTTTATCGCATCCAAGACTGGTGCCACCACCATCGAAGATTTTTGGAAGGATTTGCACACCACTTTAAAGAACCTGAAGACTGACTATCTTGATTTGTATCAGTTTCACAATCCGGACTATTGCCCAAGGCCGGGAGACAGGCAGGGACTGTATGACGCAATGAAAGTAGCCAAACGCCAAGGCAAGGTGCGTTTTATTGGCATTAGCAACCACCGACAGAGTGTGGCAATGGAGGCTGTTGAGCGCGACTGCTACGATACGTTGCAATATCCTTTCTCCTACCTCTCGTCGGAGGATGACCAAAAGATTGTTGAGGCGTGCTACAAACACAATATGGGTTTCATTTGTATGAAAGCTATGGCTGGCGGTCTTATCAACGACTCAGCCTTGGCCTATGCTTTCCTCAACCAATTTGATCATGCACTACCTATCTGGGGAATACAGCGAGAAAGTGAGTTGGATGAGTTCATTTCGTATCAGGAACACGAACCAGAATTGTCTTCAGCTTCATGGCGTAAGATAGAAAAGGAACGTGTTGAGTTGTCAGGTGAATTTTGTCGTGGCTGCGGCTATTGTATGCCTTGTCCGGCTGGCATTCAAATCAATGACTGCGCTCGAATGAGCCTCTTCCTTAAGCGTGCCCCTTATAGCGTATATCTTACCGAAGAATGGGCAGAGAAGATGAAGAAAATTGAAGGCTGCAAGCATTGCAATACCTGCCATGAGAAGTGCCCGTATGGGTTGGATACTCCCACACTTCTTGAAAAGAACTATGAGGATTTCAAGGTGTATTGGGCGAAGAAACAGGCGGGGGAATTATGATGTTTCAAATAATAGGAACTCCGCTACTTGTCCGGTAGCGGAGTTCTTCGTTTTGGTTGATAGTAGGTAGCGGCGAACCGTGTCTCTATAGTATGAGTATGAACTATTTTAGCGGGCTGGGGGTGTGATACTCACGTGCGCCGAGTTCCTTGTCAAGCATAATCATACCACCGATGTGGTCGCCAATCATTGTGGCTTGGTGTACCAGGTCGCGGGCGTTCTCTTCCTCTTCCACCTGTTCGTCAATGAACCAGGCAAGGAAGTTGGCGGAAGCGCGGTCCTTGTCTTCGTCGGCGATATCGCATAAGTTGTTGATCATAGCGGTCACCTTCTTCTCATGTTCGAGGGTGTCTTCAAAAGCGGCTAATACGCTCTTCCATTCGGTCTGCACCTTGGCGATAGGGGCGAGGATGACCTTAGCGTCTTGCGAATGCATATAGTTGATCATAATGGCGGCATGTGCCTGTTCCTCAAGGAACTGTACTTTGTACCAATGGGCAATGCCGTGGAAGCCTTTGGCATAGATGTCTTGAGCCATACTCAGATAGAGATAAGCCGACCACATCTCGGCGTTGATTTGGTCGTTGATGGCATTTGCTAATTTCTTGCTAATCATTTTATTTGTTGTTTAATCGTTTAATTGTATAATTGTTGGTTGTAGGGCTCACTTTGGCGGCAGCATTTGTTGCATTGCTATTGCGGATGCCGTAATACGACAGCCCTGCAGCCCAGAATTTATTCGCCAAAATAGCGTTTATAAAGTCCCTCAAAGCCTTTTCCGTGGCGGGCTTCATCTTTGGCCATCTCGTGGACGGTGTCGTGGATGGCATCCAGATTGCGCTCTTTAGCCACGCGAGCGATGCGCATCTTTTCTTCGCAAGCACCGCATTCGGCAATCATACGTTTGTAAAGGTTGGTCTTGGTGTCCCAGACCACCTCGCCCAGCAACTCGGCGAAGCGAGAGCAGTGATCGGCCTCTTCAAAAGCATAACGCTTGAAGGCCTCAGCGATTTCGGGATAGCCTTCTCGGTCGGCTTGACGGCTCATAGCTAGGTACATACCTACTTCAGTGGCTTCACCCATGAATTGGGCATTCAAATCCTTAATCATTTCGTCACCAGTATCTTTAGCGATACCTACGACGTGTTCGGTGACAAAATTCAGGGCAGCATTCTCGTCGACGATTTTCCATTCGACGATTTGTTTGCATTGAGGGCAACGCTCAGGTGCCTCTTCTCCTTCATGTACGTACCCACAGATAGGGCAGATGAATTTTTTTCTCATAGTTGTTCTTGTTATATGATGAGTTAGTTGTCTGACACAAGATAAATTGTAAACGCAAAGATAGACTATTTTCTTGTATTGGCACAGGGGAATGAAAAAAAATCTTTGTCACTATGATGAAGGCAAAAAACCCGATTTTTTTATGGGATGGGCATGAGTTTTTTCTTTATCTTTGCATTTTATTTGATGATAAACACTACAACCTTATGTTGAATAGAAGATTTTTGAGAGTCAAGGTGTTGCAATCCATCTACGCCTACTACCAGTCCAAGAGTTCCAACTTGCCTTTAGCCGAACGCCAGCTGCTCGAAGGGGTTGATGACCTTTATAAGTTGTTCGTCTATCAATTGTCTTTTTGGGTTGAAGTGAAGCGGTTTGCTGAACGTCGTATCGAGGAGAACAAGCTGAAGCATTTCCCGACAGAGGAGGATTTGAACCCCAATATGAAGTTTGTCAACAATAGGATTCTCAAGACCTTGGATGACAATAAGCATTTGATGAAATTGGAGGAACAATATAAGATTAATTGGGCTGACTCTCGTGAGGACTTCATTCGTAATATGTTCACTAAATTGACGGAGACTCCTGAGTATTTGGAATATATGGCCAATGGGAAGGACAGTTTCAGCGATGACAAACGGTTTTTGGTCTCGGTAATTGACACCTATATGCCAGAGAACGGCTTGCTGTACGACTATTATTCGGATGGGGACCTCTCTTTCAATAGTGATTATCAGTTGGCCGTTTATTTGCTTTGGAAATTCATCAGCGAGTTGCCTGCCAGTTTCGATGCTTTCAGTGTATTGCCTCCTGTTTATAAATCAGAGGATGAGGATAAGGGTTTTGTAATCAGGTTGTTTGAGAAGACCATTCTCCGTACCGATGAGTATATGGAATTAGTGAAGGCTAATATTTCCAATTGGGATTATGAACGCTTGGCATTGATGGACAAAATATTGATTTTTATGGCGTTGACAGAATTTACTGAGTTCCATTCCATTCCTGTTAAGGTAACAATTAACGAGTATATTGAGATTTCGAAGTTCTACAGCACTCCCGATAGCCGTCGTTTCGTCAACGGGATGCTCGACAGACTTTCCATTGTACTGAAGGAAGAGGGTAAACTTGTGAAGACGGGTTTGGGGCTGATAGACAAATAGTAACATACTGATGCAATAAAGACAAATAGGTGTCGTTATCCTGAAAATATGATAATATGAATAAAAGAACCTATGTGATAGGGATTGTAGTGTTGATGGTCACTGTTTTGCATGTTAATGCTCAGGTGAGCAATGGCCTTTATCGCGCTTTGACCGATGCCAATTCTGCCAGAGTGGTTGCGTTGGGTGGACTTCCTTTACCCGTGCATGACGGCGACTTACAGACAACAGTGTTCAATCCATCGGCAATCTCGCCCGAAATGAACAACCAATTGGCTTTGTCGTATGTTGGCGATTTCAAACTGGGCACGAATTTCGGTTCGGTTCAATACAGCCACACTTTTGAAAAGACGGGAAGTTTTGCAGCTTCAGTGCAGTATTATAATTACGGTAATATGCAGTATGCCTCCGAAAGTGGCTATACTGATGGTAGTGGATTCAATGTCTCCGATTATGCCGTTACACTAGGCTGGGGTCGTGAACTGACTGACAAATGGAGTATAGGGGCCAACTTGAAATACGCTGGTGTCCAGTATGAAAGTGGTCGTGCAGGTGCCTTGGGTGTGGATGTGTCAGCCACGTATTGGGCGTATTCCAACTGGGCGTTTACACTTGCTGCACGCAACATTGGAAGACAGGTTTATTGTCATGAATTGAATGTGAACGACAAATGGCTGCCTTTCTCATTGGATTTTATGGCTTCCAAGAAACTCAATCATTTGCCGCTGACTATAATTATGGGTTACAAGGACATACAGCATTGGAACAAGTTGTATAGTGATCCACTTGATTTGGCTGGCTATTATGATCCTATCACCGGGCAATACCAAGAACCTTCGAAAATTGCTCAGTTTTTTACCAATTTGGGCTGCCATTTGGTCATTGGAGGCGAGATGGCCATCGGCAAGAACCTGTTCCTGAGGGCGTCATACAACTACGAGACGCATCGCGATATGGGCGTGCCTGAGGCACGCAGCCTGGTCGGCTTCTCTGCTGGCTTCGGCATCAAGATCAAAGCCTTCCAAATCGACTATGCCCGCTCAAGGAACAACATAGTGGGTTCGCCCAACTTCCTGACACTCCGTGTGGATTTGAGCAAATTATAAATTGACACAGGACCACGAGACTGCGGGACTGCGAGACGTGCCAGCCCCCGAAGACTCGAAGTCCCGAAGTCCCGAAGTCATAAAAATATGTATCTCCACGAACTGAAACTGACCAACTTCAAGAACTGTGAATCGGCCGACTTGCAGCTCTCGGAGAACGTCAATTGTTTTGTGGGTTTGAACGGGGCAGGGAAGACCAACATCCTCGATTCGATTTATTACCTTTCATTTTGCAAGAGTTTCTTTGGCGCAACCGACAAGCAGAACATTCGCCATAATCAGGATTTCTTTGCCATACATGGTGTGTATTCTCATGACGGCAAAGATGATGAGTTGGTGTCGTGTGTGCAGAAGCGCGACCAGAAGAAGTCGTTCCGCTTCAACAAGAAGGAATATGACCGCCTCAGCGACCATATCGGTAAGTTTCCTTTGGTGATGATTTCGCCTTACGACCGTGACCTCATCAATGAGGGCAGCGACCTGCGCCGCAAGTTCATTGATGGCGTGATTTCGCAGTTCGATCCCTTGTATCTCAACGCTTTGCTGAAATACAATCGCGCTTTGCTACAGCGCAATATGCAGCTGAAACAATTCGCAGAGAGTCGCACTTTTGACCGCGAATTGCTTCGCCTTTGGGAAGACCAGCTAGCCCAACATGCTGACGATATCCATAGCAAGCGCCGACAGTTCTTGGAGGAGTTTTTGCCCATATTTCAGCATTATTACGAAATCGTCTCGGGTGGCACGGAAAAGGTGAATGTCATCTACCAGTCACGGATGGACGAGAAACCCTTGCAAGAGCTGTTGGAAGAGAGCCTGCAACAGGACCGTTATTCAGGATACACCAACGTGGGCATCCACAAGGATGACTTGGAGTTCGCCTTGGACGGCCATCCGCTGAAGCGTTTCGGCTCGCAGGGACAACAGAAGTCCTTTGTGGTTTCGATTCGTTTGGCGCAGTTTGAGTTCAACTACCAGAAGATTGGCTATAAGCCCATTTTATTGTTGGATGATATCTTCGACAAGTTAGACGACCAGCGCGTGATGAAGCTTGTCCGCTTGGTCGGCGACGAGCATTTTGGTCAGGTGTTTATCACTGACACACAGCAGAATAGGGTGGAAAAGTTGTTTGAAAACACCAATATCGACCACAAGATCTTTGAAGTGGTGAAAGGTCAAGTCAAAGAGATAGGAGGCAGCGATGGTGTACTTTGACGTGAAGCCGCTTGGCTACCTTATCAAGGAGTTCTACGAACAACACCGAGGTTCGGATTATTTGGACGAAATGAAGGCCATCAACTTATGGCCCAAGGTGGTTGGCCCTTTCATCGCCTCACACACCATTGACCTTTCCATCAGAAACGGGGTGCTGTATGTGCGCGTTGACAGCGATGCCTTGCGCAGCGAACTGAGCTATTCCAAATCCTTGTTGATTAAGAATTTGAATGAGAAGGTGGGGAAGGAGATTTTAAGCGAGATTGTACTGAATTGATACTTATCGCTTGCAAATCAACTTGAAATCGCAATAGTGGCATTTCTTGTCGTCTTCAGCTTGCACGAACGGAATCTTGGTTTCGAGCATTTCGTTCACTACAGCCTCAAGCATTGCCTCCATATCAGAGATAAAGTTGTCGTCTTCTAGGAAAGCGGTGTCTGCGTCAGCATCGTCTTTTTTGGGAGAAGCTTTGGAGAGCCCGAATTCAATGTTGTGAGCGTATTTCAGACCGTGGATGGCAGCAGTCACTTGTTCGGGCGATATGGTAGGATTCCCTTTGAGATACAGATATTTATAAAGCAATAATTGAAGTGCTTTTTCAGGAATCTGTTTCAGATAATCAAGGTCACTCTCGCTTTGATGGCGTACGGGAATTTTGAGGTCTGTGTTGGCCACATGACCAGTCTTGTAGTCAATCACTCGGATGAGGCCATCAAATTGGTCGATGCGGTCGGTGCGGCCGTAGAAAACGCTATTACCATGAGCAGTTTGTAGATTTGTTCTCAATTCGCCTTCGGTTTCAAGAATTGATAAAGTATTGTTATCCAGTTGTTTTGAAGTGTAGTTAAGGTAATTTTTCAGCTGCTGCTCGATGGTGACACGGTTCAAATAGTTGAAGCCTACATCAGGTAATCCATTAGGCAAGTTTTTTGCGATGGACTGGGCCAATTTCAGTTCCCATTGTGGCTTGATGACGTTGTCAAAGAGTTCTTTGTCAATGATTTGTGATTTCCCGTCTTTCGGAAGGTAGTCGGCAAACAGAAAATCCAACGTGTCGTGAATGATGGTGCCAATGACATTGACGCCTGTGTCTTCCTCCACGCTGTTGTCCTCAATTTGGGCGATGTACCTCAGATAATACTTCAACGGACAATTCAGATAGGTGGACAGGGCGGAAGGGGACAACCCTTTTTCTGCGATGAGATAGTGGAGACGGTCTAATGCGTTGGTTTTCTGAGCGGTGAGTTTCTTTATCTCCAAGGAGGACTTGGCCATACTGCTGAATGCCTCTTCCTCAATCTTGATGTTGGCGTTTTTGGCCAATTCATATTTGATTTGCAGGATGAATCGACTGGCTTCGCCGCCGGAAGTGTCGCCCAAGTTGTTGTAGTACAAATAAATGTCTTTCCCGTTTTGCAGCAATCGATAGAAATGATAAGCCACCACAGCCTGACCTTCGGCATAGCTCGGCAGACCACAGGCGCGGCGGATGAACTGGGGAATGAAACTGCCTCGCGACTTGTCGGGCGGTAAGACGCCTTCGTTGACGCTGAGCAGGTGCAACCGATGAAAATCGAGGTTACGGGTCTCCAACAAACCCATGATCTGCAAGCCTTCGGTATCGCTGCTGTTCAGCTTCAGACTTGTTGCCGATGACAGCACCCTATAAAGGGCCTCAAGGCTATGCAAGTCTTTGATGTATCTTGAGTTTTGCTCCACGACTTTTTGCAGTCGGCTGACGATTTTCCCGATTTCGCTGACCTGATTGAGTAGGAACAGGATTTCCATTTCCTCGTGTTTCAATTGGATCAAGTGTGCAATGAATTCCAAAACCTGTTGGATGTTTTCCAGTATTAGTGCAGGCGATGTCATTTCTTTATTGCCTAAGACTACCCTAAGGAATGCTTGAATGTTAGGCATCTGCAGCAAGGCATCAATGTCTCTGTCTTCGAAAATGAACTTGCCGTCTTTCACCGTCTTGTATTTCCATTGGTTGAAAGCTTCAAGCTCGTATGTGGAGAAGATGATTTTGACGATTTCAAGATCCATCAAATGAAGAACTGGCCAGATGTACCAGCCTTCAGCAGTTCGTTCAATCCCGTTTTCAGTGACTTTTCGGGTGATATGGTTGCGTCTGCATATGGCAAAGTATTCCTTGACCAGTTGGTTGACAGGTGTCTTTGCTATCGGGTAACCCATCGACACTTTGAAGCCCGAATACGATTCGGGAATGCCATTTAAGACGGGAATTAGCAGGCTTTCGTCGGCGAGGATGACGGCTTGCTTGTCATCATTTGTTTCTTGGAGCTTGGCTTGCAGGGCCTTGGCTTGCAGTGCGTTGCCGCTGGCACTGATAATGTGGATAGTCTTGGGTTTAGTGGCTAGTGTGTTGGAGATGCCGTTTTCCAACCATTGTGGGTGACTAAACCTATATTTGCGGGCGAAGAGTCCAGCTTCGTTGTTATTTTCATCGACATAATAACTGTCGTAGTCAAATATCACTTCAGCCTTGCCGTTCTTCACCAAGGTGTTGAAAATGCGTTCTTCTGTGGCGGTCAAGGCGTTGAATCCAGCAAAGATGATGTGCCTTTCACCGATTTTTGCTATCAATTCGGCCTCGGGCAACTCAGACAAGTGCCTGGTAACCATACCGTAATAGCCTTTGCCTTGTTTTGCCAGCCGGTCGCGAAGCCTATGGTAATAGTCGTGTAGCGACTGGAAGAATTCCAAGTATTTCTGTTCCTTTTTCTTGATTTTTTCTGTATCGAAATTCCAAATTTCCAGCTTCTTGTTGTCCAAAACATAGTCGAACACGTGTTTGGCGTCAATGCCGTATTGGTCGATTTCGTCGAAATCTTTGGCCATTTGTGCGGCTTGACTGCCGAACACGTTAAGATCGCTGTCCCGTTCCACATGCAGTCCTGCATCAATGTCGATTAGTTCAAACAGAAGGTCGATGTTGTCAGCCAAAACAAAGCCGCTCCATTCGGTGATAGCCTCTTCGATGGAGATCATTTGTGGCAGCCAGATGGTTTGGGTACATTGAGCTTTGAAAGCGTTGCGCAAGTAAAAGGCAGCGCGTTTGTTCGGAAAGACGATGGTCAGTTCCTGGCTTTTAAGGTCGTGGTGGCTTTGGATATGATTAGCCAGTTTGGATATAAAAGTATATTCGCTCATATCAAAGTGTTTTTATGTAGTTTTCGGCGGCTTCAAGTTGCTCGGGCTTGCCCAAGTCGAACCAATAGTCAGGTTGGATGGGCTTGGAGATGATGCGTTTGGTTTTGGCTAAATAGAGGTACAAATCGATGACACTCTGTGGCTTACATTCAAAATTTGCAAACAAATCGCTGCGGAACAAATGCAGTCCGCTGAAGGCCATTTCTTTATAGTTATGCAAAGGTCCCTGAGCCTGTCGATAGGCCGCCTTGAATTCATCAACCCATTTGAATTGCTTTTCCGACTTATTCATCCATCCAACAAGTTGGTTGTCATCATCAAACAAAAGCTTTCTGTTGGTCTCCCTGTCTTGCGTCAGCAGCCAAGCGTCATCACCAGATGTCAGGAATTGTTGACTCATCTCGCCAAGGTTGACGTTGCTGATGATGTCCACATTATGCACCAAAACGGATTTGGAATCTTTGAAAATAGGAGAGGCTTGTATGATGCCGCCTCCGGTGTCCATTAGTAGATTGCGCTCGTCGGAAATTTGGATGACTGCGTTAAACCGATGTTGGTCGATGAAGTCGATGATTTGTTCTCCAAAATGATGCACATTGATGACGATGTGGTAAAAACCGTTGGCAATCAGGTTCTCGATGCAATGCTGCAGCAAAGGCTTGCCGTTGAGCGGGACCAAGGCCTTGGGCTTGTCTTGTGTCAAGGCTTTGAGGCGCGTGCCGAGGCCTGCGGCCAAAATCATGGCGGTGGTTTCGATTCTTGGACTCATAAGCCAGTTTCCTCCGTGATTTTGCGTTCGATGTGATTCAGTTTCAGGTGGATGTCGGGATAGGTCGCTTTCAACCACTCATAGATTGTTTGGGCGAAGAAGACCGAACGATGCTGTCCGCCCGTGCAGCCAAACGAGACCATTAGGTTGCTGAAATGGCGCTCACGATAGTTGTCGACGCTCTGTCCTATGATGCCTTTCACGTGGTCAAGGAAGATATGGACGGGCGGTTTGGCCATAAGGTAGTCGATGACTTCCCAATCGCGGCCGGTCTTAGTCTTGAATTCGGGTTCGCGACCAGGATTGGGTAGGGCTCGGCAGTCGAACACGAAGCCGCCTCCGTTGCCGCTGAAGTCGGTTGGGTAACCCTTCTTGAATGAGAAGCTGTTGATAGTTACGGTCAACTTGCCCGCAGGCGGAGCGATGAGTGCGGCATATTTGGCGTCCAACTTGTTGAGTTGGTTGATGACGTTTTGTAATTCGGGATACTTCGTCAGCGGCACGGCTTTCGACAGCGCTTCAATCTCGCGCAGGGCATAAGGGATGCTCTCTATGAAGTGGGATTTCTTTTGGATGAGGCCTCTGAAGCCATAGGCGCCCAGCACCTGCATCAAGCGCAGGTAGACAAAGTAAGGCTGGTAGGTGTCGAATTTGACGGCTTCTGGATTGATGTATTGTGATAGTTCGGCTTTGTAATAGTCGACCAGTTCATCCCTTGTGGCTTGTGGTATCTGCGCCTTCACCTGATAGAGCAATGAGACCACATCGTAGTTCAACGGCCCCTTTCTCCCTCCTTGGAAGTCGATAAAATACAACTCTCCGTCATTGACCATGATGTTACGCGACTGGAAGTCGCGGTACATGAAGAAGTCGCAAGGCGCTTGGCTGACGAAGTCGGCAAAGGCCTCGAAGTCCTTGCCCAGGCGCGTTTCGTTGAAGTCGATTTCCTCGTGCGGCTTGACGAAATAGTACTTGAAATAGTTAAGGTCGTCAATGATGGCCTGCCGGTCGAAACGCTCGGTCGGGTAGGCCTTCGTATAGTCCAAGCCTTTGCGTCCCAGCACTTGCAGTTTCACCAGATGGCTCAGTGCTTTTTTGTAAAGTTTGATTACATTTTCGCTATATGAAGCTAAGGTCCCTGAGCCCGTCGAAGGGCCGCCATTTGACATTAAAGCCTTCTGCACATGCGCAAAAAGGTTGTCATCTCCAAAATCACTTTGCAAATAACAGGTTCTCTCTTCGTTTACGGCAAAGACCTCCGGC
>JAEEGL011223526.1_pt1 | contig 16892 bp, 10 predicted proteins | sample 9134231 | NCBI WGS metagenome assembly JAEEGL01 (sample SAMN16246548, study PRJNA631951) | gut metagenome | biome: gut microbiome; feature: rumen; material: fiber-attached | host: Bos | place: Iran: Karaj | collected 2018-10
GGCAGCTCCGGCAGCCCTTCCCGCACAACGCGGGCCAGGATGCCGCCCAGGGAGCGGTAATAGTGCCGCTCTCCTTCATATTTGAAGGCCAAAAGCTTTTCACGCAGCGCGCCTTCATAAGGCGCAGCGGCGCAAGCCGCGGAAAAACTCCACGCCGCGTCCTCCCGACAACGCGAACAGGGCTGCCCCGCCTGCAGGAAGGCGCCGCAACGAGGGCAGCGCGAGATGCGGGCCAGCTCGTCCCAACAATCGTCGCAAAAGCTTCCCCGCACAGCGGGTGCTCCGCAGCGCGGACAGCTGCAATGGGGGAAGAAAAACTCTTTCCAGTCCTCGATCTGCATGGGCGCACGCTTCTTTCTCTTTTTGGCGTCAGAGCAAAGCTTTTTCGTTTTTCCATTCGTCACCGGCGGCCGCTTCTCCTGCCCCTCTGCTTTTCTTGCCCAAGCCGCAGCTGCCGCCGCCAGAAGGCAGCTGTGCTCTCCGCCCGCAACTCCAGAAAATGCCTGTGCGCAGGCAAGCGGGAAAGCGGCGTCCAGCCGCAATCCCGGCATAGACGGAGCCAGACGGTACGCCGCGGCAGCCCCGCTGGCAAAAAACAAAAACGCTCCCCCGGGTAAAGACTGAGCAGGCGCAGTGCCGCCTCCGTCTGCCCCGGCGCCGCCGGATACAACAAAAGCGGCGGCAGCCAGGCTTTTCGCAAACGGCGGCAGGCCAGAAAAAGCGGCAAGAGCCAGGCCAGCTGCAACCCCAGGAACCAGATCAAGCAGCGCATGAGCCGCCCCCCTTTCCCTGCAATATATGCCGGCAAAGGGGTTTTGGACAAAAAGGAAAAACGTCCGTCCCGATCGGCCCACCGGGACGGAAAGCAAGAACGTTTTTCCCGGCGGCAGCCAGCCAGGGGGTGTGGCAAAGGCTGTCGCCAAAGGCGCAGTGCGGCATCCGCTCTCCCCGAATGCCGACATGGACAAGAATAACACAAAAGCGCCGCGAAATGCGGCGCAATCCGTCGTCTCTCCCCGGCAAAACAACGCAGTCTAAATAAGGGCTTCTTTGTCTTTCGGCGGACGGTAACGCCGATAAAGACGCTTGAAGGCGGTCTTGTCCAGACCGTGCTTTTCCGCTTCCCGCTGCAGATAGGCCGCGTCCGGATAAAGCGAAAAGCGCGGCATATCCGGCTCCGGCAAACGAAAACGCAGGTAAAGCGAGATCATCGGCAGACCGGCCAGCCTTTCTTCCCGCTCCGTCGGCGAAAGCCCGCGCATAGCCATCTGCAGCGCTTCTGCCCGCAGTTCATCCTTCAACAAACGGGAGAAGGGCTGGGCAAGGAAACGCTCCAGCAACGGCAGGGCTTCCGGTCCGCAGCTGCCCGCCGTCCAGACGGCCGCCCGCAGCAAAAGCGGCGGCGTCTGCGGCGCCAAAAGCGGCGCCAGATAATCCAAAAGCCGCGGCTCCTGCAAAACGATCAGTGTTTCCATCGCCAGCAGACGCCAAACGAGTTCTCCCTCGCCCTGCATGATCTCAGCCAGCGGCACGGAGACAGCCCGGTCTCCCAGGCGCTGCAAAGCCAAAAAGCAGCGCATGCGCACGGCAAAATCCGCATGCTGCAAAAGCGGCAGCAGGCAGGCTGCGACGCCCGGCTCTGTTTCGCCCAGATATTCCAGCTTCGGCAGCCGGCAGAGCAATTCCGCCGGCGAAGCAGCCGCCAGACCGGAAAGAAGCGCCTCCGCTTCCGGCCCGCGCTGCGCCGTCTTCTCTTTCATCTGCCTGCCTCCTTCCCGTGCTTTGGCATGAGAAAAAGCAGACGCGGACGCGTCTGCTTTTCCGGTTCACATAATCGCTCTAATTGACCTTGACCAGGCTGCTGGAGACCCAGCCCTTGGTGCCGTCGGAAAGCTGCACCTGATACCAGTCGCCGCTCTCGCCGATGCAGGTGAGCGTCTGGCCCTTCTTCGCACCGGCCACAACAGAATAAGAAGTGCCCGCACCGGAACGGATATTGACAGAGGAGCCGACCACCGTCAGCGTTTTGCCGGTCGTGCCGGAATTCGTCGAACTGCCGGAGTTTTCCGAGCTGCCGGAATTTGACGTGCCGCCGGAGTTGCCGCTCGTATTCCCGGAAGCGGAAGAACTGCCGCCGGCCTTCAGCGCATCGATCTCGGCTTGCAGCGTGTCGACCTTCGCCTGAAGTTCGCTCACCTCTTTGCCGACCACCTGTTCAACATAGCTCTGCAGGACCAACGGATCTTCTTCGGAGCCGGCGGTAAAACCGACAGCCTGCACGACCTGCCCGGCGAAAAAACCCACCGCGGCAAATACGATCGCCACAACAATTATCAGCGCCACACGTCCCTTACTCAATCTGATCTCCTCCCTATCTTAAGCTATTCAGGAATTTTTCGCATCTTTCAAAGCCGTACTGTCTCCCGGCACAGGCAGATGACGCAGGCGATTTGCCAAAAGCAAGATCAAGACCAGCACGATCAACAGCAAAATGATCGACTGCGTCGTCGTCAAAAGCGTCAGGAGCAGAGCCAGCGCAGAAAACACCAGCGTGATCCCGTAGATCACCAGCACCGTCTGCCGATGGGAAAGGCCCAGAGAAAGCAGACGATGATGCAGATGCCCTTTATCCGCCTGGAAGACCGGCTTGTGTGAGCGTACGCGGCGGAAAATGGCAAAAGACGTATCGAAAATGGGCACCCCCAGAATAAGGATGGGGATAAAGACCGTCATCACCGTGGCGCCCTTGCTGAAGCTCATGATGGAAAGGGCGCCCAGGGCAAAGCCCAAAAACATGCTGCCCGTATCCCCCATAAAGATACTGGCCGGGTGAAAATTATGTTTAAGGAAGCCCAAAGCCGCCATGGCCAGAAAAACAGCCAGCACGCCCGCCCAAAGCTCCCCGCTCAGCAGGGAAGTCAAAGCCATGGTGAGCGCAGAGATGGCAGACCAGCCACTGGCCAGGCCGTCCAGACCGTCGATGAGATTGACCGCGTTCGTGATCCCCACCAGCCATATGATGGTGACGAGCACGCCCAGCCAACCCAGATCCAGCATACCCTCGCCCAGAGGATTGCTGAGGAATTTGACATAAACACCAAAGGAGACCAGCACCACGGAGGCCAGCAGCTGCCCCAGCAGCTTGAGTCGGGGAGAAAGGCTGTGGATATCGTCCACGATGCCCAGCGCCACGATCATGGCCGAGCTGATGAGCAGGCCGATCACCCGCAAGCTGAGCCCGCCCCAAAGGAGCACGCCCACCGTAAAGGCAAGAAATATCGCCAGACCGCCCATGCGCGGCATCAGCGTTTTATGCACCTTGCGCGGATCCGGCTTGTCCACCGCCCCCACGCGGAGCGCCAGCTTTTTTACCAAAGGCGTCAAGGCCCAGGAAAGCGCCAGCACGATAAGGCTGATCAAAACAAAAGTCAACACAGATTGTGTCATTTTTTCTATCTCCCGATCCGGGAAACGGATCATTCCATATTGCAGCTATTGTACAACAGCATTCGACAAAAAACAAGTCAAAGTCTGATATTCTCTCTTTTGCATCAGGCAGGCCGCCGTGAAAGCTTTGCCCGCAGCCGCTGCCAAAGGTCCAGCGCAGCGTCTGTTTTCAGCAAAAGCGCCGCCACCGTATAGACCAAAACGCCGGCCACGACGCCCACGCCCGCCAGCACCAGCTGATCCAGAGTGCTGCCGGAGGAGAAATGCTGTTCCAGGCCCAAGCGCAGCAGCCAGACCACGCCGTACATCAAAAGCGAAGCAATGAGCATCTTGCCGATGGAGAGGAAGAAGCGCTTGTCTTCCCAGCCCGGCAGCAGTTTGTGCAAATAAAGGTAAAGCATAGCTGCATTGGAGAGCGCCGCCAGGGAATTGGCCAGAGCCAGGCCGCCCGTGGAAAGAGCGGAAAAGAGCAGCGGCGAAAGGGCCACATTGACCACGATGGAGATGAGGCCGAAAACGAGCGGCGCTTTGACTTTGTCCATGGCAAAGCAGGCCCGGGCGAGCAGCATGTTCGCGCCCACCGGGAACATGCCAAGAACGAACCAGAACAGCGCCTGTGCCGTCATCAGACTGGACTGATAGTCGAACTGGCCGCCCTCGAAAAGCAGGCGCACCACCGGCATACGCAGCACCATCAGGCCGGCCGTAGCCGGGATGGCGATGAGGCTGATGAGCAGGAGACCGCGATGCAGCGCCGCCCGCAGGCCTTCCCAATTCTTTTCCAGCGCCATATCCGTCAGCAGCGGATAGATGGCAGAAGTAATGGCGGCCACAAAAACGCCCAGCGGCAGCAGCATCAGCTTATTGGCAAAATTCAGGGCGGAAATGGCCCCGCTGAGATCGGAGGCAAAGATGCGGTTGATGATGTAATAGACCTGGTTGACGGCCAGCCCGATCATGATGGGGCAAAGATTGCGCCAGAGCGTCCGCACGGCAGGATGCCGCAGGTCCAGGCTCGGCGTATAACGAAAACGGATCATCTTCAAAAGCGGCAGCTGGATGAGCAGATACGCGGCAAAGCCGGCCAGCGTGCCCCAGGCCAGCCCCTGCACACCAAAGCGGGCGGCCAGGAAGATGACCGAAAGGATGATGAGGATATTGCAGACGCCCGGCGCCGCCGCCGGCACGCCAAAGACGTATTCCGCGTTCAGCAGGCCGGTGATCACCATGGCCACGCACATCAGTAGCAGCGAAGGCATCATGATGCGCGTGAGCGAAGCGGCCAGAGCAGCCAGCTCCGGCGCAAAACCCGGGGCCAGCAGGCTGACCAGCCAGGGCGCCACCAGGATACCGAGCACCGTCAGCACCGCCATGATCAGGGCGGTGGAATTGATCAGGTTGCTGCCCACACGCCAGGACTCTTCTTCGCCGTATTCCGTTTTCCAGCGCAGCATCAGCGGCACCACGGCCGCCACCAGCGCAAAACCGACCACGTTCTGCAGGAAATTGGGGATGGTGTAGGCCACCACGTAGGCGTCCGTCACATCCGCCGTGCCAAAGGCCCGTGCGATCGCGCTTTCCCGCACAAAACCGAGCAGCTTGACCACGATATTCACGATCAGGATGATGCTCATGCTGTGGGCAACGTTCTTTGACAAAGGGTTCACCGTTCTTTCTTCTTCCGCAGGAGGGCGATCGCTTCCGCCGCCAGCTCCCGATTCTGCTGATGCCAGCCGGCCGCCTGCTTCTGCAGCTTGTCGTGGCTGGATCCGCGCCGGCGCCAGGCTTCTTCGATTCCGTAACAGATATCCGCTGCCGAGAGCGCCTCCGCCCTGCCCACCACCGGCTGCCCGGTGCGGGCACAAAAGGCATCCACCTTGGGGTCATAGCTGATGGCGACAAAGGGCACCGCCCCGGCCGCCGCCATCACCAGCGAATGCAGACGCATACCGAGGACCAAATCCGCCTCGCCCACCAAAGTCATCTTTTCGGAAGGGCTCATCCCCTCCCCGATTAGAAGCGCTTCTCCCTGCATTTGTTCCATGATCTGACGGGAAAGCTCTGCATCCACGGGTTCGTGGAAAGGCAGGAAGTAGACGTTCCATTCCGTAGAAAGCAAATAATCCGCCACCCGGGCAAGCACTTCCTTGTCCAGATGCGGCCAGGGGCGCAGACAAAGCAGCACATTCCGTCCCGCCGGGCGCAGATAGGGCTCTTTTGCCTTTTCCCGCTTCCAGCCCAGAACCGGGTCCGCCGTCACCGAGATCTCCCGGCGCACGCCCATGGCAGCCAGCTCCGCCGCCGACTGCTCGTCGCGCACCAGGATGCGGTCTGCGCGGTTCAGGATGCGCTGCACCAGCCAGCGATGGAATTTCCCGTTCACCGGCCCGATGCCCTGTCCGCAGACCATCACCTTGCAGCCGCAGAGGCGAGCCAGCCACATCACGCCCAGATAATAAAGGATGCTCTTCCGCCCCGTCACGTCCTGCAGCAGACTGCCGCCGCCGGAGATGAGCAGGCCGGATTCCTTCAAGGTACGGATGACGGTAAACAGCTTCCAGCGGTCTACCGCCTTCACCGACAAAGCGGCGCTGGTTTCTTCCGGGGCATTGGAAAGCACGGTGATGTCCATTTTCGGCGCTGCCGCCCGCAGTGTTTCCACCAGCGCGCAGAGCACGGCTTCATCCCCGGTGTTTTGAAAGCCGTAATAGCCCGATATCACGATCTTATCCATGTGTCTGTTCCGTTTCCTTTTCCTCTGTTCCCAGCAGTCCGTTTTTCAAAAGCAGGGCCCGCACGAGCAGCACGATCAAAAGCAGCAGCGTGCCCAGGATGATGCCCAGCCAGAAGCCGTTCAGGCTGCGCAGCAAAGAGACCGCCAGCGGGGTGTGGATGTGGGCATAGGTATTGACCAGCGAGACCTGGCCGATGGAGCCCACAAAAAGGACAGGGAGCCATTTTTTCTGATAACCGAAGTAATAGACCAAAAGCAGCAGCGGGTAACCCACCAGGAATTCTTTGGTGCGCGGCCGCACGTCCAGCACCGTGTTCAGCCAGCTGCGCGCCAACTGTTCCAGCGAAGAGACTGTCATGCTGTCGTTGCCGGTGCGGAGCACATAGACGGCCAGCATGGCGCCAACGATACAAAGCACGATAAATATCCCGTAGCTGAGCGGCTGGCGGGAAAACTTCTTCGTTTCTTCCAGCATATTCCGCGGACTGCGGCCCTGTGCCAGGAAAAGATAAAGGATGAGCAAAAGCGGCAGCACGTGCGCCAGCTTCACGCCCATGAACTGATCCAGATAAAGCATATAGATGCGATCGGAGAGCGCGCCGACGATGAGTGCCGCTCCGATCAGTGAAAAGAGGCTGGTGAGCAGCAGGCGGCCGACCGCCATGCCCCAGCTCTGCCGTTCTCCCGGCACAAAGAGGGCCAGGGCCAGCGTGGGATAGATCACCGCCGCGCCAAAGGCCATCACCTTGCGGGCCATATTGGCATGCCCGCTGAAGATCAGACCGGCGAGACAAAGCACAGCCAGCGCGGCCAGGATCACGCCCAAACGGGGGATGCGCAGTTTTTCACAAAGGAAGACACCGCCGGCCGCCACGGCCAGGGCGATGAGCAAAAGCGCAATGGGATTTGCCGGCAGATCGCCGAGCGGCGCCTGTGTGCCGCCCAGACGCAGGCCTTCACGCGCCAGCGCCTGACGGATGCCGGAAAGGTAATCCAGGTTTTCCTGCAGGTCGCTGGCCGAGATCACCCGCACCAGCAGGATGCGCATACCACGCTCGCTGGCTGCCAGCACAAAGCGGTCTGTGGCGCTTTCCGCCGTATATTTGTTGGCCTCGTTGAGGGCAATGGTGTGCAGCCGCAGGACGTTGTTATCCATCTGCTGTGCCAGACCGGGGATGCCCGTTTGCTTGGAGAACTCGATGCTGATGAGCGGCAGCCCCATAGCCGTCAGCTTTTCCGCCAGAAGATCGCGGCTCTTGACCCATTTTTCCGTGCTTTCCTTGCTGCCCGGCAGGGAAGCGTCATTGAAGGCGACGCCGGTGACGGGATATCCCGCCAGAGGATCAAAGGTAGCGGACAGGCTTTCTTCCGTCACCGTCTGCCACCAGCGGATCTGCGGGATGACGGCATAGCCGGCCGCAGCCGCCTCTGCCATCTGGTCCGCGTCAAAACCGATACCCAGGGTATTCAGGGAAGCCACCGCGTAGTCCGTCACGATGACCGGGACTTCCACGCCGCCCAGAAGAAGCGTTTCGATCTCACAATAGTTCTCCGCCGGCACCTTGCTGGAGATGTTGGCAAAGACGCGTGCAAACACCTCGTCATCAGCGCCGAAGATATAGGTGCAGTCTGTGCGGATGGCCGTGTTGTCCTGCCCGGCAAGCAAAAGCGCCGTGGAGAGCTCGCTGCCGGACTGCATGGTCACAGAAGACTCTTCCGCCAGGAGCAGCTCTTTGAACAAAATGCCGTCCACGTCGTCGGACAACTGGGAGAGCAGCTCCGCATACGAGATGCCCTGGCTGTTGGCCAGCTCCTGCAGCTGCGCGTTATCCATATAGATGGCAGTGTCTCTCACCGCCTGCTCCGCCTGCCAGCGGGCCGAAGCCAGCCAGAGGGAAGCCGCCAGACCGGCTGCGATCAGCACGACAAGCAGCCACGCCCAAAACTTCCTGATCTTCATCCTTTCTGATCTTCCCTTCTTTTTGTTCCCACGCCCGCCCTTTCCGCAAAGCAGGGGAAATATGCCGGCGGCAGCGCCTGCTTCCGGCGCTGCCCCGGCTTATCGATGTCTTTGCTTATTTCTTCAAGGCCTGCAGGCGGGCGAGGATGACTACGGCTTCCGCCTTGCTGGTGGTGGCGGTCGGCGCAAAGCGGTCCGCCGCCCGGCCGGTCATCAGCTTACTATTGATGCAGGCAGAAACACCATCTTTCGCCCAGGCACTCACGGATGCAGCATCCGCATAAGCCGCCAGCGCATCAGCCGTATCGTAGCTGATGCCCGTGCTGTCCATGGCGCGCGTCATCATCACAGCCATTTCCTGACGGCTGATGCTGCGGTTCGGATAAACGCAGCCGTCCGGTTCGCCTTTGACGACACCATTGGCGGCAGCGCGCATCAGCGCGTCATAATAAACATAGTCCGAAGAAAGGTCCTTGAAGCTGAGGGTGGTCGAAGCCGCCGGCAGATCCATCGTGTTGCAGAGATAAGCCGCGAATTCCCCGCGGGTGATCGCCTGATTGGGATAGAAGAGCGTGCCAGCATCCGGCAGATAACCGCGGCCGCGCCACTGTTCGATATAGCTTTCCGCCCAAGTACCGGCAATATCCGTGAAAGGCACCGTGTTGTCCACCGCGCTGGAACCGCCGTCTCCACGCTGCTTGTTGGAAACACCCTGATAAAGACCGGTCTTCGTGATCTCGCCGGAGAGCTTGCCGTCCGCATACGTGCCGCCGACCGCAGTCCAGAACACCTTGCTCACACCGGGCTGATACTGCGCACGGTCGAACCAATACCACTGGCTGGCTTCCACCAGCGCCAGATGCGGGTTCGAGACCCACTTATAGCTCTTGCTCACCTTGACCGGCGCGGCAAATTCCGTCAAGTCCACATAGCCGCCGCTGGTGCTGTAAATGCGGGCCGTCAGTTCAAAGGCGGAGTCCCGGCAGCCATAAAGCTTCTTCGTCGAATAGAAGGCATCACCGAAATATTTTCCCGCATCCGCAGAGGCCTCGGTATCCAGCTTGATCTCGATGCTGGCTTTGTTGTAGTCTTTATCCGCCGCCTGCCACGCCGCCGTATTCAGGGCATCGTAGGGGATGACCACTTCCATATAGCGGGTGACGATGGTCAGATCGTTCCCGCTGCTCTTCAGATAATTGACTGCGCTCCGCTCCAGCTTGACCGTCTTGAGTTCCTTGGTCGAATTCATCTTGACCGTGCAGTTCACGCCATAGGCGTTGCGCTTTAAGCTGTTGACGTCCAGCGAAACAGATTCCGTATCGCGGGACGCCAGCGCCGTCCCGGCAAACACAAAGAGCATCAGCGCACTCAGCAAAAGAACAAATATCTTTTTCATCTGCTCACCCCATCATCTTAGTTTTTATCGTCCATTCTTCGACAAAAAATATCCATACATAGTTATTATAGCAGTTTCCCTGCCGCTTGAAAACAAGAGAGCACAATTTATTTCGCTTTTTATGAAAGAAATTCAGCCGGCCGGACAAAAAAAGAGCGGGTCGGAAAGACCCGCTCTTCAATCTGCTTCTCTTATTGCCCGTAAACGCCGTAATCAAAGGCACAGCAGGCCATGTTGTAGGTATAGTTGGCAGAAAGCAGGCCCAGCTCCGCCTGCGAAAGGCTGGTAGCAGCATCCGTTACATCATAGATGGTGCAGAGACCGGCGTCATACTGCAGCAGGGAAAGACGATAGGCTTCTTTCGCCAGCTCCACGCTCTTTTCCAGCACGCCGTAGTTTTCCTTGGCCACGGCAAGGTCGTTATAGGCGTTGCGCACATTGATCTCCAGCGCCGTCTTCGCATCATGCCAGGCGACTTCCGACGAAGTCAGGGCCGCCTGTGCGTCGCGATAGGTATAGGTGATAGTCTCGCTGAATCTGCTCGTATATTCGTCCCATTCCACTTTCTTGCTCAGATAATCATGATAGGCGCTCAGATAGGTAATGTCCGTATCAAAGGCTTTGGAGATCGCTGCATCCAGGCTGACACTGCGGTTGGCATCAAAACGCAGGGAATCCGTCAGCGTGAGCGGCGTATTGATGTCCAGGCCGATCAGCTGGCAAAGGGCCATGCGCGCCGCCGTCACCGCGGCCTGCGCTTCGTTCTGTTCGGCCTGGGCAGAGCTCAGCGCCACCTGCGCCGAAAGCACTTCCATCTTGGCCACCATGCCCTGCTGATACTTGGCATTGATGTTGTTCATCTGCACCTGCGCCCGGTTGCGGGCCTTATCGGCCACTTCATATTGCCCCTGGGCCATCAGCAGGCCGTAATAGGCGGCTTCCACGCTGTATTCCACCGCAGATTTGGTGTAGGCCAGCGCGGCCTTGGCCGTGTCATAAGCATACTGTATCTGCGCCGGATAGATCTTCTGCACTTTGATCATCTCGGCGTTGATCGCCAGCTCGTATTTATCCACCTGCTTGTTCAGCTGCTTGGCGGCGTTATCCACCTGTTCCTTCTGCATCTCCACAGAATAAAGGGAAAGCTGCGCCGATTCCACCTTGCCGTTGTTTTCCAGCGCCATGGCGCGGGCCTTATCCAGAGAAAGCGAGACAGCGCTCGGCGTGCCGTCCGCTGCGTTCACCGAGAAGGCCATGCCCACCGTCAGGGCCACCAAAAGCAGGATCATTGCGATTTTCTTTTTCATTTTCCGGACCTCCTATTCCGCAGCCGTTTCCGTTGCCGCTTCTGCCGCAGATTGACGTTTGAATTTTCTGCCCAGGCCATCAAAGAGCGTGTAGATGACCGGCACGAAGATCAGCGTGAAGATGGTGGAGCAAAGCAGGCCGCCGATGATGACGACCGCCATCGGTTTGCTCATATCGGCGCCATTGCCCTGGGAGAGCGCCATCGGCACCATGGCCAGCACGGTGGTGAAGGTGGTCATCAGGATGGGGCGCACGCGCATAGGCGCCGCCTTCTTTACCGCTTCGTCCCGTTCCATGCCGCGTTCCCGCAGCTTATTGATATAGTCAACCAGCACGATACCGTTATTCACCACGATACCGGCCAGCATCACACAGCCGATCAGTGAGCAGATGTTCAGGGTATAGCCCGTGAGCACCAGGGAAAGAACGACACCCACAAAGGTGGTCGGCAGGGTGAAGAAGATGATGAAGGGAGAGAAGAAGGATTCGAAGAGACAAGCCATGACAGCGTAGACCAAGAGGATGGAGAAGATCATCACCACATAAAGGTCGCCAAAAGCATCGTTCACTTCGTCCATTTCCCCGGCGATCTCGATGCTGTAGCCCACAGGCAGCGCCATCTTCCTCAGCTTATCCGCCACCGCTTCCGAAACGTCGTTCAGTTTATAGCCTTCCAGGAGCTCGCCGCTCACTTCCACCTGCCGCACCTGGTTGACGCGGGTGATCTGGGTGGTCCCTTCCCCATAAGAGAAGCTGGCCAGCTCGCCCAGGCGCACCATGCCGCCGTAAGGCGTGGCGATGAGCAGGCTCTTGATGTCTTCCAGGGAATCGCGGTCTTCTTCGGCATAGATCAGCACCACGTCATATTCCTTGCCGTTTTCGCGATAAGTGGTGACGGTGCTGCCGTTGAAGGCCGTGCGAGCGATAGAGGTGACCTGCGCCATGGTCAGGCCGTAGCGGACAGCCCGATCCTCGTTCACCACCATCTGTAATTCGATATCCGCTTCGTCAAAATCCGTTTGCACATTCTTGATGCCCGGCGTATCTTCCATGGCCTGCTTCACGTCTTCCGCGATCTCTTTCAGCTCATCCAGATCGTCGCCGTTGATGGCAAAAGCAACGCCGCTGGACATGATGCTGCTCATCATATCCATGGATTCCACCGTGATATCCACGCCCGGGTATTGCCCGATGGCTTCCTCCACGGCTCTGGCCACGGCTCTGTCTCCCCTGCTCTCGCTCGTTTTTTCCTTAAGCGAGATGAGGACCATGGCAGAATCCGACGAGGAGGCGGAAGAGAAGATGCTGGTCATGCTGCTGCCGCCGATGGTGGCAAAGACCGTGTCCACCTCGGGGATCTCCGCCGCCTGCACCTTTTGCATGATCTCCTGGGTGATGGCATCCGTCTCCTGCAGCGAAGTGCCGCTGGGCATGGAGATCTCCGCCATCAGCATGCCGTAGTCCGAGCTGGGCATGAATTCCACCCCGACCGAAGGCAACAGCGCTACGGAAAGGGCCAGCAGCAAAATGACGACAGTCACGATGATCGCACGATGAGAAAGCGACCAGGAGAGTATCCCGCGATAGATATTCAAGACCCGGTTGCCGAAAGCGCCCAGCTTGCGCGAAAGTGCAGAAGAACGGATCTGCTGCTCTTCCGGCGGCAACGGCGGCTTTTTCCCGCCCAGCATGCGGGCCGCCAAGAGCGGCACCAGCGTCAGCGCCATCAGCAGGGAAGCGATGAGCGCAAAGGAGATGGTCAGGCCCATGTCCTTGAAGAGGATTGCCCCTACGCCGGAGCCGAAGGCCACCGGCAGGAAAACGGCGATGGTGGTCAGCGTGGACGCCACAACAGCCATGGCGATCTCGCCCGTGCCGACGACTGCCGCCTCTTCCCCGCAAAGGCCCAGGTCATGGTGCCGGTAAACATTTTCCAGCACAACGATGGAGGAGTCCACCATCATGCCTGCCCCCAGCGTCAGCCCGCCCAGGGTGACGATGTTCAGCGTCATATCGTTGAAATACAGCAGGCAGAATGTGGCGATAAGCGACATGGGGATGGAGATGGCGATGACCAGCGTCGATCTCACGCTGCGCAGGAAAACAAAGAGGATGATAACGGCCAGGATGGCACCGATCAGAAGGCTGTTCACCATATTGTCGATGACCATGTCGATCATGTCCGCCTGGTTATAGACCGGGTAAATATTGACGCGGCCGTGCATCTCGCCGGAGATCTTTTCCAGCTCGGCCAGCACACGCCCCGCCACGCTGGTGCTGTTGCTGCCGCTTTCCTTCTGGATGCTGAGGGAGAGGCAGGCTTCCGGGCCCAGATAGCTGATGGAGTCCTGATCGGAATTGGCGTCGATCACCCGCGCCACGTCGGAGATCTTGATGACCGTGCCGTTGGAAAGGACCATGTTCACGTTGCGAATATCGTTGAGGGAAGCGAACTGCCCCATCGCCCGCATGGTGACGGTGTTGCCGTCCTCCGTATAAGTGCCCAGCGGCAGGTTGTAGTTATTGGCCTGGATAAAGTTCGTCAGGTCGTTGATGGTGAGCCCGTATTGACTGAGCTTGGCCAGGTCCGGGATGACGCGGATCTCCCGGTTGTAGGAACCGGAAACATTGACGGAAGCAACGCCGTCGATGCGTTCAATACGGGAAAGGATGTCGGAATTCACGATCTCCGTCAGATCGGAAAGATTATCCCCGCCCGTGACAGCAACGGTGAGCACGCCGGTGGAATCGGTCAGCGAAGCCAGGTTCATCTTATAAACGATGGGGTCGGAAGTCCCATCCGGCAAGGCGGACTCGATGAGGTCGATCCTCTCCCGCATATCCATGGCCGCATCATCGATGTTCTCGCTGTAGTCGAACATCAGCAGCACCATGGAAACGTTGGCGAGCGAATAAGAATAAAGCTCCTTGACACCGGAAACGCTGGCCATCGCCTCTTCCATCGGCTTGGTGACCATGTTCTCCACTTCTTCCGGCCCCGCGCCGGCATAGGAGGTCATCACAAAGGCCATCGGCATATTGATATCCGGCATCAGGTCGATGTTCGTGCGGGTGAAAGAGACCGCGCCGACGATGAGGATGCAGATGCAGATCACCAGAACGGTGACCGGCTTACGAACGGAAAACTTGGCAAGGTTCATCGGCTATTCCTCCTCGACCGAAACCGCCACACCGTCCGTGAGCTTGTTCTGCCCCTTCACAACCACCGTTTCGCTGGCCAGGAGCCCGGAGACGATCTCCGTGACGCCATCCGCTTCCGCACCGGTGACCACCGTCTTTTTCACCGCGTGTCCGTCTTCCACCACAAAAAGATAGCTTTCGTCCGCCGTATGCGTGACGGCCACCGTCGGCACACAGGTGACGTCCTCACGCCGACCGAGCACGATCTTCACTTCCGCATACATGCCCGGCTTCAGCAGCCGGTCTTTGTTATCGATGCCGATCTCTACCGTATAGCTCTTGCTGGCATAGTCCGCCACCGGGCTGACGGTGCGGACAGTACCTTTCAGATCATTGAGCTCGGCGCTCTCCACCGCGACCTGCACAGACTGGCCCACGGAGATCTGGTTGATCTCGCTTTCCCCCACTTCCACCGTGACGGTGACGGTGCTCATGTCCACGATGCGCGCCACATAGTTCGTACCGGCCACGCTGCCCACCGTGGTGTTCACCTCCGCCACCAGGCCGGAGATGGGCGCCTGCACGCGGGTGTAGCTGATGGAAAGCTGGGCAAGGTCCACCGACGCGGAGGCTGCTTCCGGGTTGGAGGCCGCCACCGCCGTGCGGGCAGATTCCAGTGTCTGCAGAGAGATGGCGCCTTCCTCATAAAGCGCCTCCATGCGCTCCAGATTGCGGACGGCATCTTCATAAGAGGCGCGGGCAGCAGCCAGCGCGGCCTGCGCCTGCACCAGCTGCGCTTCCAGGGCGCTGTCATCCAGAACGACCAGGGTGTCCCCTTTGTTCACATAATCGCCCACCTTGCAGTTGACCGCCTGCACGGTGCCGGAGGCTTTGGGGATGACGTAAACGTCTTCTTTTGCCTTGATCTCGCCGTTCAGCTTCAGGCTGTCTGTCATCACGGTGGTATAGGCACTCTCCACGCGCACAGGCACCACGGTGTCGGCAGAATTCACCCCGCCGGTGACGATGACGCCGCTGTCGTTCCCGCAAGCGGAAAGCAGCAGGAGCAGCGCCAGGAAGAAGGGCAATATCAAACGCTTTCTTTTCATGCTGGACCCCCTGAGCTATGGATTGGCGGCAGGAAAAACCGCCAGATAATTCTTGCAAATTGTTAGGGCGCTAACAATATGTCGATGCTATTATAGCGCAGCGCCCCCTGCCCGTCAAGTGATTTCCGCACAAGCCCGGCAGAAAAAGGCGATGATATCCGGGATCTTTCGAGGCGGCGGCGTGCAGAGCAAAGCCGCCGCCGTCTCGAAAGAGCGGGATAGACATGGGAAGAAAAAGCCTCCCCCGAAGGGGAGGCTTTTCTAACCATGCGTTCACACGCAATACTGAAGGGGAAAAGCCCTAGGGCTTACCGATTAGTACTGGGTGCAGAAGACGAACCAGGCAATCTGTTCATAGGAAGCCTTGTCGGTGTCAGCGGAGGTAACGATGGTCACCTGGGAACCAACAGAGAGGTCGCCAGCTTCGATCGCTTTCTTCGCGCTGCCGGTGTATTCCATAACCTGGGTGTCGCCGTCGAAGGTCAGCAGGTAATCGCTGCTGCCGTCGTTCACGGTGTAGGTCTTGCCGTTGATCTTGGTGATGACACCTTCGATCACGTTGACGTCGACCTTGAAGCCGCTATCGGTAGCCGCGATCTGGCCGCCGGAAACGTTCTTAACATCGAGAGCGCCGTCGGTCCAATCCGCGATAACGTAAGCAGTGGTGATCTTGCTGCCGTTATCTTTGTAGCGGACGAACTGGCTCTTAGCGGAGATGCCGTCGAGTTCACCAGCTTTGAAGTCGTCGCCGTTCTTGAAGGTGACGTACTGGTAGGAGCCCTTGTAGTAGATGCTGTCAACGATGGAGTACTTGTAGCTGCTGCCAGCAAGTTCCGCACCGTTCACGGCGAGGACCGCAACGTTGTTGTCGCTCTTGAAGAAAGCGAGCGGTTCCGGACCGTAAGAGGTGATGGATTCGGTCTTCGCAACTTCATCGTAGGTGAGCAGTTCGACTTTGTCGATGAAGCCTTCGTCGTCATACTTCACGTTGAAGGCGATGACGTTTTCGTTGATGGTGTACCAGGTGCCGCCGATCTGGATGCGGCCCAGGTTCTTGTCAACGGAGTATTCAGTCGCTTCACTGCCGTTCACGAGCGGCTTAGAATCGACGACTTCGCAGATCTTGCCGTCAGCATTGACTTTGAACTTCAGGACATTGCCGTAAGGATAGCCTTCGCCTTCGGTGATGACAGTGCCGTCGCTGTTGTCAACCGCGTAGGTGACTTCGGCGCCAGCGCCGGTGAACAGGGTGACGCTGTTGATTCTGCCGGTCGCGTTCGTAGAAGCAAAGTCGGTAACAACACCGTAAACGGTGGTCGTCGCGCTGGCTTCAGAGAGGACGTACTGGACGAAGCCGGCCGGGTTGAGGACGTATTTCACGGCAGAGCCGTAAACGTCGTTGGCATCAAAAGCATCGTTCAGGTCGCTGAGGCTCTTAGCAGCATAGTCGGTAGCGGTGGTGCTGGCGTTCTTGTAGAATACGGGTTCCGCAGCATTGACTTTGTTGCCGTCCATCTTGATCTGCCAGATGCTGCCAACATAGTACTTGCTGGCGGAGTAGATGCCTTCCACGTTGGAAGCTTCTTTCCAGTCGGCGATCACGAAGACGCCGTCGGTGCCGCAGGCTTCATCATAGAAGAAGATCACGTCGCCGGCTTTCATGTCAGCCATCTTGGCTTCGCTGCCGTCAGCCTTGAAGACGAGGTATTTTTCGTCGTTGGTGGAGAGCTGGCTGCTCGGGTTCTGGCCGCCTTCATAGACGGTGAAACGATGGGTGCTTTCGTTGTAGCTCTTGAA
>JAEEGL012442873.1_pt1 | contig 16892 bp, 14 predicted proteins | sample 9134231 | NCBI WGS metagenome assembly JAEEGL01 (sample SAMN16246548, study PRJNA631951) | gut metagenome | biome: gut microbiome; feature: rumen; material: fiber-attached | host: Bos | place: Iran: Karaj | collected 2018-10
GAAGCTTGTTATCTGGGATCTGGACGACTCTTTTTGGGATGGTACTCTCAGTGAGGGTCCGGTCAGGTTGGTAGAAGAGAATGTACGCTTGATTAAATTGCTGGCGGGTAGAGGAATTGTTTCATCGATATGCTCTAAGAACGATGAGCTTGCGGTTAAGACTGTCCTTGATGATGCTGGTATTTCAGATTATTTCGTTTTCCCTTCTATTGACTGGACTCCCAAAGGGCAACGTATAGTCAAATTAATTCGAATCATTGGTCTTCGTCCCGTTAATTGCTTATTCATTGATGACAATCCAGTTAATCGACAGGAAGCGAAATACTATTTACCCGAATTGAATGTAGCTGGTCCTGAAGTGATAGGTTCCATAAGCTCAGTTGTATCATCAATAGGTAAATCCGATCCTGAATTGAGTCGTCTGAGACAGTATCATATCCTGGAAAAGAAGTATCTCGCAAAGGAAACGGCATCTGATAATGAGGCATTCTTATTCGATTCGGACACGAGGGTTGAAATCCATAAGGATTGTTTAGAGAATATTGACAGGATTACAGAACTCGTTAACAGGACAAACCAACTCAATTTTACGAAGGTAAGGTCTACTAAAGAGGGACTGATTTCTTTATGCAAAGACCCGAATGTCGATTCAGGGTACGTGACAGTAGCGGACAAGTATGGTGATTATGGTCTTGTTGGTTTTTTTGCGGTCAGGAACAACCATTGCGAGCATTTCCTGTTCTCATGCAGGACTATTGGTCAAGGAGTGGAGCAGTATGTCTATTCTGCACTTAATTATCCTGAATTGGATGTTGTGGGAGAAGTTGTGAATCAGGTAACAAAAGGGCCTGCTCCAAGATGGATAAACCAACAGGCTTCAACTGCTGCGGCAACTGGTCAAAAGAAGAAAAGTTTCGGAAAAGTAATAATGAAGGGTGGTTGTGACTTGAAGATTATGTCACAATATCTTTCAACAGAGAATGTTATCGAGGAATTCACTTATATAGGCAGTAAACGAAAAAACATCATCGAGCATATCAATCATTCGTTAAATTATCTGACTTTCCCCTTCATGCAGGAATCCGAACGAAAGAGTTTCTTGTCTGATTATGTTTTCAATGATGAAGACATGTTCGATACAGCTTTGTTCCGTGATGACGTGAGTATATTGTTTATAAGTACTATGTCAGAACCGAATCTGGGAGTCTACAGAAGAAACAGTGATGGATTCAGGTTTGCATGGGGGGAGTATATATTCCCTTTGACTGACAGAGACAATTGGGAAGGATATGTTGACAAATCATTATTCACGTCGCACAACGACTTTGATTATAAGTGGCTTGAATGGTTCTCAGATAATCACACTTTCTGTGGTCGACTAAGTGTTGATGAGATAATCTCGAATTTCAAGAAGCTCCTAAGCTTGACTAGTCCCGGAATGAGGATTTGCTTTATCCTAGGCAGTGAAACCCCTTATTTGAAGAACGATAAGCCAAATTACGAAGGAAGGCATTTGGATTATGCTGAGTTGAATGCTAGGATGCGTGATTTAGCTAGAGAGAATAATCGCGTTTCGCTTATAGATGTAAATGAATATATTCGAGGACAGGAAGATTTCAACGACAATATCAATCATTTCAAGCGTAGGGTCTATTATAGTATGGCTTCCCGTGCCAATGAATTGATTGCTGAACTAACTGGATCGAAGTTGCATCAGAAAAGCCGGTTCTATTTGTTTTATAAGAGTTTGATTGATGAGATTGGTTTCACCGGATTCTATCAGACCAAATTCTGGAGTATCTTAAGAAAACCATATGTCGCACTTAAGAGAATAGGGAGAGGAAACTGATGGCATTCCTTACGATTCATACGGCTTCTTTCAATCGTGCTCATACTCTTTTTCGAGTATTTGAGTCTCTGCGTGCTCAGACTTGTCGAGACTTTGAGTGGATTATCTCGGATGATGGATCAACTGACGGTACGGAAGATTTGGTTCGAGAATGGCAGTCAAAGGATAATGGATTTGACATTATTTATAGTAAATTACCACATATTGGCTTTCCAAGAGCTCTAAACGACGGTGTCCGTCTTGCTAGGACAGAATGGTTTATGATGCTGGACTCTGATGATTGGTTGATGCCAGAGACAGTAGAGAAACTGTTGCCTTGGCTGGATGAGATTAAGGACAAAGACCATTTTGCCGGGATAGGTGTTACTAGGTGTCACCCTGATGGGACGTTTATGAAGGATCAGATCCCAATTATTGATCCTAATGTAGGATATGTGGATGCGACAAACATCGAGCGCAAAAAGTATAACCTTAATATGGATTGTTTCGAGGTCAACAGAACTGATCTACTTAGAAGGTATCCATTCCAATTTTGGCCTAGCGAAGAATATGCACCACCTGCATTGAATTATTACGCGATGGCATTGGATGGTTGGAGATATCGCTGGCGGTCTGATTATCTATATATCTGTGAATACCTCTCTGACGGACTTACTAAAAGCAACCAAAAAGTTAAAAACAACCCTATGGGCTACGCAATGATGTATAATCAGCAATTATTGTGGCAAAAGGGTTTAAAATCTAGTTTCAACAATGCATTGCAGATGATAGCCCTGTGTGGTTACGCAGGAAACTGGAGTTATCTAAAGGAATCGAATAACAAATTGATGACGCTACTTGTTCTTCCTGTTGGTGTTTTATGGTATCTAAGAAGGAAGAGACAGTTTTTGGAAATCGTATGAAATCTAATAGAAAAGAGACACTTTTGTTCGTTAATGGCCATCTAAACACAGGTGGAATCGAGAAAACATTGGTAGACTTACTAAATGTTATTGATTATGAAAGGTATGATGTTGACCTTCTTCTTTTTCAAGGTTTAGGAGACTATGCGGACAAGGTTGATAGCCGTGTTAGTGTTATTTCTTTTGATGTGCGTGATACTTATGGCCCGTTGTTAAAATCGCTAAGGAGTAGCATTCAGTCAAGGCATTACTCGATGGTTGTCTTTAGATTGGTTATCCTTATTTCTAAGTTTTTAGGCCCTGGGGCATTATCCCTCTTAAGACCTATTCTTCCTGTTAGAAAGAATTATGATTGTGCGATTGCTTACAGGACAGGTTTTTGTGCAGAGATTGTTGCTTATTCTGTTAAGGCGGACAAAAAACTGTGCTGGTGGCATAACGGAGAGTTTAATTATGATAGAAAAGGTAAAGCCATGTTAGGGCGATTATTGTCATCATTTTCAGGAATAGTCGCTGTTTCCGAGGGTTGGAAGAATCGACTTTCGAAAGAGTTTCCTAGTATATCCTCACGTATTAATGTAATGTACAATATCTTAGACTCCTTGCAGTTGGAATTGTCTTCCGGTGAGCTCCCTGAAGAGTATAGAGGTATTGACTATCCTATAGTTAGTGTAGGCAATTTGACGTTTAGGAAACATTTTGACAACATAGTCTATGTTGTCAAAATGTTGCTTGAAGATGGTATCAATAATTTCCGTTGGTTTATCATAGGAGACGGCGAAGAGTATACGCATATTAAAAATCTGATCGATCATAATGAAGTGGTAGATCACATTGTGATGCTTGGAAAACGAACTAATCCTTATCCCTACATCAGAAATGCCAGGCTATATGTTCATCCTTCTTACGGAGAAGCACATTGTACGGCGATCCTTGAAGCTATGGCTTTGCGTACTCCTTGTGTCGTTACAGAAACCTTTGTTCCACAAGATTTTACGCATAGTGGTATTAATTGTATAGAAGTTGCCAGAGACCCTCAAGCTTTACACGCGGGTGTACTGGAAATGATGAAGAATCCATTTGATGCGGAAAAGATGGCTGATTATGCGCATCAGCAGGTAATCAGAGATTACTCTCCAGAAGTGATATCTTCTTCTTTTTATAGTATTTTAGAACAATAACATTCTCTCAGTAATAATCCACACCTAATCAACTATTTCCATAGCCTTTCCTAAGTGTTGACTAATTATTGTTCTTAATAGCAATAATCATGGCTTTATATATATAGCAACTAGCGCAACTATTATTATGAAAGTACATGTCTTAAGAATGTATTATTTCTGATATTATACCAAATCTTCCGCTCATAAAGTGCTTTCTTAGGTGTTATTAACTGTCTTAAATGGTTGAATAAGAATATATTAGTTTATTTATGAAGGTGTTGTATGTAACGGGGGCTTGTCTGGATAAAAACACCTCGGCAAATATGAGCCATAATGCCTTTGTATTGGGGCTTCTTAATAATGGGGCAGAGTTGGACATAATCATGGCTTCTGATAGTTGGGGGGAAAGGGATAATGTTCTTAAACGTCAAGAGGGAGCACATTATTATGTTTACGGTTCAGTCTCAACTCAAGAGCGTTTGCGTCGGTTCGGCAGAAGGATTTTCAGGTACACTGATACCGACTCTGCTACCAGACAAGCATCTTCTTCAGATGTTTCTAATCCTGGTGGGGGAGCATGTTTCCGTTCATCTATCAGAAATATAGTTAAGGGTGTCTTTAATCAATTATTCAAGTCCGATCCTGTTTATCCTTTACACCTGACGTGGTTGAGAAATGCAGTACATTTCAGACAAGAACTCGAGTATGATCTTGTTGTTTCCAATTCATCGCCAAGTGCGGGACATCGTTTGGTCGTTGACCTGACTGATAAGAATAGAATCAAATACAAGAGGTGGGTACAGATCTGGGAGGATCCTTGGTATTATGATTTGTATAGCCAAAAGTCAGAGAGTATTCTTGCGGAGGAGCATTTCTTGTTGAGTAGAGCGCAGGAAATCCTGTATGTCAGTCCCCTGACACTGAAGTACCAAAAGGAGTTTTTTTCGGATTGCGCAGAGAAGATGGGCGTAATCCCTCTACCAGCGTATTCACTTCCCGATACTGTTGAGGAGAAGTCAAGCGATTTATCATTTGGCTATTTCGGCGACTATTATTCGAGCGTTCGCAATATTCAACCTTTTTATGACGCCTTGAAAGAGAGTAAGATTAGAGGCTATATATATGGAGATTCGGATTTGAAATTGAAGTCTACTGAAGAGATAAGCGTTTCAGGTCGGGTAACTCTGGATATTCTTGGGGAGATTCAAGACAAAACGTCGGTCTTGGTGCAACTGTCAAACTTGAGAGGTGGACAAATTCCAGGGAAGATCTATCATTATTCTGCCACTACAAAGCCGATTCTCTTTATCTTGGATGGTACGGAAGAAGAGCAAAGGCTTATCAAAGAGTATTTTAGCAAATATGACAGATTCATATTCTGCTCAAATACAAAAGAGGATATCATTGAAGCCATGAAGTATATATCCAATAATATTAATGGGCTTCCTTCAAATGTTGTGAAATCGTTCTATCCAAAAGAAGTTGTCAGTTTATTGCTGAATGACAGAAACGCTTCGAATGATTAGCCAAGCTACAGTTTTTAGCTGATTGTGCATTTGTTTGTCTAAAGTAGTTATTATTGAAAATGCAAAAAGTCTTAGTTGTTTTCGGCACAAGGCCTGAGGCAATCAAAATGTGCCCATTGGTTAATGAACTGAAACGCCGCAAATCGCTTGAAACAGTAGTTTGTGTTACGGGACAGCATCGCCAGATGCTGGATCAGGTGCTTCATGTTTTTGGTGTTGTCCCAGACTATGACTTATCTATAATGAAAGAGGGACAAGACCTGTTTGATATTACGTCTAGTATAATTACTAGAATAAAGGATGTCCTTATAAAAGAAAAACCAGATGTAGTATTGGTTCACGGTGATACGACAACTAGTTTTGCTGCTGCCCTTTCTTCGTTCTATCTTCAGATAGCTGTTGGACATGTTGAAGCAGGTCTTAGGACGCATGATATATATTCTCCATATCCTGAGGAGTTTAACAGACAAGCCATCAGTATTGTAAGTCAATATAATTTCGCTCCGACGGAACGTGCCAAGAATAATCTGCTGGAAGAAGGAAGAAAGGAAGAGACGATAGTCGTAACCGGCAATACGGCTATTGATGCTCTTAAAACAACGATCAGATCCGATTACTTTCACCCAGAATTGGAATGGGTAGGGAATGCCCGGATGATCCTGATAACAGCTCATCGTAGAGAGAACTTGGGTGAGCCTATGAGACAAATGTTCCGTGCCATTAAGAGAGTCCTTGATGAACATGAGGATGTTCGTGCTATCTATCCTATTCATATGAACCCGAAAGTGAGAAGGACTGCCAATGAAGTATTCGGAGATGATGAAAGGATTCATATTATCGAACCAATGGATGTCCTGGATTTCCATAATTTTATGGCAAGAAGTTATTTGATAATAACGGATTCTGGAGGTATTCAAGAAGAAGCTCCTTCATTAGGGAAGCCAGTATTGGTGATGCGTGATACAACAGAAAGGCCAGAAGGTATTGCGGCCGGAACTTTGAAATTGGTCGGGACTCAAGAGAGTACTATCTATGACGCGTTCACTCTATTGCTCGATGATTCCAACGCATATCAGAAGATGAGTCAAGCAAGCAACCCATATGGTGACGGACATGCATCGGAGCGGATTGCTGATTATCTTGAGCAGCTTCATGACTGACGATGAATAAACTCTTTATTGCCATCCATTACCTCGAACTCGGTGGAGCTGAAATCAGCCTCATCGGCTTGCTGCAGTCTCTGGATTACGGCAAGTATGATGTTGACTTGTTCGTGTACAGCCACAGGGGAGAGTTGATGGAATTCATCCCTAAGGAGGTCAATCTTCTGCCTGAGATACCTGAATATGCTCAGATAGAAAGACCTCTGAAGGATGTGGTCAGGGATGGCTACTGGAAGATTGCTTTCGCCAGGCTTAAGGCTAAGTGGCAGTTCCATAGATACGTCAGGCGAAAGCATCCGGAAGAAGGTTCGGCAGTGCTGCAGTATGTGTTCTCGGCGGTATCGCCATGTCTACCGTCGTTGGAGTACCTTGGTGAATATGACCTTGCGATCAGTTTCCTGACACCTCATAATATCGTCCTTGAAAAGGTAAAGGCCAAGAAGAAAGCAGCCTGGATCCATACGGATTATTCCCGTATTGATGTGAATTCGGATATGGAACTTCCGGTTTGGAGTGAGTTCGATCATATTGTGTCCATTTCTCCTGAGGTGACCAAGGCATTTGTCGGTAGATTCCCATCCCTGGAGCCGAAGATCATAGAAATAGAGAATATCCTGTCTCCCGAGTTTGTCAGGAAAAGGGCGGAGCTTGTTTCTGAGGAAGAAGTCTCGCGAGAGATGAAAAAGGAAGATGGAGTAACAGCTCTACTTTCCGTAGGCAGATTCTGCGAGGCGAAGAACTATGACAATGTCCCGGACATCTGCAGGAGGATCATAGAGGCAGGTTGTTCCGTCAGATGGTACCTGATTGGATATGGTGGAGATGAGCCGTTGATCAGGAGGAAGATTGCCGAAGCCGGGATGGAGAACAAAGTCATTATCTTGGGGAAGAAGGCCAATCCATATCCTTACATCAAGGCTTGTGACATCTATGTGCAACCTTCGAGATATGAAGGGAAGTCCGTTACTGTAAGGGAGGCTCAGATCCTTTGTAAACCGGTTGTCATTACGGACTATTCAACTGCCAGGAGCCAGGTTAGGGATGGGATAGATGGAGTGATTGTGCCGCTTGATAATGAGAGGTGTGCAGAGGGAATCGTGAACTTGATCAATGATCTTGAGCTGCAAGATAAGCTAATCCATTATTTGGAAGAGCATGTTTATGGGAATGAAACAGAGGCTGTAAAATTGGAGAAACTGATGTGTTAAAAGAAAGAGTAGCATATTTGGATGTTATCAGGATAATCGCCTGTCTAATGGTTATCTTGATGCATAGTCCTATGCCGGGGGTAGGCACTCCGGGTTCAGTTTCGACAGGAATTAGTTTTGTAACTGCTCCTTGTATTGGTCTTTTTTTTATGGTCAGCGGTGCATTGCTACTTCCTATCAAAGTGCCGATGAAAGAGTTCTATAGCAGAAGGTTGTCAAAAGTAGTATGGCCGACAGTTATTTGGTCTTTGTTATACATATTAGTGGCTTTAGTTAAGGGAGATATCGATGTCAATGTTCTTCCTATGATGCTTTGCTCAATTCCGTTTTCGGCTCAAGGGAACGGAATCATGTGGTTTATGTACACGTTGATAGGCCTCTATCTTATTTCTCCGCTGATTTCTCCTTGGCTTGAGAAAGCATCCAAACGTGAGATTGAGTTTGTCCTTTTGCTATGGATAGTTACGTTGCTATATCCTCTCATTTCCTCATATCTTATTGTCGATGAAACACCTAAAGGGATTCTAAATTCTTTCTCGGGATATGCTGGTTATTATTTGTTAGGCTATTATCTTAGGAAGTACTCACCTAAGGCTAATTGGACTATACAGGTCTTGATGATTGTTGTCCCCGTTATCATATGTGGTATAACTCTCGTCAAAGGGAATGAAGTGGATTTCTATCGACAGTTCTGGTACCTAAGTGTTTTTGTGGTAGTAATGGCAGCAGGTTGGTTCCTGTTATTAAAGGACTTGAGTTCTGGAAAGAGAGCTGCCGCTTTGTCATCAAATGGCTTTTTGAAGACAATTAGCAACTTGTGCTTTGGAACATATTTAATCCATATCTTTATTATGCGGGATGTTCTATGGCGGATCCCGTTGATCGAAAGATTTGGATGGGGGCATCAAATAATTATTACTTTTATCTTAACCACTATTCTTTCGTTCGGCTTGACTTGGGTTCTTGCCCAGCTTCCTTTTGGAAGGTTTGTTGTGGGATACAAGTATTAGAGATAATCATTCCAATTGCTGGCCAATTGATATTTACGCACCTTAACTCGTTCCTGAATCAATTACTATTTAAAATAATAATTTGTCTAATTGTTGTTTCCGATAGCCTAAATAAGTTAGTTGAGACATAAGTTATCATAAGCATAATGGCGTTGTATGAACGATAGATTCCCTGAGAGGACTTCTTGCTTCCAAGGTATTAGATTGATTGCGTTATCTGCTATCATATCTTCACATTTAGGAGCCTCTGTTTTAGGCAATGCGAAGGATTGGGTTTCCTTTTTCTTCTGCGTGTCTGGTTTCTTAATTTATTATAACAAGGGGCAAGGCGAAGCTTTAGATAATAATTTTCTGCTATCAATCAAGAGAGGAGGAAAGTATTGGCTATCAAAGGCATGTACTATATTCCCTATTTGGTGGATAGTACTTTTCGCAGAAATTGTATTATTTAAGGAAAAGATTTCGTTTGATATTATACGAAAAGTATTTTTATTTCAAGCTTTTATCCCTATGCCAGCTGGTTCTTTTGGTTCGGTGTGGTTTATTTCAGCTATTCTTTTTTGTTACCTTCTGGCGTATCCTATGATGTATCTAATAAAAAGACAAAGTATCAATGCTTTACTTCTTATTGGAGGCTGTTTAGTTGTTATTTATCTTTCTGTTATTCACGTAGGTGGACAATTAGGGGACTATTCGCTGTGGTTTTCTTATATCTGCCCTATCTGGAGGGTGATTGAGTTCTTTTATGGAATGATGATTTGCCGATTCTTAATTGGCATTTCATATATTAAAAAGCATTCTATTGGAGCAGTGTTATTCCTCACGGTATTGCTTTATTTATTCCTCATTCGTTCAGGCTTCCTTGATAGAGGATCTTATATGTTTATTCATCTTGTTATAATAGGACACTTGTTTATGTTTGGAGGTCCCATATTCAATGCCGTATTTGGAAATGCTTTTGTTTGGAAATTGTCGCATTATTTCGTGTATGTTTATTTAGTCCAGGATATCACAACAAGATTATTCTCATCGTTATTATCAACTCCGGTCATTGTTTTTTTAACTTTTGCGATAGGGGTAGTATTTGGTACTGTTTTCGAAGGAGTTAAATCAATTATATCGTTTCTTCATAAGAGTTATTTGGCTGAAGGATAAAGTTATAGTACTTTGTATCATTTATTTGTATAGAATGCTTTTAAATTGTTGAATAAATGATTCCCAAAATAATTCATTACTGTTGGTTTGGAAAGAACCCATTGCAGAAGTCGGCATTGAAGTGCATAGCAAGCTGGAAGAAGTTCTTCCCGGATTATGAGATCAAAGAATGGAATGAGGACAACTTTGATGTCAATATCATCCCATACACTCAGCAAGCGTATGAAGCGAAGAAATACGCTTTCGTTAGCGATTATGCCCGGTTTTGGATTCTTTATCACTATGGGGGAGTCTACTTCGATACAGATGTTGAAGTAATTAAACCGATGGATGGTATTATTAATAGAGGGGCTTTTATGGGAAGAGAGAGAGGTACTGATGGTATGGTGGCACCAGGATTAGGCCTTGGAGTTGAAGCATTTCATCCTCTTTATAAAGCGATGATTGATGTGTACAAGTCCCTATGTTTTTGTGACAGTGAAGGGAACCTCAATATTAAGACCGTCGTGTACTATATGTCTGAACTCCTTTCGGAGCATGATTTGCAAAGAAATAATTCTCTACAGGTAATAGATGGAATAACTATATACCCGGAAGAGTATTTTTGTCCTATGGATTCTACATCAGGACTCATTGATATCAAAAATGAGACAGTATCAATACATTGGTACAACTGTTCGTGGATGAATCATAATACTCCTCGGTTTTTGTTACATCTAATAAAGAATAGAATTAACAGGTTGTTAAATAAACAGTGCCTTTGAGGTAATATCTTTTCTAATAGCGTCATCTTATGTTCCCAGCATCTAGCTATCAAACGATTTATCTAATACTAGTTTCTTTGCTTACGTTTGCCATTTGTGGTAATTATTCTAATTCGGGGAGGCGTATCAATTCAAGGATTAGAGAGGGGAAACTACTTAGAGAAGTTGTATTTGTATTGCTCCTTTCTTTATTTATTGGGTTTCGTCCTATTAGTTCTAGGTTTGTGGATATGGTGAATTATGCAGAGTTTTATGATTCTGTTTCCACAATGATATTTGCCTTTGATTGGCGTGCAGATAATATTATTTTTGATAATCTTTTGTTTTTGTTTGCTTCATTAGGAATAAAGAAGGAGTTGTTTTTTGTCGTCATTTCAATTATCTATTTTGTATGTATGTTCTTTGCATGCAAGAAAATATTCCGAAATGATGCATTTCTTGTTTATCTTGTGTGCTTGGCTGCTTTCAGTACTTTCTCTTATGGTGTTAATGGCATTAAAGCGGGCGCTGCTGCTTCTATCTTTATGTTGGCTATTGCATATCATGATAAGATTATACCTTCATTGCTCCTAGCGTTAATATCGTATGGTTTTCATCACTCAATGCAAGTCCTTCTAGTGGCTTGGATAATTGTGTTGATTTATCACGATTCAAGAGTTTTCCTTGCTTTCTGGATTATTTGTGTATTATTAGCAGCTCTTCACGTTACTTTTTTCCAAGAAGTATTTGCTTCCTTGACTGACGATTCTGGATCAGCTTATCTTTCAAATACGGATTCGTCAACTCAGAGTTTTTCGTTGTCTGGATTTAGGTTAGATTTTATTCTTTATAGTGCCATACCTATACTTTTGGGCGCTCATATAATTCTAAAGCAGAAAATAGTATCGAAAGAATACAATCTTCTTCTCAGTTTGTATTTACTTACTAACTCTGTCTGGTTGCTATGTATGTATGCAGAATTTACAAATAGGATTGCTTACTTAAGCTGGTTTATGTATCCTGTAGTCCTGATTTATCCTTTTGTTACTTTCATGAAAGGTAAGCAACAATTTCTGCCAATGAAATTAGTCATATTTGGCCATTTATTGTTCACAATATTTATGGCCTTTATATATTATTAGAAGATGTCTTCCAGATCAATGAGAGTCTCTGTTTTAATGGGTATATACAACTGCGCACTTACTCTTCGAGAAGCGTTAGATTCTTTGTATGCTCAGACATATCAAGATTTCAAGATTATCCTTTGTGATGACGGCTCTACCGATGATACTTTTGCAATAGCTAAAGAATATGCTGGGGCACACAACAATATAATTTTGTTAAGGAATGAAGAGAATAAAGGTCTTAACTATACTTTGAATCGATGCTTGGAATTTGCTGATACTGAATATTGCGCAAGGATGGATGGAGACGACATATCACTCCCGACACGGTTTGAGAAAGAGGTTCGTTTCCTTGATGAGCATGAAGAATATGCTATTGTGAGTACCCCTATGAAGTATTTTGATGATAAAGGGGTTTTTCGCGTGGGAAAAGGTAGTGGAGAACCAAATATAGCAGAATTTGCTAAGGGTACTCCTTTTTGTCATGCTCCTTGTATGGTTAGGCGTGTAGCTTATGAGTCAGTTGGGGGATACAGCATCTCTGATAATTTGTTGCGAGTAGAAGACTATCATCTTTGGATAAAAATGTATTTAAAGGGTTATAAGGGATATGTTCTTGATGAGCCACTATATATGATGCGAGATGATAGAAATGCGATTAAACGTCGGACTATGAGAAGCCGTATTAATGAAGCTGGAGTTAAAGCCTTTGCTATCAAAACACTTCGTTTGCCGATAGGGAATTATGTTTATTGTTTAAAGCCACTTATTCTCGGTTTGATGCCAACTAGTATGTATATTCTTATTCGAAATATCAAAGAATGGTTAAGAAAAAAATTTGTTTTATAACTGCTGTACCTGAGACTGCTACATCCTTTTTGAAATCCCATATATCTGCCTTATCAAAGATATATTCGGTTCATTACATCTGTAATGCTCCTGATAAGTCGGTTGTAGATGTTGGTTGTGAAGAGTTCTTTAATATAGAAATCGAGAGAAAAATCTCCATCAGGAAGGACATAAAAGCTTTGATCAAACTATACTGCTTATTCAAAAGACAAAGGTATGATTCAGTTCATTCTGTGACTCCTAAGGCGGGGCTCCTAACGGCAATAGCTGCTTGGCTTGCATCTGTTCCTGTGAGAATCCATATTTTTACTGGGCAAGTTTGGGCTAATATGCGAGGCTGGCGAAGAGTGTTGTTTAAATCTATTGATAAATTAATTGTGTTATTAGATACTGACATCCTAGTGGATGGAGAAGGGCAACGTAAGTATCTGATTCGTAATAATATATTGAGGGAGTCAAATTCATATGTTATGGGGGACGGCTCAATATGTGGTGTCGACACTGAAAGATTTTCCCCTTCGGACGATGCAAGAAATAGTATTAGAAAGCAATTGAAAATAGGAGGAGAAAAAACAGTTATCGAGTTCCTCGGAAGGCTTAATAAGGATAAGGGGTTATATGATCTTCTGCCTGTTTTTAATGAAATCGTTGTAGAAGTTAAAGATGCATATCTGTTATTAGTGGGACCAGATGAGGAGAAAGTATTAGATCACATTGTCGAATACTCAAATATAAAATCCGGTGTAAATTATAAATACTATGGTGTTACCACTTCTCCAGAGTTGTTACTGCAAGCAGCAGATATCTTTGTGCTTCCAACATATAGAGAGGGGTTTGGCTCAAGTGTAATTGAAGCTTCTGCCATGGGGCTTCCAGTTGTATGTTCAAATGCTTATGGGGTTATGGATGCTATGGTTGATAATGTTACTGGCCTACGGTGTGATGTTGGGGATAAAGGCAGTTTGAAAAAATGCTTGATTCGTCTTATCCGAGATCCTTATTTGAGGCAACAATTAGGAAAAGCAGGAAGAGAGAGGGTGGTTAGATTGTTCAGCGGGGAAAGAATTACAAAGGAGTGGGTGCGTTTTTATATTGATCGGGTTGGTTCGTAAGGCAAATCGTAATGTACTATCATATATTAAAGAGGCTTCTTGATATTTTGATTTCTGCACTATCCTTAGTGTTTTTGGGATGGTTTATTATAATAATAGCAATCTGTCTTCTTTTTGCAAATAAAGGAACAGGTGTCTTTTTTCTTCAGGAACGACCGGGAAAGGACAATAAGTTGTTTAAGATCATCAAATTCAAGACGATGACTGATGAAAAGGATTCAGAGGGAAACTTGCTTCCCGATGATAAGCGCCTAACCGATATTGGTCGATTCTTGCGTTCTACGTCTTTTGATGAATTACCTCAACTTGTAAATGTATTGAAAGGCGACATGTCCTTGGTCGGGCCTCGTCCCCTTTTAGTCGAATTTTTACCGTTCTACTCAATCGAGCAATCACGAAGGCATACTGTCAGACCGGGAATGACAGGATGGGCGCAAGTTAACGGGAGAAATACTGTGACGTATAGTAAGAAATTTGAATATGATGTCTGGTATGTCGACCATCTTTCATTTAAGTTAGATGCTAGAATCTTATGGATGACTATCATTAATGTTTTAAAGCGAGAGGGTATAGGGGACGATATGTATGATGAAGCAGATGATCTTGGGTGGAATCGGTTTATTAATAAAAAATGATAGAAGTCTATAATATCAGTCAATCTGATGATTGGGACTCGAAAGTGAAGTCTTTTGGTGTACACGATGTATTTTACTTATGTGGGTATCCCAAAGCTTTTCAGATTCACGGAGATGGAGATCCATTCATGCTTTATTATGAATCGGATTCCTTAAGGGCAATCTATGTCTATATGCGACGTCCAACGGCTATAGATGGAGTTTTCGATTCGATAACCCCGTATGGCTATGGTGGAGTATTGTTCGAAGGAGATACATCGGTGGAGAACGTGGGTGCATTCTGGACGGAATACGAAAGAAAGATGTGCGAAGAGCATATTGTGGATGGTTTCGTGCGTTATCATCCTGTGCTAAGGAATGCTATTCCAATGAAATCTGTTTCCTGTGTCATTGATCTCGGCAGAACCATTGCCTTGGATTTGTCGTCTCCAGAGGTCATTTGGGAGAATATTGTCAGCAAGAATCGAAATATGATCCGCAAAGCGGAGAAGAATCAAGTTGAAATCCGTCACGGGAAGGACACGGCTTTATTGGACAATTTCCGCAGGATTTATAATTCTACGATGCAAAGGGATAATGCTGAAAGCTATTATTTCTTCGGCGAGTCCTTCTATGAATCGTTGAATAGAGATTTGCCAGATAATTATGAAGTGTTCTATGCTCTTTACGAGGGTCAAATCATAGCTATGTCCATCATCCTTTTTGCCAACAAGCAGATGCATTATCATTTGTCGGGTTCCGTATATGAATACAGGAATCTCGCTCCTTCAAATCTGTTGCTTTACAAGGCTGCGCTTTGGGGATGCGAACAGGGGTTCAAGACATTCCATCTGGGCGGCGGAGTTGGCTCATCAGAAGATAACCTGTACAAGTTTAAAGCAGCATTTAACAAGAACTCTAATTACCGTTTCTCGATAGGGAAGCAGGTGTTTGACCAGGATTTATATGACAAGTTGGTCGAAATCCGCAGGCGTAATGATTCAGGTTTTGATGACACATCCGCTTTCTTCCCATTGTATAGGGCATGACTGTTTACCATACTATTACCAGACAGACATAACGATGAATCTTGCAGTGATAGCTTGCCGAATGCTGGGGCTCAAGTTTATAATTAAGCCATTTATTCATTTTATAGTTAATTGTTTTCAACTACCGGGAATTGTTTTATCGCATCATTTTTAAGATGGATTCTTCATTATTAAAACGGCAGTCTAATTTTGAATTACTGCGGATGATTTGCATGGTTTTTATTATTGTAGGTCATCTTGCGAAAAGTATGGATATAGAGAGCTATTGGGGATCATCTATGTACTTTATTCTGAATGGGATTAAGTCTTTTACAATAGTAGCAGTCAATGTATATATCCTTATTTCTGGTTTTTTTGGAATTCGATTTAGTTTTAAAAAGTTAGGTAAACTAGGATTTGAAGTTCTATTCTATTCGCTTGTATTTCTTGTTATTTTTGTCATACCTCATGGTGTAGGTAGAAATTCCTTTATTTATTTTTTCCCTATTACCTCTGATCTTCTATGGTTTGTAGGGGCATATTATGTATTAGTCATTTGCTCACCATTTATAAATAGAGCACTTTTATCTTTTGATATAAAACAGCTTAGAGTTGTAGTCATTGCAGGATTTCTGTTGTTTTATATTTGGCCTACTATATCGTATATCTTCAATTTTCGTCAGGTTGTTAATGATGCGGGTTATGGCCCAGTAAACTTTATAATGCTATACATAATTGGGAGGTATATACGACGTATATGCGACCAGAAACTGGCGATAGTACAGTCGTGGATTAAGTGGTTCGCTGTATATCTGTTGTCTTCCTTGTTGTTGTTTGTATCCCAGTCTTTGTATTCAAATTTATTGGGGTTTAGTTTTACTAGTTTATATAGTTATAACACTTTGTTTGTATTATTGGGAGCAATCTCCTTATTTATGACTTTTTATAATATTCGAATCAATAGTGCTATTATTAACTATCTGGCAAAGAATTGTTTTGCAGCTTATGTGATACATACTATTTTCCCCATCCTGATACCCTTGATCAATCAGCAGAATGGTTTTTTGATTAGTCATATGGTATTCATACCACTAATTCTTTTTTTGGATGGAATAGTTATTTATTTGCTTTGTGTTCTTGCTGAGTCGTTACGATTTAGATTAATGAATAATATCGAGAATCGTATTCTGCATTTAATCTTACAGACTAATCCTATTAAAGAGTTGGAACTTACTCTTAAATCGATAGATGATAAGTGAATTCTTGGTGTGTGGACTAAATATAAAGCCAGCAGTGAAGTCTCAGAGAATAAAGTCATACGATATCCTTCGGACATTTGCTTGTCTGATGATAATAGCAATGCATGCTCCAATTCCGGGCGCCGAAGCATCATCAAGCGGGCTATTCCTTTCTACTCTCAGCTATTTGACTGCCCCAGGAATTGGA
>JAEEGL013335497.1_pt1 | contig 16892 bp, 16 predicted proteins | sample 9134231 | NCBI WGS metagenome assembly JAEEGL01 (sample SAMN16246548, study PRJNA631951) | gut metagenome | biome: gut microbiome; feature: rumen; material: fiber-attached | host: Bos | place: Iran: Karaj | collected 2018-10
AGGCAGCCACCAGCCAAAAGGATGTGATAAATTCAGCGGCTGCCAATCCCTTGTGAAATTTTGCCCTTACCCTATACGCAAGAAATACTGTGAAGCATGTGGAATCAGGTATCTAAGCAGCCATAAAATGAGATTCTATGCTGTAACTGAACAAGCTAAGGCAGGATTAGATTTGGCAACAATCCAATATAATAGTGGGCACAAGTGCAAATCTACAACTCTTCGCTACATCAGAAATGCTAATAATGATGCAGTTTCTGATGAAAAATGGGAAAAGGTATTTGGATAACCCTCATGATTAAGCCGTTTTCAAGAACCACTTAAGAACCACTTATTTTAGGGCAAAACAAAACCGCAAACATAGATAAAATCTACATTTACGGTCCATTCATGAAATCGGAGTGACGTGATTCGAACACGCGGCCCCTACCTCCCTAAGATAGTGCTCTACCAACTGAGCCACACCCCGACGACGTTCTCAATTATATAACGTTGAGATGATAAAATCAACATAAATGTTATTTCGACCACTCACATTTGACAGTTCAGTAGCCGTTTAACTTCTCTTCCTCAGTTGTTATCCCAATCCCCTCTACTCATCTGCTGTCTCTACTGAACTACTAAAGGCAGAGTCTGCTGTTATCTTATCGAGCATAGCCTGGGCGTTATCTTTGTTTACTTTTATATAGTCGCAGCTTATGTAATGCTCATTGATGGCGCCACGCATGTAATTGATCATGGTGTTGGCGGCGCGGTGGGACTGAATAATATAATCGTTATATACAGTTCCTACGAGCTTTCCTCTCTGTATGAGTTCGATTGCTTCAGGAAGGCCGTCAACGCCTACGACGAAGACATCTTTGCCTGGTTCAAGAGCAGCCTGTTCTACTGCCTTTATTGCACCAAGTGCCATTGCATCATTGTTGCAGATGATCACTTCAGGAATCAGATCCTGATCAAATCCATCATGGACAATATCATAAGCGATGTCCATGTTCCAGTTGCCAACTGCATCCACAAGACATTCCATCTCTATTCCGGCATTTTTCAATGTAGCAACAGAATACTTTGTCCTATAGCCTGCATCTATATTCTCAGGTGCACCTTCTATCATGTAGTACTGAATTTTCCCGTCATGATTTACATCAAGCTTTTTTTCTCCAAGAGAAAGCAGTAGTTCCCCCTGGTAAATACCTGATTGTCTGGCATCGCCGCCCACATAGGCAGCCTTGAGATCAAGGGTCTCCCACCTGTTCTCCTCATCACCGCTTGGCTCTCTGTTGACGTATACAACAGGAATATTATTCTCCATAGCCATGTCAGTAATAGTTTGAACAATTGAAGAATTGACAGGATTAACTATAAGTCCGTCTACACCCTGCTCAATAAGTCCCTCTACCTGAGAGACCTGCACAATATCACTATTAAAACTACTTAATACAATTATGTTTTCTTTGGAAAAGCCCTTAGATATAAGGTAATCGACCAACTCATTATTAAATCTGGACATGAAGTTGTCAGTCAGCTGATATATACATACGCCAACTTTAACATCTTTATATGAACTAAGCTCTGATGCTTGCCCAACCAATTCTGTCTCCTGCTCCTTAGAACACCCCGTTAAAAGAGAAAGAACCATACACGACGTCAGAAAAAAGCAACTAATCCTTCTTTTCATTGTGTCCGCCCCACAGATAATTTAAATTAGTAAATTATCATAACACAAAACCGGAGATATTGTAAGAACTTACAGCCAGTAAACATCAATTTTTTATCTATTCTTTGTTTCTTTTATGGAGCTGCTCAATCAACCCCCATAATCCTATCAAAAGAACTATGCCTGCCACAAACAGGTGCTGAGCCTTGATATGCAGAATATCATCAGTTTTTTCTATGAGACTTTCTAGACTATCCTGATAAAGAACTAATCCCGAGCATATACTATCGGTATTTATCGTCATTACATCTGCATCAGGAGTATAATCCTCCAGTAATTCACAGGTACCGAGATTACTTGTCAGGAAATAAAAAGATCTGTCTTCATTTATCAAATACAACGGAATATCCATTTGAAGTTCTACATCAGAAGAAAGAGTGTTAACAGGAACAGCTCCCTCGTTGCCAATAGCCTTTTTAGCATCTATTTCTACATAAACACCTTCATTTAGATTACCAATTTCCTGCTCTATCTCCTCAATTGCAGCGCAATACTGGCTATATATCTCACCGTCTTCTACAGTGTCGTAAGCAACAAAATAGAAGGTGAGCTGTGCATTTTCACCTTCACTTATTTTATCCAGTTCTCTTGGGGTGAAGCAGGAAGTAATAACCTCGGAATAGTCACCAAATCTAAATTCAGGAGCAGAAACTTCAGTCTGGCTGGCTGAATCCAATACTATGTCTACGTTCCCTTCGCCATAAGAAATGTGAGTTACTTGATGCATAAGTATGCCTCATTGCTCTACGCTTGTACTTCCGTCATCGTATTTTATAACCCAGTACCCTTTTCCTGTACCGCAATCCTCATAATAGGTTTTATCAATGATCTGCTTCTCGCTCTGAAGCTCACATGTAGCGCATTCTTCCTCCTCATCTGAAGGGATTTCTGGCGCCAATGGAACCATCTCGTCTTCAGTAATAGTGCCTGATTTTTCATCAATTATAATGTATTCATAACGCTCGTCTATCTGTGTGCTACTTTCCTCATTCACAACAACCACAGGAATATGGCTATCTCCAGCCACCGCTTCCTCCAATGCATCATGATAAGCTGGCACATAGCGGTACATCAATATATTTACCAGGAAAAAGAGAAACACAAGGCCTGAAACCATCAGGCTCATATAAGCAAGTCTTTTCATATAATCTCCATATTATAAATCCACAACATAGGTAGATGTCTTCTCAAGAGGTCCGGCTGGATAACTATCATAAGTCTGTTTGTAATAGCCATCACCCTTTGCGTTCTGCATCTCTGTATCAAAGACATACCATCTGTTGTTCATCTTTACTTCAGTCCAGGCATGTGCTGTTCTGCCGCCATAGGAAGAAGTTACCGTCCCTGTACATATTCTTGCATCATAGCCAAGTCCTTTGGCTATATATGCAAAAGCTGAAGCATAACCATAGCAGTTTCCCTTGCTAGTACCAAGGGTTTTAGCTGCATATTCTTTAGTCCAGTCACCACTTGGTATCTCAAAGCTTCTTTCATAGGTTATAGTATCAGCAACAAAATCAAAGGCCGCCCTGAGCTGCTGTGGCTGCGTCATAGAACCCGTAGAGCTTGCTTCTACAACTGCTGCCGCCAGATTCATCACAAGTGAATCTGGTTGAACAATGCTTCCGTCCTCTGCTTTCCACTTGACACCATTGTCTGTATGAATGAAATGTGCACCGGGAATATCCGCTTCCGGAAGATTACCAGAAGCCTGACATTCAATGACATCTCTTACCTGCTGTTTCAGATCTTCCGGAACTCCGTGAAGAGCGTTAGTACTGATACTTACTACCGTACTAGGAATAGCTGTTCCCTTTAATGCAGGCGGGAAACACACTAGCTCCGTATACCACTTATCATAAAGACATCCGCCATAGGAGGCATAAAACAAATTGTTTTCACTGACCGTTATTTCCCTTAAGTTGCATAGATTCCTGAATGCATTGGAAGTAATCTCATCCACATCGCTTCCAATGTGGATCGTTGTGATTCCATAGTTGTTCTTAAAGGTCTTGTAATCAATGGTGGTATATCCACTGGCCTTCGATGAAATTGTGGTGGTACTCATCATAGTAAGTACCAGCAAAAGAGCTATAACTCTTCTTTTATCTATGATATGCATTATAGTAACTATCCTTTGCTCCACTCATGGAATTACTGTTCTTCCATCCGTCGCCTTCAATCTTATATTCACCATCAACAAGAGATGGTCTTGTGGTGCTGTAATCACCTTCAGCAGCAAACTTATAATAAGTCTGAACATCCTGCTTTTTGCCACCCGCATTTGGATGCTTGCCATATCCTGCTATAGCCTTCCAGGCATCTGCATAAGCCTCATGATTATCACATACAATCTGGCACCACTGGTCATTCCAGGTGTTGGCATTTACGTGAACCCATCTAAGAGGCGGATAAGTCCTTTCATCCTTAGGATCATTAGTGATCTTAGTCATTTTCTGATCAAGATAATCGATAACAAGTCCCAGTGCTCTGGTAGCTCCTGCGCAGGAATACTCATGTCCAATAAACACACCATAAGCCGTTCTGTATATCTTTCCCTCGGTGGTATAGGTTCCTGCATTACAATAGGCATTTACAATACCTGTCGCATAAGTAACCATCTCAATCTGTGTTCCACTACCATTAGTGGTAACATGCTCAAAGACATGATCTGCTATCTGCATGGCAATATTTCTTGCCTCTGTCTCCTGACGCCTGTTCATTCCGCCATTACTGTGAACTTCATTAGGAATTACTACCATTCCATCCTTCTTATCCTTGGTCTTCTGATAAGCGGGAACAACATATTCGGTAGAACCACTATATGCGCCAACAGGTCTTTCTATAAGTCTGTCAGCAACTCTGTTTTCCTTATTCTTCCCAAGTAATGCCCAGTGCTTAACAAGCTCATTGGGATTAGCTCCATAGGCAGCCCTTAGATCCGCATAATTGAGGAAATAGTAAAGTGGGTTGTAATTCTTTCCTTTTTTGTCAGGGTCTGTCCTGTAATCCACACCGTTATATACTGTAGTACCGTTAATGAGCGTATTATAAGTATCTTCAGAGAGTCCAACGGAATCACTGTAGTTCGAAGCCATAACTTTATATGAAAACATAGGGAAGAGAACTGTAATACAGATAACAGTGCAAAGTATGGATTTGATAATGCGTCTATAGAAAGAAGCTGATAGCATATCTTACCTCCAACAACGAAGATTTATGTCTTTAGAGCATCAAAAAAGATGCCAACAAGATTGCATACATTAATCTTATCGACATCATTTCGTAAAAGTTTAACCTAATTTATTAAGAATTATTTTTGAATTAAAACCAAGATTTTGAATTATCAGAGGTTATTTGATTCATAGGATCATCAGGATTTTTGAATCTGCTTCCTCACTAGTATCAAAGCAAACTTCATATCCTGATGAATCCTCCCATCCAGCATCAGACTCATTTTCGTCGTTCGAAAAGTTACATCATCTGCGGGAATGAATCTACCCCTGAGTCCCCTAATTTTCTTTCATACACGTTCCTTGTCAGCATCCGACATTTCTCCTCCACGAGAAACAAATAAAGAAGCAGTATCCCCATACTCAGTTTCTTCATCTAAGCTATTCTCGTAGACCAGCTCTTTGCAATGCAATAAGTTTTCCCCTCACTTATGCGATTGCTCCCTCTCATCCCTGATGCTAATCAAATCTATAATTAACATACTCAAGTATTCTAACAAATGCTAAATCACAATTTGTATCATATTTGGACACACTTTTGTCACAAATGAAACTTTTTTACATTGTACGCAACTAATTACACCAATTTCATGGCATCCTCTACAGACGCTACTCCTAAAATTGATATTTCTTTGAAACTTTTTTTCAATTTACTCTCAAGAGCTTTAGGCACTATACAGGTCTTAAAGCCTAGCTTTTCAGCCTCTTGTACTCTGCTCTCAGCCATATTTACTGCTCTGACTTCACCTGAAAGACCAACCTCGCCAAAAGCTATGATATCATCGCTTATAGGTCTGTTCTTAAAACTAGATATGATTGCCAGACAGATTCCAAGATCAAGAGATGGCTCTGCCACTTTCATTCCGCCCGCAAGGTTCACATAGGCATCAAAGTCGCCAAGCTGAAGACCAATTCTCTTTTCCAGAACAGCCATTAAAAGATTTACCCTGTTATAATCGGTTCCGTTTGCCTGTCTTCTTGGAAATCCAAAATTTGTATGTGTCACAAGAGCCTGTACTTCAATGAGAATAGGCCTTGTGCCTTCTACAGAACAGGTAACTATTGATCCGCTGGCATTTTCAGGTCTGCCATCCAGCATGAACTCCGAAGGATTTGTGACTTCCACAAGTCCCTTCTCCTGCATCTCAAATACGCCAATCTCATTAGTTGAGCCAAAACGATTCTTTACAGCCCTTAAAATCCTGTAGGAAGCGTGTCTGTCACCCTCAAAGTAAAGGACGGTATCAACCATATGTTCCAAAACCCTTGGTCCAGCTACCTGTCCTTCCTTAGTAACATGGCCAACGATAAATACAGATATATTCATGCTCTTAGCTATACGCATAAGAACAGAAGTAGACTCCCTGACCTGAGAAACACTTCCCGGAGCCGAAGATACAGCCTCATTGAACATGGTCTGTATAGAATCGATTATTATAACCTGGGGCTTAGTCCTTATGATTGCTTCTTCAATATTAGAGAGATTGGTCTCACACAGAAACTTAAGGCTCTCAGAAAAATCTCCTATTCTATTTGCTCTTAACTTGATCTGTCTAAGGGATTCCTCACCGGAAATATAGAGAACATCTTTTTTATCACCGGACAGATTACCTGCCACCTGCAAAAGAAGTGTCGACTTGCCTATTCCGGGATCTCCACCTACAAGAATAAGCGAACCCTGAACAAGTCCGCCTCCTAGAACTCTGTTGAGTTCCTGAATATGTGTGTCAGACCTCTCCTCATCCTTCATCACTATTTCTGATAATGATACAGGTTTGGTTATCTACCCTGAAGTCAAACCTCCACTGCTCTGACGGCTAGTCTTAGTAACAGGTTTAACTGCTTCTTCAACAAATGTATTCCATTCTTTACAGCCAGGGCACTGTCCCATCCACTTTGATGATTCATATCCACAACTCTGACAAAAGAAAACTGATTTAATCTTTGTTGCCATACCTTCTCCCTTTAAACAGATCTGATCATGATATTGAAAAAGGCTTTCTGATTCTCATCAGAAAGCCTTCATAATTACTGATCAATTATTTCTCAACTCTAACCTGTGCCTTCCCCTCTGCAGAAAGCTCTACGCTGAGATTAAGCTTTCCCCCAAGGTTTGTGCTCATCTTTCCTATACTGCTGCCATTTACAAAAACGCTATATTCAGTATTTTCCAAAAGTCCAAGTGTTATCTGGGCATCATTGTCACCCTCAACGCTAAATTCTACGCCCTTGTCAGTTACCTTAAATCCTAAAACTGCTGTTCCAGGAACTGACTCATATACAAAGTTCTCGTTGCTCTCAAGCTTCGTGATATCCTTGAAGGTCTTAACCTTGAGCAGGTCCCCGTTATGCTCGAAATTTTCAACCTTTTGTTTCTCCGGAAGCTTGTAATTACCAAAGCTGATGCTTCCATCATTCTCAGCACGTATCAACTGTTCTACGACAGCCATAATCAACCTCCTGCATGAAATAAAGATAAAAATTGTGTCAACAACGACATGCTTTCGCAACTACATTATAAGGCATACTGGCACTATATAAAATTAAATCTTTTTAAACTTTTGTTACTTTTTTGCTGAATTTTTAGTTGCCTTTTTAGTCACTTTTTTGACTGGTTTCTTGGTAGTTACAGCAGCCTTCGTTTTGGTTTTACGAGTTGTCTTGGTTGTCTTTACATTGGCTTTTTTAACAGATGTTGAACCTTCATTTGTAGTAAAGATGATCTTCTCATCCTTAAGTGAAACAGTAACATCAGTCTCAGGCTTAATATTGCCCTTCAAAAGTTCCTCTGCCATTGCATCCTCAATAGTAGACTGAATAGCTCTCTTAAGAGGTCTTGCACCCATCTTGGCGTCAGAATGCTTCTCCACCAGATACTTCTTAACAGCAGGAGAGATAGTAAGGTTGATACCCATCTGCGTCTTGCATCTCTTACTGAGATTCTGAGACAAAAGAGTAACGATTTCCATCATCTCTTTTTCTGTAAGAGTATGGAATACCATGATCTCATCAATACGGTTAATGAACTCAGGTTTAAAGAGCTTTTTAACCTCTTCCATAACTCCTGACTTCATGTCCTCATAATCTTTCTTAGCATCCTGGCCAGCGCCAAATCCAAGTTTCTTAGGATCTACAATCTTCTGAGCACCAACATTGGAAGTCATGATAAGAATTGTATTCTTAAAGCTTACCTTTCTGCCCTTTGAATCTGTGATATGTCCATCATCCAAAACCTGAAGAAGGATATTAAAGATATCAGGATGCGCCTTCTCAATCTCATCGAAAAGAATTACTGAATAAGGGTGTCTTCTTACTTTCTCGGAGAGCTGACCCCCCTCATCATAACCGACGTATCCTGGCGGTGATCCGATCATCTTGGATACGGAATGACCTTCCATATACTCGGACATATCTACTCTGATAAGTGCATTTTCATCGCCAAACATAGCCTCTGCAAGTGCCTTGGAGAGCTCTGTCTTACCTACGCCTGTAGGACCGAGGAACAGGAAGGAACCAATAGGTCTGTTGGGATCCTGAAGCCCCACACGTCCACGTCTGATTGCCTTGGAAACAGCCTTAACTGCGTCCTCCTGGCCAATAACTCTCTTGTGTAGTACAGATTCAAGCTTAAGGAGCTTCTCTGACTCCTTCTCAGCGATCTTCTTTACAGGAATTCTGGTCCACTCAGCAACAACTTCCGCTATATCATTCTCGTTAACAACATATCCGGAAGTGAGCTCTTTGCGCTTCTCAGCAGCCTTGACTCTGTTGAGCTTGGAAATCAGCTGGTTCTGCTCCTTGTTGAGTTCACCTGCCTTGGTGAAATTGCCGCTCTTTAAAGCTTCCTCAATATCAAGATCAAGCTGTCTGATATTCTCTTCAAGGTCCTTGACCTTGGATGAAACACCCATAGTGCGGAGTCTTACTGCACTTGCTGCCTCGTCAATAAGATCAATAGCCTTGTCAGGAAGGTTTCTGTCGTTGATATATCTCTCAGAAAGCTCTACAGCAGCCTTAATAGCCTCAGGTGTTATGGTAACCTTGTGATGCTCTTCGTACTTGCTGACAATGCCGTTAAGAATATCGGTAGCTTCTTCCTTGGTGGGCTCATCAACATTAACAGGCTGGAATCTACGCTCCAATGCTGCATCTTTTTCCACATATTTGCGATACTCTGTGATGGTGGTGGCACCGATCATCTGAATCTCGCCTCTTGCCAGTGAAGGCTTGAGAATATTGGATGCATCGATAGCGCCCTCTGCGCCACCTGCACCGATAAGGGTGTGCATTTCATCTACAAAAAGAATGATGTTGCCATCATCCGATACTTCCTTGATGACCTTCTTGATTCTCTCCTCAAATTCGCCTCTGTACTTGGAACCGGCGATCATTCCTGAAAGATCGAGTGTTACAAGTCTCTTGTTCTGAACAGTGAGCGGAACATCTCCCTTAGCTATGCGCTGTGCAAGTCCCTCAACAACTGCAGTCTTGCCTACACCTGGTTCACCGATAAGACATGGGTTATTCTTGGTACGTCTGCTGAGTATCTGAATAACTCGCTTAATCTCACGCTCTCTGCCCACAACCGGATCAAGCCTTCCATCAAGAGCAAGGGCTGTGAGGTCACGGCTGTACTGTGCAAGAATTGAAGCCTTCTTGCCTGTCTTGGGTGCTGCCTTCTTGCCAAGATCCTCTTTTACCAGATTGGGATCCTCTCCCATAGCAGCAAGAGTCTCAGCATAAATCTTCTGAACAGGCACATTAAGAGTGCTGATAAGCCTTACGGCAACATTCTCTCCCTCTTTGATAAGAGCAAGCAGGATGTGCTCTGTTCCGGTCTTGTCAGCTCTGAAACGTTCAGCCATTCTATGCGCTTCCTCAAGAACCTTCTCGGCTCTCGGAGAAAAACCGTCCCTGTCGAGTGTCTTGACGCTTGAATCAGGAACGATGAGATCTCTTATCATGTCCATCATGCGATTCTCATCTATTCCGTTATCTATAAGTATTCTGGAAGCCACACAGCCGTCTTCCAAAATAAGTCCCATAAGAATATGTTCTGTTCCAACGTAATTGAGTTTAAGACTTCTGGCGGTACGCTTTGCAAGCTTGAGCGCATCCGCGGCCATTACAGTAAACTTAGAGTCCATATTTTCCGTCCTTTCTGTTTATTAGTAACCATAGGTGTCATAAAGCTTATCAACAAGTCCATGTATCTCTTCCCTGCTGATACCTTTACAGATAGCTCGTGCCAGTACCACTGCAAGCTCTGACTGCGCCTCACTCAGCGCCTTGAGCTTGTTGATATCTATCGCAATGATAGCTCCGCGCCTCCTGTCTATCTTGACAAAACCATCCTGCTGAAGGATTGAGTACGCCTTATTAACTGTATGCATGTTAATACCAATCGTCTCAGCAAGCTGCCTGACACTAGGAAGCTGCTCACCTTCTCTAAACTGGGATGTTGCTATTCCCAGAATGATCTGATTACAGAGCTGTACATATATCGCTTCATCACTATTAAAATCAATCTCTATGATCATAGGAAGCCCTCCCTCTCGCATCATATTCTCACGCTTCACGCAGTAAATGCTTGAAGCTGCCTCAAGTAGTAACCTAGTATCATTACTCTGTGATAACTCTAGTATAACACGTGTCACAGAATATAAAAAGGGAAAAAAATACACTCCCGCACGAAGGTACGGAAGTGTATCAAATAGCTTATTTCTCATCATCGAGATCAAGGAACTCGAACTCAAAATCATCGTCATCTCCGATGAAGTTGCGACTCTTGCGCTTAGGCGCAGGCTTCTCCTCTACTCTTCTATTATCCTGACGGCGTGACTGACGTTCCTCAGCATCTCTGAGTGGGCTTCTTGATGGACGCTCTGAAGCGTATTCATCGCTATCAGCTCTCTCAGCTCTCTCTGCTCTGCGTGATGGGCGTCTTACCTCTTCATCAGCATCTCTTCTGGATGGACGTCTCTCATACTCATCCTCAGAATTTCTTCTTGCAGGTCTTACTACTCTCTCTTCTGTATTCCTTCTGGAAGGACGCTCAGTATCTGTCTCAACGTTTCTTCTGAAAGGTCTCTCAGGCTTCTCTTCATCCTGATTTCTTACAGGTCGCTGATTCTCATCTCTCAAAGGCTTTCTTGGAGCATAATCATCATCTGCTGCATTCTTTTTACGAGGTGCTGCATAGCGATCATATTCCTCTTCTTCCTCATCCTCATAGTAGAGGCTGTCGCGAAGCTTGAGTGCAAGTATTACAACTCCCGCTACAAGAATTGCTGCAAGTACTCCAAGAACAATAACAATCTTCTTTAAGTTGCTGTTGCTCTTTTTAAGTGCTGCCATTGCAACAGGTGTCTCGTTGGCATAATCGATAAGGTCCTTAACCTTAACCTTCTGAAGATCAAGGTAGTTATTGAGGAACCACTCACCATTTCCTTCTTCATTAAGAACGTAGCTAAGTGAATATGCGCCGTCTCCTACAGGAGAAACAAGTGACTCGTCTGAAGAACTCTGTTCTCCGCCTTCTGCATTCTCGCCCTCGGCATTCTCAACATTCTCGCCTTCAGGATTCTCGACGTTCTCTGTATTCTCAGCGGCTGCTGAAATTTCTACAAGATCGCTTCTCACAAATCCTGTCTTACCATCACCAAATGTAATCTGATACCAGGTCTTGTTATCTGTGCCTGTGGCCTCACCTGTAATGGTAACAGAGCCGCCCTTTGTAACCTTACCTACAGAATCATAGGCTGTTCCGGCGCCCTTTCTGACATTAACGCTGTCAGAAGTAACTGTTGCTGTTCTCTGCTCAGTTGCTGTAACGCTTGTCTCAGGAAGTGAAGCTGCGCTCTGAGTAGATGTTGAAGAAGATGATGAACCGCCCTTCTTGTTAACCAGATCGCTTCTGACATAACCGAACTCGTTCTTGTTGACATATATCTTGTACCATACATATCCCGAAGAATCAGTTGCTTCATCGACAATGTCTACAGTATCACCGTTTCTAAGGCTTGATACCTGTGAAGCAGTTGTGCTTGCTGATGCCCTTACCTTAACATTGTCTGATGTAACTGTTCCTGTTGTCTGTGTATAGGCCAAAGAGCTGATTCCGGTGCCGGCAAAAACTGTGATTGCTACAGCCAGTGCCATGCCAAGATTTACAATCCTCTTCCCAATATTTTTCTTCATATTACCTCCTTCGCATCATCGATAGCCTTTCCAATATCGTGACGCATGTACTTATTATCGAAGTCCACCCACTGCGTAGCTTCATATGCCTTGGCACGGGCTTCTTCCAGAGTATCGCCCTTGGCAGTTACTCCAAGAACTCTTCCTCCGTTTGTAACTATCCCCTCAGATGTAAGTTTTGTCCCCGCATGGAAGCAATAGTATCCATCTTTACCCTTGAAATTATCAAGGCCAGTAATAAGCTTGCCCTTCTCATAGCTTACAGGATAGCCATCGCTTGCAAGAACTACGCAAACTGCTGCCTTATCCTCAAAATCAAGGTCAAGCTCTGAAAGCCTGCCATCGATGCAGGCATTCATAACGTCTATTATATCAGTTTTAAGTCTCGGAAGCACAACCTGTGCCTCGGGATCTCCAAATCTTGCATTATACTCAAGTACCTTAGGGCCATCAGATGTAAGCATGAGTCCGAAGAAAATTACTCCCTTGAACTCTCTTCCCTCGCTGGCCATAGCCTCAACAGTCTTGCCATAAATATGCTCACGGCAGAACTCGTCAACCTCTTTGGTATAGAAAGGACTCGGTGAAAAATTGCCCATTCCTCCGGTATTGAGACCTGTATCTCCATCTCCTGCTCTCTTGTGATCCTGTGCAGAAGACATGAGCTTGTATGTCTTGCCATCAACAAATGAAAGAACGGATACCTCACGTCCGGTCATGAACTCCTCAATGACCATGTGGTTACCTGCATCTCCGAACTTCTTGTCTTCCATTATCTCTTTAACGCCGGCCTTAGCTTCATCAAGATCCTGGCAGATAAGTACACCTTTGCCAAGTGCAAGGCCGTCAGCCTTAAGCACGATTGGGAATTTAGCGTTCTCAAGGTATTCAAGAGCCTTTCCTGCATCATCAAATGTCTCATATGCAGCGGTAGGAATACCGTACTTTTTCATAAGGTCTTTGGAAAAAGCTTTACTTCCCTCAAGAATTGCAGCGTTCTTGCGTGGTCCAAAAACTCTGAGGCCTGCTGCCTCAAAAACATCAACGATTCCGCCAACAAGAGGATCGTCCATTCCGATTATGGTGAGGTCGATCTCTTTTTCTTTTGCAAAAGCAACAAGTTTGTCAAACTCCATAGGAGTAATAGGCACGCACTCAGCAAGCTCCGCAATTCCGCCGTTACCCGGTGCGCAATAAATCTTATCTACCTGACTAGAACGTGATACAGCCTCTGCTATTGCGTGCTCACGTCCACCTCCGCCAACAATCAATACTTTCATATCTGTTCCCCTTATTAACGTTCATCAAGATCACACTGTCAAATCGTCATATCCATCAACGATAACCTTGTGACCATCTACTCTAACCTTGCCATTAGCTATAAGATCAATTGCCATAGGCATAATCTTCCATTCAGCCTGCTCCATGATACGCCTCTGAAGTGTCTCAGGAGTATCATCATCTCTTACCATTACAGGCTTCTGTAAAATGATAGGACCTGTATCGGTTCCCTCATCAACAAAATGAACTGTTGCTCCGGAAACCCTTGCGCCTCTCTCAAGCACCTTCTCATGCACCTTAAGGCCATAGTAGCCTGTTCCGCAAAAAGCAGGAATAAGTGCAGGATGAATATTGATGATCCTATTAGGGAATGCCCTGACAACGCATTCCGGAATAACAACAAGACAACCTGCGAGCACTATAAGGTCAGGATTCGCATCAGTGAGTATCTGCAAAAGAGCTTTATTGAAATCCTCTCTGTTCGCAAACTCCTTAGGGCTCTTTACAACGTAGGGAATACCTGCCTTTTTGGCTCTCTCTATCGCATAAGCATTGGGATTATTACTGTAAACGAGACCTATTTCCGTATTGGTAATAATTCCGTTTGCTATTCCATCAATTATCGCCTGGAGGTTTGTACCGCCTCCAGACACCATAACTGCAATTCTCATACACTCTGTTCCTTCGAAAATGGTTTTTCTCATCCTCATCAGCAAGTGATTCGGGCTGGAATATCAGATGAGTTCAACGCCCTTGTCGCCGCTCTCACAGCTTCCTACAACCCAAGCCTTGTCACCAGCCTTCTCAATTGCCTTGAGACAAGCATCAACATCGTTCTTGTCAACTGCGAGTACCATTCCAAGTCCCATATTGTAAGTGTTATACATCATATGTTCCTCAATCTCGCCCTTTTTCTGCATAAGCTTAAAGATTGGAGGAATATCGTAACTGTCTTTTTTAACAACTGCCTTGATACCATCAGGAAGCATTCTCGGAATATTCTCGTAGAAACCACCACCTGTAATATGGCTGCAGCCCTTAACTCTGACACCTGCATCCTTGATGGATCTCATCATCTTAACATAGATTCTGGTTGGTGTAAGAAGTGCCTCACCAAGAGTTGTTCCAAGTTCATCATAGTAAGTCTCAAGGCTCTCTTTGGTCATATCAAAGACCTTGCGTACAAGTGAAAATCCGTTTGAATGAACACCTGTTGAAGCTACACCGATAAGAACATCTCCTGCCTTAATGGTGCTGCCATCTATCATATCCTTTCGGTCAACTACTCCAACCGCAAAACCTGCTACGTCATACTCATCCTCAGGCATAAGATCAGGATGCTCGGCTGTCTCACCGCCGATAAGTGCTGCATCTGACTGCTTGCATCCCTCTGCAACTCCCTTAACTATAGCTGCAATCTTCTCGGGAATGTTCTTGCCACATGCTATATAATCCAGGAAAAACAGTGGTTCACCACCTGCACATGCCACGTCATTGACACACATTGCAACAGCATCAATTCCGATTGTGTCGTGCTTATCAAGAAGGAAAGCCAGTTTAATCTTGGTTCCTACGCCATCAGTTCCGGAAAGAAGTATCGGATCTTCCATTTCCTTGATCTTGCTCAAAGAAAAAGCTCCTGAGAAGCCGCCGAGCCCGCCTAAAACCTCAGGTCTCATGGTTCCCTTAACATACTCTTTCATAAGTTCCACAGACTTATAGCCTGCTTCAATGTCTACGCCTGCCTTCTTGTAATCCAGTGCCATAATTTCTCCTCTTTTTTGCAAAAATCGTTTATCTGAAAATAGCTTTCACTATGATCATTCTTTATGACTTCGAATAGTCTTTATATCCGACTTCCTGAAGGTGCTGATCCTTTTTGACAACACTGTCCTTAAGGGACGCTGTATATTCTTTTAATCTCGAAAGCAGCTCATCATCGCTTGTAGCAAGAATCTTGGCTGCTAAAATCGCCGCATTGGCTCCGCCGTTGATTGCCACTGTGGCAACCGGTATGCCTGTCGGCATCTGTACTATACTATAAAGGGAATCACGACCACCAAGAGATGTAGTGTGCATTGGAATGCCGATTACCGGCATCGGGAAAATAGCTGCGCACATTCCGGGAAGATGAGCTGCCATTCCGGCGCCGGCGATGATCACCTTAAAGCCCTTCTCCTCTGCGCCCTTTGCATATTCAAAGAACTCATCAGGCTCCCTGTGTGCAGAAATAATACGCATATCATAGGATATTCCAAGCTGGTCAAGAATCTCTGCTGCCTTGGCCATAACAGGCATATCCGAATCACTCCCCATAACAATGCCAACTTTTGCCATGTCGCTCCTCCGTATAAAAGCCATCGTTAACGCAATATCAAATATACAAATTCAAGATAACAAATTTTCCACATGATATTGTATCTTAATCATTCGTTATCATAACACACCACAAAATATTGTGCCACCCCATTTTTTAACCAAAAAAAATCAAAAAACTCCAAACCCGAGCAGCAGTATAAACACAACAAATAATACCGCAATCGAATTGAGTATTATCCCCAGATTCGGGAAAAGATAAAAGACATCTTTTTCAAATCTGGACATTATCCCGATCACCAGCCCCACAACAGAAAATATCGCCGCAAGCATAGTCGCTGCGGCGTATTGTACGAGGGCCTGTCCTCCATTTTTGTATGAAAAGAATACAGCGCATGTGAGCGCAGTAACCGAAATAATACCGAGAATTGAAGACATTATCCCCTTTTCAGGATGTCTGTTGTCAGTAAACATGTAACGGTCTCTGACCGGATCAAGTTTCTTTATATATAATTTGAATATCTTCTTTTTTGACATTTATGACGTCCTTACATAATTTACGCACATAGCATATCCGTATACCCAGACATACTATGTGCATTTAATCTCAGATTATAACGTTTCTTCTTGCACCAAGGAGTTTGGCACCGCTAATGATGAGAAGCACGCCGCTTGCAACTCCAAGTACGATTGAAATAACTCCGAATGCGATGTTTACAGCCCCTGTAGAACCAAGAACTTTGTATGTATGCTCGTTCATGTCATTCTCCTTTTCTCAAAACCAAAACATTTGATTCATATACGAATAAAGAATTACTTCTTTGCTCCATACTCCTGATAATACTCATCTATGGCTTTTTTGATTTCCTTGTTGAGAATAACTTCGCCATCGATAGGTCTATTGTAGAGATAGCTTACAACATCTTCCATTGTAACAATAGCGCTGGCTCCAAAGCCATATCTCTCCTTGATCTCATCAAGGGCGCTCATGTCAGAGTCCTGACCCTTTTCCTGTCTGTTGAGAGAAACCATAAGTCCAACGATGTCACAGTCAGCCTGTGCCTGAATGATCGGAACTGTCTCCTCAATAGATTTACCTGAAGTTGTAACATCCTCGATGATAAGAACTCTGTCGCCGTCACGAA
>JAEEGL014494665.1_pt1 | contig 16892 bp, 9 predicted proteins | sample 9134231 | NCBI WGS metagenome assembly JAEEGL01 (sample SAMN16246548, study PRJNA631951) | gut metagenome | biome: gut microbiome; feature: rumen; material: fiber-attached | host: Bos | place: Iran: Karaj | collected 2018-10
AGGAATCAATTACTGCATACGACAGATTCGGGAAAAGGCACCTTCAGCTCGGATAGTGCTCTTCACCTCTCTGCGTTTTTTCCGGCGCGAATCAGGCTACAACCCGTTCTCCGAGGATGTCAACAGGACCGGCGTAAGCTTTTCCGGGTACGTTCGGGCCCAGATTGAGTGCTGCCGCTACCATGGCGTCCCGGTCCTGGACCAGTTCAGCCTTCAGGACGTCGATATCCACAATTATGAGAGCTTCTACAAGCCTGACAAACTCCATATGACAGAGGACGGCTACCGCAGGATAGCCCCGCTTCAGATATCCTTCCTGTCACAGTTTAAATAAGGCGGAAGGCTGTCACCTGACATTTTCGCCAAATATGGTGGTAAGTTACCACCTTTTAAACTAGCGCGGGGTTTTATCACTTGACCCAGCCGAGTTCAAGAAGGCGCCGGTTGATTTCGGAGGCCATGTAGTCCATACCGGCAGAGTCGGGGTGGGATTTGTAGACCTTATTTCTTTCGCAGAGTAGTCACTAGCTTCACGCTGCCTCCTGCCGGGATGTCGAATTCAAACCCGCAGAGGCGAGTGCCATCCAGGTGCTTGAGCATGATGTCGGATGCCAGGCCGGCGTTGTCCCTGTCGAGCGGGTAAGCCTTGTATTCCACCGACGCTCCTTCCGCCTTGAGGACCATATCGATACCGCTGTGTCTTAAGACGATTCCCTCGGGACTGACGCGAACTTTAGCCCTGGTGATGAAGTTCCAGCGCACATGGGCGGGACAGCCGGCAGGAGCGACAAGTTCGTCCGTCACCTCAAGATGGTCACCATCCACGATAGCGGCCGTGCGTACGGCCTTGTCCAGGTCGCCTCCGAACACAGGGGTGAGCGTCACGGTAGCGCCCATCCTCGAGGGAGAGTTGAAGCAGTCGTCCAGGGTTGCGAGGCTGTCCGGCTTAAAGTTCCTGTCATTGACGGTCAGCGTGTTGTGGCAGCGGTTGTTGTAGCAGAGCAGGTTCCAGCGGTCGCTGCCTTCCCTCATGTCCCAGAGAATCCCCTTGCCGCGTTTCTTAAAAAATGCCTCCACGTAGGAGTAGGCGGGTTGCCCAGCGTCCATCGCCCATCTTACCCCGTACGCCGTAAACACGAAGGTTCCCGCGTCCAGGTGTGCGTGCGGGTTCGTGCCCTTGCCGGCCTTGATGCCGAGCCAGAGGTCGTCCTTGCCCCAGCCGGTGCGGAAGAACGCCACGGGAGTCACTCCCTGCCCTGTGTACATGTTGCTGCCCGGCGCCGGGATGGCCTTGAAGTTGCATCTCCAGGCATTGGCAAGGCCGCAGAAGAGAACCCTGTTCCCCACATAGCCGTGGTTCTCGAGATGGAACTTCTCGGTGTACAACAGGCCGGGATCGTCGAACTTGCGCGCGAAATACCAGAGACACGGGCGGGAGTTCACCTTTTCACTGCCGTCGGAATAGTTGAAACTTCTGCGGTTTGCGTCCTGGCAGTGGAGATTATAGTAGCCCGTCCTGCGGAAACCGTCGTTCTCGCTCAAGCCGAAGTCATAGCCAAGCGTAAACTCATATTCACTGTTCAGGATGGTCTGGAAGGACGTTCCGTAGTCCCAGTAGCCGGGGCCTTCGGGATATGCGCCGTCAGGACTGTAGCAGAAATCCACGGCAATCCTGTTGGATTTGGGAGCCTCCTCTAAATAGAAGCGGCATTCTTCCGGGTACAGTTCATAGATGGCGAGCGCTGCCGCGACTATGCCTGCGTTACAGACCTGGTTCCAGTTGTTGGTGCCCCTCCAGAAGCCTTTGCAGCGCTTTTCCCATGCGTCAAGGCCGTATCTTTTGAGCCTGTCTTCTATCTTTTGCCTGGTCTCCTTGCTGAGATATTCATACAACCAGTCATAAGCGATGGCCACCCCGAGGCTCATTTCGCCGGTATCCAGGAAATGGGAAGGGTTCCAGTCCGGGAAGTCGCAGACATCGTTCAGGTCTGTCTCCACGTGGCGGAGATACTTCTTATCCTTTGTGATGCGATATGCGTAAGCGTCGGAGACGATACGCCTCAGGGCATGGCGGGAGACATTCAGGATGCGCTTTTCGGAAGCATCTTTCCTGTATTCCAGCGGGGCGGGATCCTGCCCGAATTTCGGGCTGTCCGCCGTTTCCATCATCTGCTCGTGAAGGGCGCAGAAGTATGGGTTGCTCTTTTTGCGGAGCGCTTTGGGGATAGCCTTGAAATCTTCCTTCCCGAAGAAAAGCCGGGGGTGGTTGTCCGCCGTCAGGCGGCTGTAATCGGGCCCTTCCGCCGCAAAAGCGACGAAAGGAAGCACCGTGAGAGCAAGGATTGCCGCGAATCTGCTGATGTTTTTCATTGAGACAAATTTAGCGAAAGTTTTGGACATTCTTCTCCGTCACTGAGTCAGAGATTCTTGCATTTGTGTATTTTATTTCTTAACTTTAAGCAACTTATGAAAAGAAAGCAGATGGGCGATTTTGATGAATATATCCGGCATGGCGAACCGGGGAGAAGAGAAAAAGCAGCAGCATGGCAGACTGCAATTGGCCTTCAGGATGTAGATGGGCTAAAGCCGTCTGCATACCTGGTCGAAGCCGCTAAAAAGCACATAGAGGGCGACATCACCATTGATGAGGTCAAACAGATGCTGGACTCATATTATAAGTCTAAAACCGCCAGAAAGGAAATAGAGGGAGAGAGGACTGAAGAGGCGGATAAGGTGTCTGCCCGTATAGAGGAACTTCTTACGGAAAAATCATTTTCATTCACGCCAGAGTATTTGGCAAGAATTCATCGGCATTTGTTCCATGGATTCTTCAAGTTCGCCGGCCGTTATCGTGATTATGATATTACCAAACGGGAATGGGTATTAGGTGGCGATACTGTCTTGTATGCCAGCGCGTCAATGATTCCGGAAACATTGAACTACGACTTCGCTCAGGAGAGATTGGTCAATTATGCCTCTCTTGACACAGATAAAGCCATTGAACATATTGCCAGTTTTATTTCCGGAATCTGGCAGATTCATCCTTTCGGAGAAGGGAATACGCGCACGACAGCTGTATTTACCATTAAGTATCTTCAATCATTCGGATTCGAAGTGAAGAATGACATGTTCAAAGAGCACTCCTGGTATTTTAGGAATGCGCTGGTTCGAGCCAATTATAACAACTACCCCAAAGGGATCCAGGCTACGGATGAATACCTGAACCTCTTCCTCAGAAATCTCATCCTTGATGAGAATAATGAATTAAGGAATCGTAGTTTATTGGTCACCTCGTCCCAAAGTGCCAAAGGCCCTGCTCCAAAGTGCCAAATTGACACTTTGAACTGCACTTTGGAAGAACAAGCCATTGTTAAGATTCTGAAAGAAAACGGAAAAACTAAACAGGAAGACATCGCCCTACAAATCGGAAAATCACTCCGGACGGTAAAAAGAATCATGGCTGGCATGGTAGAGAAGGATGTGATTGTCCGTGAAAATGGGAGAAGAAATGGCATATGGGTAGTTAAATGAGAAACGCTTCTGGATATATTCTTGGATTCCTGGTCTTTGTGGCCGGGATTCCAGCGTTGATGTGGTGGGTGTCCGGGAGGCCTTTCCCCTGGGCGCCGGCACTGCCCTGGACGATTGTCGCCCTGGTTCTGATAATCCCCGGACTTGCACTGAGCATCTGGTCCATCGTGCATATGAAAAAGGTGGGTGAGGGCAATCCCTTCGACGCTTACGGCCATGAACTGGCTCCCCGCACGAAGAGCCTGATGACGGATGGCCCCTATGCGTTCAGCCGCAACCCTATGCTTCTTGGGGTGTACATATATGATATAGGGGTGCTATTATGGCTTCAGAGCTGGTGGCCCATGATTATCTTCGCAGTAGAGGTCTGCTTACTGACCCTTCAGGTGCGCTCGGAGGAAAAACGCCTTGAGGAGGATTTCGGAGAAGAGTACATATCTTACAAAAATCGCGTTCGCAGGTTTTTCTGAGATTCCCTGGCGCACATCTCGTCCTCTCCCGAGATTCCGCTGCGCGGCTTACGCCGCTCGCGCTATCTCGTCCCGCCTGCGGCGGGCTATGAGGCACGCAGGGCCGAAGGCGGCATCAGCCGCCGCGCCGCCGGAAGCGGAAGCCATCTCGTCCTCTCCCCGAGATTCCATCCATGGCGGCATCAGCCGCCGCGCCGCCGGAAGGGAGCAGGGCGACCGACAGAGGCGCCCGCGAAGCAAAGCTGAGCGGCAGTGTCCCCTGGGGGACCGGCCGCAGGCCGAGGGGGAAAAGCCGATCTCGGCCTCGAAGCGCAACAGGCAGCCGTTGGGCTGCCTGTTAAGCGGAGAGGACGAGATTCGAACTCGTGATACGGTTACCCGTATGCAGGTTTAGCAAACCTGTGGATTCAGCCACTCTCCCACCTCTCCAATCACACCACATTCGTGTCAAACCAAATGGGACTGCAAAGTTACAACTATTTTCGGTTTTCGCAATATGATTGATATTTTTCGCAAAATGCATAGGATTTAGGCCCAAGAGTTGCGATATTTGCGGAAAGACTAACAAAAACACTGAAACAAATATGTCCACAAGAAGAGAATTCCTCAAGCAGGCTGCTGTCGCCGGAGCGGCACTCGGCCTGTCCGAAACGATGAAAGCCGTTCCCACTACGGCCGCCCCCAAGGTGATCGGTGCGAATGACAAGATCCGCATGGCCGTCATCGGCGTCCACAACCGCGGCAAGGCCATCGCTATGAACACCGCGAAGATCCCTTCGGCCGATGTGGCGGTCATCTGCGACTGCGACTCTTCCGTGATCCCTTCCGCCCAGGATGCGGTCGAGAAGAACTGCGGCAAGCGCCCCGAGGCCATGACCGACATCCGCAAGCTCATGGAGCGGGACGACATCGACGCCGTGGCTGTAGCCACCCCTGACCATTGGCACGCCGCAGCGGCCATCATGGCCATGAAGGCCGGAAAGCACGTCTATCTTGAGAAACCGACCTGCTACTGCCTCTCCGAGAACCAGATGCTGCTCGACGCCCAGAAGAAGTACGGCAGCGTCGTGCAGGTAGGCATGCAGCGCCGTTCCTATGATAAGATCAAAGAAGCCATCGATTTCCTGAAGAGCGGCGGCCTGGGAGAGGTCCGCTACGCCAAGAGCTGGTACTGCGCAGCCCGTCCGTCGATAGGCAAGTTCGAGCCGAGCGAACCGCCCGCAACCCTCGACTGGGACATGTGGCAGGGACCCGCACCCCGCGTGAAGGAGTTCAAGGCCAACATGCTCCATTACAACTGGCACTGGTTCTGGAACTGGGGCACTGGTGAAGCCCTGAACAACGGCACGCACTTCATCGACCTCGTGCGCTGGGGTCTCGGCATGAACGAGTTCCCGACCGAGGTGGCTTCCGTGGGTGGAAAATACCGCTTCGAGGATGACGACTGGGAGACCCCTGACACCCAGCTCATCACCTTCCAGTTCGGTTCGAAGTGCTCCTTCAGCTGGGAAGGGCGCAGCCGCAACCGCGTCAAGACCGACGGATTCGGCTACGGAGTGGCTTTCTACGGCGACGAGAACGCCCTTATCCTGACGGGAAAGAACGAGTACCAGGTCGTGCGCCCGAACGGCAAGCTCATCAAGAATGTCAAGAGCGACCTGCAGGTGCGCGAAGGCGACATCTTCAACCCTTCGGAGGCTTCCGACATCATACACATGCAGAACTTCTTCGACGCGATCCGCAAGGGCACTCCCCTCAACGACCCGCTCATCGAAGGCTGCATCAGCACCATGTACATGCAGTACGGCAACATCGCCCAGAGGCTCGGCCGTTCGATCAAGATCGATCCTAAGACCGGCAAGATTCCCGGCGACGCCGAGGCGAACAAGTTCTGGAGCCGCAAGTACGAGAAGGGCTGGGCCCCGAAGATCTAAGCTAAGCTTCTGATTAGCAGCACTTGCCCATCTCAAACCCGCGCCATTTGACGCGGGTTTGTCATTTTTTCCACCCCCATTTCCACTCCGGCAAGGCTTTGTTTCTAAGTGAAAAACAAGTATATTTAGCCGTCACACTTAAAACAATAGTCAATGGATAAGCGTCCATACGAAACGCCGGAGATGCGCCTGATAGGCGTCGACCTCACCCCTCCAATTTGCCTCTCAGGTAATTCTGGTACCGAAAACGTAGGCAAGAGCGGCTCGCCTTTATATGATTCCGATTTCGATTAAAGGAGGACGCGCCATGAAAATCAGATTCTCAGCATTGACTATCCTTCTGGCGCTGGCCGCCTGCCAGAAGCCGGAACTGACGGACCTTTCCGACGCCACCGCGGTTGAAACCACCGTAGACGGGGAGCACGGGCACGGTACCGAAAGCCCCGACGGGCAGGCTGCCGAAGACGGCGCCCCCGGAATGGCATCATTCAGCGCCTCCACTCCCGAGGCTGCCTCTTCCCGCACCTCTTTCGTGGAAGACGGAGACGAGTACTCCATCCGCTGGAGCAGCGGCGACCAGATCAACGTGAACGGAACGGTCATGACCCTGCAGACAGCGGACAACCCCGACGGGTACGGCCCCGGCGAAACTAAGGGAATATTCACGGGGAAGACTCCCTCCATGAACGGCAGTTCACCGTATTACAAGGCCATCTACCCGGCTTCCCTGCGCGACCACTACGGCTACTTCAACCTCCCGACTGAACAGGAGTACGTCGCCGGCGGGGTGAAGGAGTTCCCGATGTACTCGGAAGCGGACGAGCAGTCCCTGGCCTTCCGCAACCTCTGCGGTATCGTGCGAGTAAAACTCAAAGGCAGCAAGAGCGTTTCGGCCATTTCCCTGACCGACAAGGACCCGTCCACGCCCAAGGCCATGAGCGGACGTTTCACCGTGGTTTCGGACGCTGCCGTAATCTCCAGCGGCTCCTCTGGGACCGCTATCGTGTGCGCTACCCCGGTCGCGCTGAGCACGGAAACGTTCACTTCCTTCTTCATCACCGTTCCCGCCGCGACCTACGGCAAACTGCAGATACTTATCGAGGCTTCGGACGGGACCCTATGCACGCTGACGTCGAAGAATCCCATCACGGTGGAGCGCAGCATGATCAAGGATATCGAGATATCCTCTCCCACCTTCAGGGACGAGACATCGAAAATCATCTACACCACCACGAACACGACGAAGATCTCCGGCTATGAGGCCAGCGCATCCGGGGAAGTTTTCGGCGACGGCCTTACCGTGTCGAGCCATACCTATGATTCAGGGACCAAGACGGGTGTAATTACCCTCAGCGGCACCGTGACGAGGATAGGTTATTACGCTTTCCGCGGAATCAGCAATATCGTGACAGTGACCATCCCGACGACCGTCACGGAACTCGGCGACCGCGCGTTCGGTGAATGCGGGAACCTCACTTCCGTCAACTTTCCCCGCTCTCTCGTGACAATCGGCCCGAACGCCTTTGTCAACAGCGGTAAGTTCGTACCCGAGGACCTGACGCATGTCCATACAATAGGCCATTCGGCCTTCCAGGGGACAGGCATCACCGGGACCATTACCATCGGGGACAACATCACCTCGCTCGGCACCGATGCCTTCCGTAATGTCTACGGGCTTACCGAAGTCATCTGGAACCATACGCCCGAAACCCTCGGCGGCGGGACCTTCTACAGCTGTAACAAAATCGAGACTGTCACCTTCAACGACGACATAGCCATCCCGGGGTACATGTTCTATTTCAACTCCAAGCTGGCGACGGTCAATGTCAACGCCGACGTGACAAGCGTCGGGGAGCATGCCTTCAACAGCTGCAGCCTCCTGGACGATCTCAGTTTCATCTCGCCAGCCACCTCGATCGACGCGAACGCTTTCGCCAATTGCACAGGCTTGACTGACGTGGTCCTGCCCGCAGGACTGGTTTCACTCGGCGCATCTGCCTTCTACAAATGCACCTCTCTTTCGAGCATCACCTTCCCGGGCGGCGGAAGCTTCACCACGATAGGGGACCATTGCTTCGAAAGTTGCAGTGCTCTGACATCGGTCTCCCTCCCTTCAAGCGTGACCAGTCTCGGGGCCTCCGCTTTCTTGTATTGCTCGGCGCTGGAAACGGTTTCGCTGCCGACAGTTGCATCCTTCACGGCTATCCCGAACTTTTGCTTCAAGGGCTGCACCTCGATCGAGACGTTTGCCATCACCGACAATATCACTTCCCTCGGCACAGAAACCTTCTCCGGCTGCACCAGCCTGAATTCGGTCACTTTCCCGACTGCGGCCTCCTTTACTACCATCCCGAACAGCTGTTTCCTCGGGTGCACGTCGCTGACCTCCATAACGATTCCGTCGAACATCACGAAGATCAACGACAACGCCTTCCAGAACTGCGGATTCACCGCCATGCCTTCCGGATGGGGCAGGCTGGGGATCACCTACGGTAATTACGTGTTCAGGGGATGCCCGATCACTTCCATCACCTTCCCTGACGAGTGGACGTCGATCCCGAACAATTTCTGCTGGTACTGGAACTACCTGGAGGACGTGGATCTCGGAAGCGGGGTGACGAGCATAGGCGGGAGCGCGTTCCGCGAGTGCCCGGCCCTTCATGGGGGATCGCATTTCGTATTCCCCGACAGGGCCATCTCCGTCGGCGCCCACTGCTTCTACAAAAGTGGCATCACAAGCCTTCCTGAAGGAATCAACAATTCCAAGATAACGTTGGCGAACAACGTCTTCAGCGAAACTCCGCTGACGTCCGTCGATATCTCGAACTGGACGACCATCCCCGGAGGATGCTTCACGGATTGCACCAGCCTGGCATCGGCGACCTGGGGCAGTTCCCTTGCCTCGATACGGCAGAATGCGTTCCTTGGTTGCTCGTCGCTTACCAGTATTCCGGATCTCCCGGCGTCCCTGACAGTGATCGAGCAGCAGGCCTTCATGAACACGGGACTGACCGACATTCCCGGAGGGCTGCGGAGTGACATTTCCTACAGTTCCAGTATTTTCGCGGGGACGAAGATCACCTCCCTGACTATGCCGGACGGATTCACCTCGGTGCCCACCTACATGTTCTCCGGCTGCTCGCTGCTGACTACGGTGGACCTGAACGACGTGACCACGCTGAATACCTTCGCCTTCACCAGTTGCACGACCCTGGCGAGCGTGACCGCGCCCGCCCTGCAGACCGTCAAGAGCAACGCCTTCTACCGCAATTATGCGCTGACGTCTATCAACCTTCCCGCAGCGGTGACGATACAGGAGAACGCGTTCAACGAATGTACGAATCTCGTGACTGTGGATCTGGGAAGCGGCCTGACCACCCTGGGCAACAAGTGCTTCAACAATACTCCGGCTTTCGGAACTCTGATCATAAGGAATCCTGATGCGGTCGTCAGCCTGAATACGACTCTGAACAGCTACAGTGCGCAACCCAAGCCGGACATCTACGTTCCCACGGCGCTGGTCGATTCATATAAGACCACCTCGCCCTGGAGCAACTACGTAGACTACATAAAGGACCTTGCCGATCTGCCGTAATCGATTCGGCGGGGCCTCTCCGGTAGCGAAAGCCTAGGGAAGTCGCATCGCCCTGCATGCTGCACAGTATTATTATCGGTCCGAAGTGTGCCTGGTCTCATTGTTTTAGGTGAGACCTAGTACAAATATGGCCGTTTTTGTACTAGGTCTACCGTATTTGAAAGAGACCTGGGACGGTAAGAAAAAGTTTCTCGCCCGGGATAAGGTGTAGACAGTTTTTCTGCAGATCGGGGCGCTCTACCCGCCTCTGAGCACCCCAGGACGCCCCTGGTGCGCCCCGATGAATTTCAGGTTGCCCTTCTGAATGTGGCATTCGTCTGAAAATAACTCCCCGACAGGAGAATCCCCCTAAAAAATATGATGAAGGGTGAGACTGAATGCTTTATTATTGAATCCTGTTTTCATTCCGTCAGTTCCTTCATTCGAGATAATATGTTGCTTGTGCGTATATCTCAACCCTATCATTGTTCCCAAAACAGGTCGCCAATCTAATTCCAGCCCCAAATAACTTGCAACACCCTTCCGTCTATTTAACAAGGTATCAGTGAAACTGTTTTCAATTGCTATAAACCTGTCCTTCTCGAAGAAGGGTCCCATTCCAAGAGATAATTCTGCAAAGCATTGTCTGCGACCGGCGGCTAATACACCTGAAAGGATAAAGCTATTGATATCCAGTCCCATCTTTCCTTCTTCTGAATAATATGTCGCCTGGGCTTCTGAATGATAATTACTGCTAATAATCCCTATGCCCAACCCTCCTTTCGACACATACTTATAACCCAATTCATAATCGAGTCCGGATGAAAGATTCCCCCTTTTAATGGCGAGTCCATCCTCATAATTTATCGGAGATATGATTTCCCCAACTCCCAAACCGGCATAAACATGACTGCCAAACGGTGCGAAGAAACCGCTCTTTTCATTGTCCAGAGTTTCTTTCCGGCTTGCTTTTGACAACAAAATCTGCCCGGATAACTGGTGATTGCGAGATTTTGGATAATCAGGATAGATATGTTCTTGGATAAGAAGGCCATTACCACCGTTCCTGCTTACAGCCTTTTTCGCATACTTCAAAGTGGTCTCCCAGGGAACAGGCTTCGTTAACTTATCCTCGTAAACTCTGACAAGTCCGATGAGAATAGCCTCTTCCGGCTTATCTTCTTCCTTTTCATAGACAGCGACGTCATCAGTTCCTACCAGTGATGGATAACGATTGATGACGTTTGTAACTACCCTCTGCGAAGAACAAGAAGCCATAACCGCAATGGCGGCTGGGAAGAAGAGTCCCCGGAGGATGAGGGCAAAGTTCAGGTAAGGCTTCATAAAAAGGGGTTTACAGATTGAATGTTACCGCCTCTCGCGGCCTAGGATCCAGCTGAGGCGGCTGCGGGAGATGAGCTCGCACAGCAGCGGAATGAGAGTCAGGCAGAAGGCTGCGTAAATGGCAACCTCCTTCCAGAGCTGGGCCTGGAGGACGGGATCTGTCTTGACTGCGGCCTTGACCTCCGGAATGGAAGTATCCGGCAGGAGGCCTCCTCCGACCATCACCATCCATATTATCATCATGATTGGCCAGTGCATGGTATAGATCGCGATGGAATTACGGCCGAAGTACCCGAGAATCGAGAAATCTGCAGCCTTGGGGCCGAGTTTCAGAACTTCGCAAACCTTCCTCTTACCCAGGGAAAGGAGCCTGAAGATGGCGTTTATCGAGATGCACTGCCCGAGGGCGGCGGCAAGGAAGAGGAAATAGTCGCACTTCGAACTGGGGACGTTGTGCATGAAGGAAATGCGCGCGCCGTTCTTGATCAGCAGCGAAACGGAGAGGAACACCGCCAGCGCCGGTACCCACAACTTCCAGTCATACTGCTTCTCCTTCAGAAGATGGCCGCAGCTGTAGAAGATCATGCCGCAGGGTACGTTGTACAGGTAGCGGGGGAACTCCAGCAGCGGCATCGCGGGAGACTTGGGCCCGACCTCAGCCTTTATGAGCCAGTTCGCCATCAGGAACGTCACGCAGAAACCAAGTATGACTCCGACCTTGATGCCGTGGTTGCGAAGCCAGGTGAATATGACTTTCACGAAGAACAGCGACAGCAGGAACCACAGGGGGTTCGAGCCTTCGAAGGATCCCATGAGGAAGATGCGACGGATCTGGAACTTCCATGCGTATTCAAGGGTCAGGTCGCCCGTTATCTTCCATTTTATGCACTGCAGGATAATCCCCAGGCCCGAGAACACCAGGAACGGGACAACAAGCTTCTTCCAGCCATGCCTGGCCACCTCGGTGGTATCCCCGGGACGGTAGAACATCCCGGACTTGAAGTAGAACCAGGGCATGAAGTAGGGGATGATCTTCTCCAGTGTGGCCCGGACGTCACAATATCCGATGGACCAGTTCATCATGTGCCCGAGGATAACGTAGAGTATCATCACTCCCGCTACCATGTCAAGGGAACCATCCCTCTTTCCTGAAAGATTTGCGCTCATAACTTGAATCTGTAGAAAAATCTAAGCATTACGTAGCTGGCAACGCCGTTATACAGGGTAATGGACCGGCTGGAGGAATTCAGAGACCTTATCAGGTTGTCCTGGGCCTTGAGGATATCGTACCATCCGAGGCGGAGGGTGGCCTTCCCGTTCATTATCCTCTGCGAAATCTCAGCATTCCAAATATAGTAATTCTTGTTCAGTTCGACGTAGGAGTATCCCCTCTGGAAGGTGGTGGAGAAATCCGATTCGATGCGCATCTTCCAGGGGAAACTGAACTGCGTCGCCACTCCCGCTATCCAGCTTATCGGCTTCTGGCTCATCTCCGGACGCAGGAGGCTGCTTTCGTCGGTGTACTCGATACCGGCGTTCAGCAGGAGTTCCAGCCAGTCGTTGCGGAAGCACCCCTCGAAACGGTCCTTGATCATAAGGCGGCTCAGTACATTTACCTCATCCTTTTTCAGCTTGCTGTTATAGAGGTAGGAGACATTGTTCTGGTACTCCCCTCCCATCTGGTTGGTAAGGGAGTATCGGGTGTCGGACAGGGTCCGGGTGAACGCCATCGAAGCGGTAGCCCTCCAGTTTCCGTTTATGTTCTGGGGCGTGGAGGTGCGCACTCCGGTATCGGGGTCGTATACCGTCGAGGTGGATACCAATCCGATGGTGTTGTTGTAGGTAATATTCGTGGTGAAGCTGCTCTGGCGTGCCTTGTTCGAGGAGTTGTAGCTCAGGTTGGCATTATGGACCACCGGAGACACAAGGTAAGGATTGCCGACGCTTATGTACAGGGGGTTCGTGCCGTTGGTGATGGGCAGCATGGACCCGACTGACACTCCCGACACCCATGAACGGTATACCAGTGAAAGTTGCTGGGACTTGGTAGGCCGGTACTTGAAAGATATGTTCGGCGCCACGTCGAAGGTATTCCTCCATATGTCGTCACCCTCGAAATGCAGGACGCTCAATTGTTCGCGCGCCGTGACTCCTAGCACTACGTTGGTCTTGCTGGTGTTCTTGAACACGTTGACAGTCACCGGGAAAACCCACCTCTCGTATGTCCCGGCAGCGCTGAAAAGGTCGTAGAAGCCGGCCCGGTAGCCTGAAGGCAGCCCCCGCATGAGGGCCCTGCGGCCGATTTCCTCCGACGCTTCCCATGAGGCATCCACGGCAGCGAGGTCGTAGTAGTCCTTGTCCTGATTCACGAAAAGATAGTCCGCGCGCAGGATGAACTGCGCCGACCATTTCTTGGAAATGGGCGTAGCCAATGCCACCTGGCCGAAGGAGTAGGACTGGCGCATCCTGTTGTCGACGTAGTTGGAACGGACCAGGACGGAGTCGGGATTGGCCTTGATGCGGTAGTAGCGGGTGAGGTAGTTGGTGGCTTGGAGGCCGTCGGTACCGTACAACTGGGTATAGGCTCTCAGAGATACATACTTCCGTCTATTCTTAGGGTTGCGTATCACCGCCGTGACCGTGAGGTTTCCGTTGTACTTCGAGTTGAAGCCGTTTGCGGTGTTGCAGGTGCTGTTGACGCGTATGTCCGTAAAGGGATCGCCGGGGACGTCGAAGCCTATCCAGGAGTTGGGATTGGGGTCCTTCTCGTAGGGGTCAGCATTGAACGAACGGCCCTGGTTGAGGCTCCAGAAGGAGTTCTCGTCGTACTGGAAAACCGCTTTCGCAAAGAAGGTGAAGTTCTTGTCCTTCTTCCATTCCGCGCTGAAATCGCCCTTGATCACAGGAGCGACGGAATGGCGCATGATGTTGGTATTGCCGAAGGTGGTGCTTGTCGCCTGCACGCTCTGGGACCGGCCCTGTGACTCCTGCTCACGGGCGCCGTCGGAGTACTGGAAATGTCCCGCCATCTCGAGTTTGGGCAGGTCCTTTGAAAATGTATATCCCGCGGTGGTATAGGTCACGTCGCCGGAAGAACCCGTGCCCATCTGGGTACGTGAAGTGGCGTTGATCGAGGCTTTGCCCACGATGTTGTGGTTGGACGCAACCACGGTCTGCTGCTCCTTCTTGGTTATCTTATTGGCGTTTATCCGCGCAGTATGGCGGTTCTCGTTACCCCCTCCGATGGTCAGGTTATTGTGCCAGCCGTTCATCATGCTCTTCTTTATCGACAGGTCCAGCACAGGCTCCGATTCGCCGTCGTCCACCCCGCTCAGGCGAGCCTCCTCGGTAGGACGGTCGTAGGCCTTGATATTCTCCACCATTGCCGCGGGTATGTTCTTGAGACCCGATTTCACGTCACCGCCGAAATAGCGCTTCCCGTTGACCATCAGCTGGGTTATCTTGCGGCCGTGGAGGGTCACCCCGCCGGCATTGTCCACTTCCAGGCCGGGGATTTTCTTCAGGAGTTCGTCCAGGTCGGCATCTTCCGCGACGTGGTAGGCCGCTGCATTGTAGACCACCGTGTCGGCCTTAACCGTGACGGCAGGAGCCTTGGCCGTGACCACCGAAGCTTCGAGGTCCTGCGACTCCGCAGCGAGCATGATGGTACCGAGGTTGAGACCCTCGCGGGAAATGGTCTGGTGGACGTTTATGTACTTCGTGACGTAGCCCAGATAGGTTATTTTCAGGATGTAATCCCCGGGTAAAGCACGCACGGCAAAGCGCCCGTCCAGGTCGGTGACGACCCCCTCGAGGCGGGTGCTGTCGCGGTCGGAAAGCAGCTGTACCCCTGCCTGGACCACCGGCTGGGACGTATCCTCCTCAACCACGAGGCCCGTGATTACGCGGGATTCCTGGGCGTTCAGGGCTGCGTACAGAAGCAGGAGAAGGGGTATCAGCAGAATCTTTTTCAAATCAAGCCAAGTGGTTTAAGGCAGCGTGGTTCCGGGCCAAAGGGCTTCTACCGCCCAGATGGCGCTGTGCCCCGCAAACTTCGAAGCGGCAAGGGCTTCGCCGTGGGTAGCCTTCGGGAATGCGGGGGAAAGCCGCTCCATCGCATGGAAGGAGCCGAGTTCCGCGAATGACCACCAGTACTTCAGCAGCACTGCGCGGATCTGCGGGGTGTCTTCGATATGGCGCTGGTAGTACAGCAGCGGCATCGCGTTCATCGCCGCCCTGCCTCCCTTATCGTACGGCTCCATCGGGTCGCCACCGAAACGCTTTCCCAGCATAGTGCGGTCCATATTCTCCTTGAGGAGGGCCTTCCGGGCGGGGTAGGGGGTTACGAACCAGTGCCAGAAAGTGGACTCGGCGTGGTAGTACTGCGCAGACGAGTACTTCTGCGTCATCATGTAGTCGGAGTTACGGTCGAAGATGGGCCTGAAGAACTCCTGCTGCTCCTTCGTGCCATAAAAAGCGAGTATGCAGTGCACCGGCATTATGAGCTCGTTCACCCAGATCGGGCCGTATGTGCGCGGGCGCTTGCCGAGCATCCCGAGGCCGTAGCGGCCGATTCCGTTCTCCCCCTTCTGCGTGTCCTTGGGCCAGTCCAGGGCCACCTGCGCGGAAGTCGCCACGTCGCCGATGTAGAACTTCTCCATCCACTTCACCGTCCGCTCGAAGGCGTCGTTGTACCTTTCCCGGCGGGCGGGATCCTCGATGTACTTGAGCATCTGGAACACGCAGGTGGTTACTTCGCCCATGTCGGCGACGTTGCTGGAAAGGCGCGGTTCGCTGTAGCCCATCATCATGAGCCCGTCCGGCTGCTGGCGGTCGCACATCATGTCCAGCCAGCGGAAGGCGGCGGCCTCGATGTCATCGACGGTGATGTCCTGCAGGAGGTCCTTCTGGCGTTCGGCGATCGAAGGGTCGCGGCGGGCATGCCAGACGAACTCGATCATCGCGCGCACCCCATAGGCGTCGCCGAAGAAATGGTTCGACATCCTCCCGTCGGGGAGCTCCCGCTGGTTGAGGACGAGGTGGCGGCATGCCAGCACGAGCGCCCGTTCTACGTCCACGGTCCCTGCGAGGGTGTTCTCAGTCCCGTCCGCGGCCACCTTCACGCTCCAGTCGAAGCGCGGAGTCGGGAACCCCTTCGGGACATCGGGGAGTATGCGTACTGTCGGAGTGACCGCCTTCGCTTTGAGGGAGACTTTCGCTTTGTTGGAAAGGACCTCTCCGATCCGGGTCTCCACCCTTGCGGAAATGCTCTCGCGCAGGGGGTTGCGTAACCAGATCGTGAGTTGCGCCGCTCCCGCCTTCATGTTCATGCGCGTGCCCACGGCCATGAGGGTGCGGGTCATCAGGGCCGCGGCCTGCAGGATGTCGGCCGCCTGCCAGCCGGGAGCGGCCTGCGCTTCCGTAGCGACGGCGCCCCTCGAGCTCTTCACCGCCGGTGCCGCTTCTTCGGAGGGGAACAATGCCACGGCACCTCCCGCCCTGGCCCCGTCAGGGAAGAATTCCAGCGTGCCGCTGCCGACCTGGATGATACGGCTCTCACGGTCTTTCTTGCTGTCGTTCCCGACCTTGGTGTCGGACTCGTTGCGGGTGAGGCCCCAGGGATTGTCGCGGCGCCAGGCGGGATCGTAGATATCTTCCGGCAGGGCCGTAGCGCGCTTCTGGAAGGCAGCGAAAGATTTCTGCAGGGACGAGGTCGGGGCGAGGTACGGCGCTGCGTTTTCCGCCATCGCCGGCTCTGTCAGCGCGAGGTAGGTCGGCTGTTCATACCATATCACCCTTATGTTCGTTCCCATCAGCAGTCGCCTGAGCTTCGAGGGCTTCAGAGGCTCGTAGCCTTCCCCCTGCCTGAGGGAGAGTGGTACGAAATCGGCTATGGAAAGGGCATAATCGGCCCATTCGCAGGTGATGGGCTGGAAAGCGATCCATGTCTTGCCCTTGTCATCCACCGCCTCGAGGGAAAGCACGTCCATCCACTCGTTGCCCTTCGCGCGGAAGCACAGCACGGTGCGGGTGTCGGGA
>JAEEGL014974810.1_pt1 | contig 16892 bp, 17 predicted proteins | sample 9134231 | NCBI WGS metagenome assembly JAEEGL01 (sample SAMN16246548, study PRJNA631951) | gut metagenome | biome: gut microbiome; feature: rumen; material: fiber-attached | host: Bos | place: Iran: Karaj | collected 2018-10
ACTGGATAAGAAAATGGGCCGAGGGTTTCGGTTCGCTTTCAAATTCATCGTGTCCGGTTGGTTATCGTTTGGACGATAAGTTCTATGACGAGACTGAACTAAGTTTAGCTATAGAAGGTAAAACTTCAGAAGAAGACAAGAGGATTGATAAAATTACGAAATTATGGTGCGAAACCAAGAAAAGATAGATGAATTGAATAAAAAATTTAGAGATTTATGAGTTACCTCCAGAAAAGAAGGAAGAGCTGTATAATTCAGAAGAGGCTAGTGACTCTTGCAAAGCATTAATCGCGTGTGTTGAGTTTTGGGAAATGTCTACTGAACGGCGAGATAAAATTATGCACGAGTATATTGATTTGTATAAAAAGATTGAGACAGCACATTCTTTTTGTATGGATTTAGAATTATTATCGCGCAAGAGATGCTAAAATTCGCAAATTCGCATTTTAGAATCTTAACCCAGAAAGAGAGAAATGATGTAGGCGAGGGCTCTCTTGAAGAAATTGCTTCTGCGGGATTGGAGTCTTTCGTAATGAATCCTAATTATTCATTTATGCGAATTGCGAGATATGACGACTTTCTAGATGTGGCATATTAAACAGGACGAGCTTATTGATAATAGAGATGACAATCAAAAAGTTATGAGCGACGCGAAGATGCGGATGTACGAGGCAAATGATTGTGATTATCTTGTTTTTATTTTATCGGATTCTTCGTTTCTCTTTTATCATTCACGGGTATTAGAAAGAGAGGCGGGTGTAGTGGGTGACATGCCTCGGTGGCGTTTCTTGAGATATTGGTACGGTTTACTTGGAAAGAAGCTTTCTAAAGTTTTAAATTAGGTATAAGTAAAAAATTTGGTATAGTCAGGATATTTTTATGTGGTTGATTTAGTGAAGAATTAAAAATCCCCTCCAAACGAAGGGGATTTTGGTTCGGCATAGTTATTTCTTTTTGGTGTTTTCTGCAATATTCATAGTATTGTGCCAAATCATAATGAACATCATGGTCATTTCGTAACAGACACGAATTATTACTGGTCCAAGAATAAGACAGGCTAAGAATGAAAAGAAGGCAATTCCGCCCATGGTGTTTATTGCACCAAGGAAAGTGAATGAAAACAATACGACAAAGATAGTGGCTGCGTAATAGATGATTTTTAGAAGTGGTTCAAGTAGGATGACTTTGAAAGCAAGAAAATCCTTGAGCCACTTAAGAAACTTGTTCTTAGGTTCGACTTTTGATTTTATGAAGAGGAAGTAGACTAGTATGCCACCGATGATGGCAAGAATGGCGGCAATAATACCCCACGCGGCGGCGCCTGTGGCGAAATTGAAAATATCTTTTGCGCCGTCCCCTTCTAGGCCATCTAATAGTTGGTTGAATCCAGCATAACTGCTCATTGTACTCCTTTAGTTATTGTTATATTAATTGTAGCCGAAATAAATCTTTTGTAAAGTACTCATTTATTTGAGTGGATTGATAGATGAGCTGATGCCATAAGTTGGTTGATGTATTTATTGTGCAGTGTCATGAGGTTTGTAATACTTTTAGTTTTAGTGTCGGTAGAATGTTTTTTCAAAAAAAATGTTTAAGTTTGAAAAAAACGCTTAGCTTTTTATATAATAGATAATATGAATAGAGTACCATTGGCGGAAAGAATGCGGCCGCAAAAATTGTCAGAAGTGTTGGGGCAAGAGGAAATAATCGGGAGAGGAAAGATTTTGACGGAAATCGTGCGACGCGGTGAACCGGTAAATCTGATTTTCTGGGGTCCGCCAGGTACTGGCAAAACGACGTTAGCGCGGATTATGGCGCGAGAATTTAAGGCGGATTTTGTAGAAATATCAGCAGTGACGGCGGGGAAAAAGGATGTTGAGGAAGTAGTAGAGCGTGCTAGATTAAATTGGAATTTGAAAATACGAACAGTGCTATTTGTAGATGAAATCCATCGGTTTAACAAAGCTCAACAGGACGCGTTTTTACCGCATGTGGAGTCTGGTTTAATTACTTTGATTGGCGCAACGACCGAAAATCCATCATTTGAAGTAATTTCGCCGCTGCTTAGTCGTTCTCGCGTAGTGGTGGTGAAGCCACTTTCAAAAGTGGCGATTATGGCTGTCCTGAGACGAGCTTGCAAAAAAGAAGGAGTCGCTATTAGCTCTAAGAATACGTCGCTGATATCTACTGGGCAAGAGTTGCCACGCCAAGATAAATCTGGTGGCAGTGATGCTCCTTCGTCTTCAGATTCTGCGATAGCTGATGCGGAACCTAGTTTGACTACTTCTTCGCGTCGGCGTTTAAACCCTGCTAAAACTAGCGATAGCCCATTTATAACTAAACGTGCTTTGGAAATGGTGGCAGAGCTTTCGGGTGGAGATGCGCGGAGTGCGCTTGGCGATTTGGAATTGGCGTTGTCGCTTTCGAAAGAAGTGGACGAGCGAGTGGTTCTAGAAGCGGCGGGAAGAAAAATGCCGGGATATGACAAGAAGGGTGATAAACATTATGATACGATATCAGCCTTCATTAAATCGATGCGCGGGTCGGATGTGGATGCAACGCTATACTATTTAGCTCGGATGGTGCAAGCCGGAGAGGACCCGAAATTTATTGCACGACGAATGGTGATTTTCGCATCGGAAGATATTGGTCTTGCGGGAAATGGGGCGTTGAGTTTGGCCACAGCTTGCTTTCAAGCGGTAGAAAGAGTGGGGATGCCGGAGTCTGGTTTGATGTTGGCGCATACTGCAGTGGCGTTGGCGATGTCAAAAAAATCAAGAGCTACCACTGATGCTTGGTTTAAGGCCTTGGATGTCGCGAAGATGTCTATGGGGGAACCGGTGCCAGTGTGGTTGCGCAATGCTCCCACAAAACTAATGAAAGATTTGGGTTATGGCGAGGGTCAAAAATGGGAGGCTGGGTTCCATCTGGATAAGAATTATTTACCAGATAACATTAAGAATACGAGGATTTGGAAGGCACAATAAATTTTGCATTAATGCATAATCTATTTCTGGAAGAATTGTGATTCTGGGTGATGTTATTTCTTACTTTTTAATCCTACATCAAAGTAAGCCTTGACGTCTCCCCATGTACCGGAAAGAGAAAAGCCTGGTGGCGAATAGCTATTGAGTCTGAAAGATGGAAGACCGTTGACTAGCTTTGCGGTTTTTTGGGCATTTGTTTTAATTTCTTCTAAAGGTTCGTCGTTTTCAACACAAGAGACAAACTCTTTGTCTAGCCCAATGTTTTTACCGAGATTTATCCAATATTCTTTGTCGAGTTTAGAGATTTTGGTAAGAGCTGATTTGCCATTGTCTTTGAAAAAATCGCGCCAAAGAGTAGTAATGGCGAGATTGTAATAATCCCAGAATTTGCCAGAATTGCGGGCGCAGTAGGAAGCCGTGGCGGAATAGCGAGAGTTGATAGGCTTTATTTCGCCATATTCATACAAAAAATCCGAGAGTCTGATTTCGAGTAAAATGTCGTTTTCTTCTAGATATTGCTTAAACTCTTCTTCGTGTTCCAGGATTGCGTTTTCGAAGGCTACACAATACGGACAGACTAGATCGGAATAAACAATGAAGTAGTTTTTAGCTTCTAAATTGCCGATAGTCATTCTCTGATCCCAAATTTTGTCGGTATTTGATGGTTTCGCGGTTATGCTAGTAATAATAGCCGCGAAAATTAAGGTTACGGTAATGACTATACCGATGATTCTAGTTGCTTTTTTCACTTAACTCCTTCTTGCTCGCATGGCGTGCGAGGTATTTTTCGTTTATTATTGTAACATAGGTTTCTTCGCCGAGACGCTTAATAGATAGAATAGCAATGATTACGGCAAGCCAGGTGATAGCGGTGGAAATAGTTCCAGCAAAAGATAAACCGCCGGTGGAGAAAACGGCGCCAATGAGTGGAGTAATAAGCGTAGTTCCGCAAGTGGGGCAACCAGCGCCTAGTGCTATAAGTCCGGTAATAATACCGGCCTTTTCAACATTTGCAGAGTTGGGGGAGTTTCGGTTTTTCTTCTTTTGCCAGAGAAAGACAATGAGGCCAATTAAGATACTTTGTAGCATAGCAAGGCAAAAAATCGGTAGCCAATCAAGAAATGGTTGGTTAATGCCGAGGATTGCAAGCAGGTTTTCTCTGATAATTCTGAGACTTTCTGGGAAACCAAGTATCCTGATGAGTTCAAATTTCGAGAGTCCACCAGACAGCATATTCATTAAAAAACTAAAAATAATAAAGCTTGGTATGAAACCGTACCAAAAACGTTTTCGTTTAGTAGCAAGAAAAATGCCATTGCCTGCTAAGATAAAACCGTCTAGCCATTTCCTCCAGTTCATTATGGTAATTATAGCACAAGTTTTAAGTTGGATTTTGAATCATGAGGAGGTTGTCGGTTTCTTATTTGGCTTTGTTGAAGTGCTTACATGGTAGAAGCGGTTTTTGTCAGGTCTTTTGCGTCACTGAGTTTTCTTTCATGAAACCTTGTGGGCTTTTTGGATTATTTACCAACGTTAAGAGTAGAAGGTGATTACGAGATGAAGTTGCTATGGTATTAATCTTTAACATATATATGTACTTTGTCAAGGAAGGTGTGTTCGGTTTTCAGGTTTTTATCTCTGTTATTTCTAAATTTTGCTTAAGATATTATGACATGATATTTTTAAAAAAACAAGGTTGACATGATAAACGGCTATGCTAAAATTAAAACAAGGTTTGAACCAGATCCGACGTTGAAAGTGGTTTAAGCCTGGAGGTTAGTTGAGTAGAGTTTAGAGTTATTTTGGTTAAATTTCTCCTGTTTTTGGGAGATTTTTTGTTTGCTTTTGAATGGATTTTAATTTTATGGGAATGCAAAAATATTTCGTCGGCGCGGAAGAGAATAAACCGATTGAAACATCGCTACGAAATAATGGCTATGCGGTTAGAATTGCCGAAAATCACGTTTGAATTTTTTATTCTGGCGTAAAAGTTGGAGCAATCTCGTTAGTTTTGTCTTGATACTCAATATTGTAGTTATCGGGATTGAACCCTTCTGCTTTGAGGCGTTCGAGGGCAGAATTATAGTTACCGCCAGTAAAGTCTTTAATAATGATTGTCGGCTGGTTATCTTTTTCTACTTGATATGTAATGATGTAATAAATATAAATGGAATTATTCTTATAATATTCAACTTTAATAGGCAATTTGGTAAGGAGGGGATAGTTTTTGGCAAGATTATCGCTACGTTCAGAAAGTTCGTGGTTGATGATTGTGTCAATACTGTACGCATCGTCAGGGTGGTTTTTATACCAGTCGGTATTTGGTAATGCTTGGAGCTCAAGGTAAAACTCTTTAGAATCGCCAGATTCAAGGGTAAAACTTTTTGTGAAGGTCTCAAAATAGTCTGGCTTAGATACTACTATTTTGTAATCACCAGGTTTTACTTTGTAGGTCTCCATATTGTCAAAAGGCTGATCGTTGATTAGGATGTCGGCAGAAACGGGGGCGACAACTAGTTTGATGGTAGCGGTTTTTTCGGCATCATCGATTACGAAATAGATACTTATTCCGACAATCGTTAGAAAAAAAACAGAAAATAACAGGGCGATTTTTTGGGTAGCTTTACGATTTTTATACATATAATCTCCTATTATTGAGCTTATCATTTAGTTTATTATTAGTGAAGCTAGATAAGTTGCTAATCGTATATATTTATGAATCTTTGACTCTCCTGAAAACTTCGTAGTGTCGTTCGTAGTGTCGACTACCGTCCATGTCGGTGATGGTTGGGTCAGGACTGATGTAGTGCTCACCGGTGCGATCATTGAAGGAGGCATCAGCTCGGCCATCTTGACCATCCACTAAAACATAAATCCAGATATGGCCATGTCCGGATGAGCCCGTAGTGGCAAAGATGTCTCCAGGTTGGAGGATTTCTTTATTGGTTCCATCGTATTGTATTCTGGCGTATTTTTCTTTGTGACTAGCCATGTAATCATGTGAAGCATCGGCGCCGAAGAGGTTAAAATCTGGGTCGGCACCAGAATATCGCATGACAGTAGCTACGAACTGATCGCAGCTAGCCCCGATGGGTGCGTAACTGTAGTTATAACTGTAGTTAAGATAGGTGCCTGCAGATTGCATCGCTGTGACATATTCTGATTTCGGATTGGTTTTGTCGTGGCTATTAAGCCCTGGCCAAGAGAGTAGGATGGCGGTGTCGGCGATGTCCCCATTACTGCCAGCAGTTTCACAGTAGGCATCACCATCACTATCCGTGCCGCCGCCGAGGGCGCGAAAAACTACAAAGGCACCTGGGCGAGTGTCTTTAACTACATTACCCCTTAGGCTAGCAATCAGCCCAGTCCAATATGGACTCACATTGGCGTTATTTGGATCACGTTCGGTGTCATACATATTCATTACATAAGGCGAACCTTCGCCATTTTTTGCATCTTCTTCCGTAAATCCCATGTCAATGGCGCGTTTAATGTAGTTTTGATTAGCCCAGTTATACATAAACATGACTCGTTTAATGTTGTTGTCATTGTTCATCAAATCAGTATTTTGGCCAATTTTGCCACGAACTACTTGAGCGGCAAGGTCGGTTTGGCGTTCGAATTCAGCTTCACTAATAGGACCGGCAGGCTTAAACGCGTTTTCATTGGTGCCATGGTTGGTCAGGGAGGTTAATTGATATGCGCCTTCGCCGTTGGCGGGATTATCAACTGCGAAATTATGTTCACGGTAATGCAGTGCGGCAAGCAATTGCCAAGGGAAGTTATATTTTTTTGCGATTTTTTCATAAATTGGCTTATTGTGTTCAACTTGTTGCAGTTGGGCGTCGCTTAAAACTGGGCTACCATCGTAGAGCGTGTTATTACCTACCGTAGTGATAGTAGAATAAGATTGTGTTAATTGTGGGGCATCGCCTGTATAACCAAATGGGTCGCCGCAAATATTATAGTCGTCGTTGCATTCTTTTTCGCCGTTGGCCCACTGGTAGAATGTATATGTGGAATTCATACGGTTTTGGATTTTGGTGACGCCACTTTGGTATTGAGATTTATCTTGAGGGTTAAAACTTTGGCCGTTGTTGGAAACGGACGTGATGTCTTTAATGGAGTCGTGCTCGTTTATTTCTGGCGGTATTACGCGGTTGCCGTTATTTAAAATGTCCTTAGCGGCAGTAATTTCTGAGTCGCTTGGTGTAGGATAGCATTCCCAGGGCGAGCAGCCGGTTTCGTATGCTTGGCCCGTAGAGCTAGCGAACCAGCCATCGCCGCTATGGTATCTTTGAGTGATTTTATTGATGAGCCCTTCGTTATTGCCGGGATCGCCGCCGCCAGATTCGTAAACATTGGCAAAAATGCTAAGTTCGGTTTTGCGTCCTTCTGTAGTACCTTGCTCTGCGGAAGCTGCCCACCAAAGTCGTTTTAGCTGATCTTCGTTAAAACTATACTGTGCGGTTTTATAAATCCCATTATCTGTTGGTGTAGTTTCGCAGTTGTCGCCTTCTGGGTCATAAAAAGGGGCGTTGCTCTGGGAGAAGAAGTAAAGCTGATCAATCGTAATGGCGCTAGTAATTTGGGGTGGAATAATAAAAATACCCATCAAAACTGCGAAAAAAAGTAGACGAAAATAGCTTAAAACAATTCGTAGTTTCGTTGATTTAACACCAGTAGAAAACATGAGTCTATTATAATATATTTTACGTTATTTTGCAAACAGAACTAATGAAGGTAGGGTCCAGGGTTAAAAGAGCTAGGTTGGCATTATTCCGTGATTGTTTTTTGTATTTTTATGGGCAGCAGATTTAAAATAGGAACTCCTAAAAATGTAAAATCTTTAGGAGATGAACGACCCGGCAAGATTTGTCTAAATTTGAATTATGTACAGAGTTCACAACGTTTAGGTTATGATTATCTGTCCGTTCGTCTTCCATTTTTATGAAAAATGTGATAGAATAGAAGGATATGAGACTCTCGAGAACAATCGATAAGGCTCTGGTAGTGATGTTGATATTTAGTGTTTTGATGCTTTTGATGACTACTGTGAGTATGGTAACTAGGAGCACTTTTGCGGAGAGCGATAATGAGGATGTTTTATCTAGTGGTGATGAAGACTCCAGATATATTGTTTTTTACGATAGAGGGGAGAGACTAATTGCGAAGACCGAATCCGTTACTGTGGGGGAGGCTTTAAAGAAAGCAAATATTGTCTTAAATGATGGTGATAAGGTAGAGCCGGGCTTAGACTATGAAATCGATGCTGATAATTTTTTTGTAAATATTTATCGAGCTAGACCAGTAGTAATTAAAGATGGTTTGACTGAAAAGTATCTGATGACGGCAAGTTACGATAAAAAGGAAATTGCTCGAGAAGCTGGTTTCGTAGTTTATGATGGCGATGAAATCAAATCGGTGCCAAATACGGTGTTTTTAGAGGCCGGTATCGCGAATACCTACACCATTAAGAGAAATGGTGGTCGCGTAATAACAGAGGAACAAGAAATATCTTTTGCCGAAGAGACGGTCAAAGATTACAATTTGGCGCCTGGAGTTAAGGAAATTCGTCAACTTGGCGAGGTGGGGATGAAGAAATTGACTTACAATGTGCTTTATATTGATAATAATGAGGTTTCTCGCGAGCTAGTGAGTGAGGAAGTAGTAAGAGAACCAGTAAAAAGAATCGTTGCGGTTGGAGCTAGTGCAATTGAAAAGAGTCCTCTGACACCCAGTAAGGGTGTAAATATCTATACGGTGAATGTTAACGGTAGAACGGTGGAAAGAAAAGAAACTTTTTATGATTTGCCGATGTCGGGCGTGATGCGTGCTTGTGGAGGTGGAACATATACGGTAAGGGCAGATGGAGTTAAGGTAGACCAAGATGGCTATGTGTTAGTAGCGGCGCATCTGGGGAGATATCCGAGATGTTCGGTGGTGGAAACCAGTTTGGGCCCAGGTAAGGTGTACGATACGGGTGGTTTTGCAAATACCAATCCAGAGCAATTTGATCTTGCGACCGATTGGACTAATCGTAACGGAGTCTAGAGCAAAAGGTGGTAGCCTACTGATAAGAGGACAGTATGAAAAATAATAAGGCTTTAGGTCAACATTGGCTACAGAATCGTGCAATTTTGGATGAAATAGCAGATTTGGCTCGTGGGAGTGATGGGCTAGAAGATGGGGCGAAGATTTGCGTGGAAATTGGGCCTGGGTTGGGGACTTTGACCTCTAGTTTACTGAGAAGGTTTGACGAAGTGGTGGCGGTCGAATTTGATGAAAGATTGGCCAGTAATTTGCCGAAATCTTTCCCGGGAAAGAATCTGAAGGTAATTAATGGCGATATTTTAACTACAGATTTTGGTTTTATTAAAGAAAAATTCGTGATTGCTGGGAATATCCCTTATTACATTACGAGTCCGATTCTGAAAAAAGTTTTGACTTTGGAGCGTCCAGCCGAAAGGGTGGTGCTTTTGATACAAAAAGAGGTAGCAGAGAGATTGGTGGATAAAAAAGAGACAATGTTGTCGTTGTTCGTAAAAAATCTGGCCGATGTGGAATTGGGGCCAGTGGTTCTAAAAAAAGAATTTACTCCACCACCAAAAGTAGATAGTCAGGTAGTAGTGTTAAAACCACATGCTCCGATTGTGGAAGACACGGTATTTGAGCTAATTCGGCGCGGATTTGCGGCACCTAGGAAGAAGTTGGCACACAATTTGGCGAGTCTAGCTAGTAGAGAAAAATTGTTTGAAGCAATGAGAAAGGTCGGACTTAGTACGGATGTGAGGCCAGGTGACCTAAATTTAGGAGAATGGCAGAAGCTAAAAGACCTGTTATTTATTTAAATAAGTGATATAATAAAGATAGTATGTTAGACATTAAATTTATCAGAGAGAATTCTGAACTCGTGGAGAAATCCGCGATTGAAAAAGGGTATAAAGTTGACATTAAAGAGATTTTGACGTGTGACGATGAAAGGAAGAAGGTCTTGGTGGCCGTAGAGGAGTTAAGGAAGACACGGAACGATATTGCGGCTAAAATAAAAGGTGGAAAACCGTCTGAGGACTTAATCAAGGAAGGTAAAGCAGTTAAAGAAGAGCTATCCGTAAAAGAGCAGGAGCTAAGTGAAGCTCAGGAGAGACTGAATCGTTTGATTAGTAGTGTACCAAATATCATTTTTGACGACGTGCCACTAGGTGGTGAGGAATGCTCTGTAGAGGTGAAGAAGTGGGGTGAGCCGCACGCGAGCGGGTTAGATCATCTAGACTTTGCGGTAAGTCGAGATTGGGTAGATTTTGAACGTGGGGCAAAAGTGGCAGGAGCCAAGTTCTACTATCTAAAAAACGGACTAGCTTTGCTAGAAAACGCTCTTTTGCAATATGGTATTAGCAAGGTGTTAGAGCACGGTTTCAACTTTATGACGGTGCCGGATATGGTATGTTCTAGGGTGCTTGAGGGATGTGGATTCAATCCGAGGACTTCAGAACAGTCGGATGAGTATTATATCGAAGGGGAAGATTTAGCTTTGATTGCTACGGCAGAAATGTCTTTGACTGGTTATCACATGGATGAAATCATCGACGAGGACAAGTTGCCGTTACTTTATGCTGGCTATTCACCGTGCTTTAGAAAAGAGGCGGGGGCAGCTGGTAAATACACGAGGGGATTATTTAGAGTGCATCAGTTTAATAAGCTAGAGATGTATGTTTTCTGTTTGCCAGAGCAGAGTAAAGAGATGCATGAGAAAATTTTGGCGATTGAAGAAGAAATTTGGCAAGGTTTAGGAGTTCCTTATCGCGTAATTAATATCGCGGCGGGGGATCTTGGTTCGCCGGCAGCGAAAAAGTACGACATGGAATATTGGTCGCCAGTTAATCAGAAATATCAGGAAATTACTTCATGCTCAAACTGCACCGATTTTCAAGCTAGAGCCGTAAACGCTAGAGTGAGAAGAGCGGATGGCAGAGTGGAATTCGTTCACACATTAAACGGCACAGCAATTTCAATGGCGAGAGCTTTGGTAGTGATGCTTGAGAATTTTGCGCGCGAAGATGGATTGTTTGAGGTCCCAGAGGTACTCAGACCTTATCTGGGAGGCAAGGAAGTAATTTAGCAGAAAGGAAAAATATGATTGATAAAATTGATATTACAGGGAATGGGTATAAAGTAGACGATACTTTTAAAAAATACGTTAGCAAGAGATTAGGAAAATTGGATCGCTATTTGCCGCGTGGTTCAAAAAAGGATGTTGTTTGTAAGGTTGTAGTGACAGCGACTGGCAAGAAAAATAATGAAAAATACGATATTTCTGCTGCGATGGAGATTCCTGGTGGTAAAGTTATGGCGGCGAAAGATGAATGTTCGAATTTGTTTGCAGGGGTGGATTTAGTGGAAGCGAAGCTGATGGGGCAAATACGTCGATATAAGATAGAAATCCAATCTCATCGCCAGAAGAAAAGTTGGCGGAAACTCTTTATTCGGAATAAGTAATGTGGTAAAATGGGGGGAAGATTGGAGTTATATGGCGAAAAAAGAGAAAAAGCCGACGGATAAGTTGGCCGATAAGACTGCGTTAACTAAATTTTTACAGGGGGTTTTTGGTGATGCTCAAAAACGTATTTTGAAGCGTTTGTGGCGTCGAGCACAGGAAGTGACGGCGTTAGAGCCAAAATATGAAAAGATGAGCGATGAAGAACTGGCGAAGCAGACGGATATTTTTAGGCGTAGGATTAACAAGGCACTCAAAACCGCAAAGATTGAGGAAGATACTGAAAAATTCGCTAAAAAGCGTCCGCTAATTGACGACAAAAAGATTCTAAACGAGATACTACCAGAGGTATTTGCGGTAGCTAGAGAAGCGGCCAAGAGGATATTAGGTATGAGACCATATGACGTACAATTAATTGGCGGCATGGTGTTAAATGAGGGCGCGGTAGCCGAAATGAAGACTGGTGAAGGTAAAACCCTCGTAGCGATGTTGCCGGCTTATCTTAACGGCTTGACTGGTAGAGGCGTGCATGTTGTAACTGTCAACGATTACCTTGCACAGCGTGATGCTGGTTGGAACGGTCCGGTTTATAACTTTCTCGGTATGAGTGTGGGTGTGATTATTAATGAAGCTTCGTTTATTTATGATCCAGAATACGAAAACGAAGAACACGAGGATGAGAGATTTAGACATCTTCGTCCAGCGACTCGTAAAGAAGCCTATGCGGCAGATATTACTTATGGCACAAACAATGAGTTTGGATTTGACTATTTGCGCGACAATATGACGAGCGAAGTGCAATATTTGAGACAGAGAGAATTGAACTTTGCTATCGTGGATGAAGTGGACTCAATTTTAATTGATGAGGCTAGAACGCCGTTGATTATTTCAGCACCGGCCGGTGACAATCCAGAGTCTTATTATCAGTTCGCCAAGGTGGCATCGAGATTAGCCCCGGAAGATTACATTTTTGACGAAAAGCGCCGTTCAGTGACTCTGACTGATAAGGGTATCGATAAAGTCCAGAACATATTAGGTGTAGATAACTTATACTCTACTAAAAATACTAGATTAGTATATCATCTAGAGCAGGCGATCAGAGCGGAAATCGTTTTTAAGAGGGATAAGGATTATGTAGTTACTAATTCCGGTGAAGTAATTATTGTTGATGAGAATACCGGGCGGTTGATGCAAGGTCGTCGTTATAATGAAGGTTTGCACCAAGCGATTGAAGCTAAGGAGGGTGTCGTAGTAAAGCAAGAATCTATGACGCTGGCAACTATTTCGTTCCAGAATTTCTTTAGATTGTATCGCAAGTTGTCTGGTATGACAGGCACGGCCTTTACCGAGGCTGAAGAATTCCAACAAATTTATGCGCTAGATGTGATTCAGATACCACCAAATAAACCAATTATTCGTGTAGACAAAGATGATTTAATCTATAAGACCAAGGCCGGTAAGTTGAAGGCAATCGCTGAGGCGATTAAGATGTATCACGAAAAAGGTCAGCCGGTACTTGTCGGTTCTGGCTCGATTGCGAATAATGAGGAGATTGCGCATTACCTCGATGGGTATAACTTGCCATATGAGATTTTGAACGCTAAAAACAATGAACGCGAGGCAGCGATTATTGCAAAAGCTGGAGAAAAAGGTGCGATTACATTGGCTACTAATATGGCTGGTCGTGGTACAGATATTAAACTTGGTGCTGGCGTGAAGGAACTAGGCGGCTTAGTAGTGATTGGCTCAGAACGACATGATTCTAGACGTGTAGATAATCAGTTAAGGGGTCGTGGTGGACGTCAAGGCGATCCTGGCACAACGCAGTTTTTCGTTTCGTGCGAAGATGATTTAATGCGAATCTTTCAGGGTGATCGGATTAAGCTTTTGATGACGCGGCTTGGCGTAGATGAGGATACACCAATCCAGACTAGAGCGATATCGCGGACGCTCGAGGCTGCCCAGAAGCGAATTGAAGGATTTAACTTCGATTCTCGTAAAAACGTGGTGCAGTACGACAATGTAATTAACCGTCATCGTAAAGTGGTTTACATGATGCGTCGAAAGATTTTAGAGGGGGAGGAAATCTACCCAGAGATCAAGAGGTTGATGCGCGACGAAGTCAAGATGCTTACCGAGTTTTCGTCTAGAGTTAATAAGAATTTCGATGCAGAGTTCAAGGCGGTATTTGATTTTGATAATGATCTGATTCATGGGATTGGTATTAAACGGAAAGAGAAAGAGCGTGAAAAGTGTGCATTAGAGGCAGTAGAAGAAGCCTATCAGAAGAAAGAAGACGAATTCGGCGCCGAAACGATGCGAAAAGTAGAGCGTGAGGTTTACCTCAAAGTCCTCGACACCTTATGGATGCAGCATCTCGAGAATATGCAGCACTTGCGTGAAGGGATTCACTGGCGTTCGATTGGACAGAGAGATCCATTGGTGGAATACCGTAGTGAATCGCAAAAGTTGTTTGATGGCTTACAAAGGAATTTGCGCGAGGAAGTGCTTAAGATTTTGCTATCCATTACGCCTGCGGAAGCAAGAGCCGATAATGTGACAGACGGCGAGGAATACGAGTCTGAGCTAACTAAGATGGCGGAATCGCAGACCGAGAAAGGTGTAAATGAGATTTCACGTGGTGAAAAGAATCTGGATTCGGAATTTCGTAAGAGTTCAGAGAATAGAATCGCAAAAAGCACTAAGGCGAAATCACGAAAGTCTACTACGAAGAAAAAGAAAGCTAAATCCAAGAGGAAATAGCCAGATATTCTTATTATACCACGAATCTTCAATAATGTCAAGAGAGGTAAGATGAAGCATTCAGTTGAAGAAATCACATTGAGGAATGGCGCGAAGGGGCTTTTGATTAATATCCCCGACGCCAGTGTGATGTCTACGCGAATTCAGTTTCGGGCGGGCATGGTTTACTCACGAAAGAAGGATGTGTATGAAATACCACACCTAGTGGAACATTTGGCTTTTGGAGCAAATGCTAAGTATAAAGACGAGCAAGCTTTTGAGGCGGAATTTACAAAAAATGGGGCTTATCACAATGCTTGGACTTCGGATATCTCAGTTTGTTATGAAACAGAATGTGCTGATTTTGAGTGGGAACGGATTATGGACTTACAACAACTATCTATTTGTGAACCACGGTTTAATGAGGAAGAACTGAAAAGCGAGAAGGCTAACGTGCGGAGTGAGTTAACTGGGTATATGAACGATTACTATCGGCTGCTATGGCCGCGCGTCCAGCAAGCAGTAGGTGAAGATATATTGGATTTGTCGGAAAGAATTAAAACAATTTCGAATATTGAACTCAAGGATATTAAGGAACATTATCGTAGGACGCATACGGCGAAGAATATGCTTTTCATTATTGCCGGCAAAATTAGGGGTAGGAAGCATAAAATTATTCGGATGCTGGAAAACTGGAATCTAAAAGAGGGCAAGGCGTTTGAGATTCCGACTACGGATTTACACTCTTCGGAGCCGATATCGATTAGGCGAAAAGATGCTTCAAATATTACCTTTGGGTTTTCATTGGTGACACCGCGACATCTGGAGCCGGACGAGGTGTTTGCGATGAATTGTCTCAATCATATCTTGAACGGGACGACAAATTCGAAGATATTCGGAGCGGCGAGGAAGCGAGGCTTGGTTTATGGGATGGGGAGTTCGATCGCGAGCAATGCGCATAATTCATATTGGGATTTTGATGGAGAGGTGAATGTGGAGAATGCAGAGGCGCTGTTTGAGCTGATTCAGACGGAGCTGATGAAGACACTGAATGGCGAAATACTCGAAATGGAGTTTTTGGCAGCAAAATCTTATGCAATGGGTAGGTTTCAAATGGGGGCGCAGACAGTGGGGCAGATAGCGGATTATTATGCGGAAAATTATTTCACCAATGGCACGATTGTAAAATACGATACGATGCCGAGTTTGATTAAGTCGATCGATAAATATAAGGCGGTGGAACTGGCACGCGAGTTTGCTGACTCTGGCGTGAAGGGGTTTGCCGCGGTGTCTTCGGTGGAGAAGGCGATGATCAATGAGCTTGGGAAAAGGTTGAACTTCTAGCGATTTGTGTCAAGTTGTTCGATAAGCGTTTGAAACTGGGCACCACGGTCGTAGACGTTTTGGAACATATCGAAAGAAGCGGCGGCGGGGGACATGAGGAGGATATTGTCGGAACCTTGCGAGGCGCTTTGTTTGGATTTTTCTAGGGCCGTCGAGACGGCTTCTTCGAGAGATTCTACTAGGGTGAAGCGAGGGTCTTGGTATCTATTGGCTAGTTCGTGGCCGGATTCTCCCATGAGGACGATATTTTTTACTTGGGGGGCTTGGAGGATTTCGTAGAGTTCGGGTAAATCTTCATTGTTGGTCTTGTCGCGACCACCGGTAATAATGGTGAGATTGGAGTCTGGAAAAGCATTTACAGCAACGCGAGTGGAAGATGGGTTGGTGGCGAAGTTATCATCGTAGATTTTGATGCCGTCTAGCTCGCGGAGGAATTCGAGGCGGTGGGGAAGGCCATGGAAGGCGCTAAGCCCTTGAACAATGGTTTCCTGAGAGTTTCTTAAGTATTCATTTGGTGATATATTGTAGTAGCCGGCTACGGCTGCGATAGCGGCCATGGCGTTATCTTGGTTGTGGCGGCCGGGGAGGGTAATGGCGTGGCGGACTGAGTCTGGAATAGTGAATGGATAAGCTATGAGTTTAGCGGCTGAAGTCTGGGCGATTTTAGTAGTTTCTGGATTTTTCTTAAAGTAGATAAGGTAATCCTCTGCGGATTGGTGCTTAGTGATGTTGGTTTTGGCGCTCAGATAGTCGGAATAGTCTTTGTGGACGTTGAGATGATCCGGTTCGAGCTGACCGATGACGGCGATGTGAGGGGATTTCTCTAAATCCCAGAGCTGGAAGCTAGACATTTCGTAGACGACGACGGATTCTGGCTTTAGTTCATCGAGGATATCTAGGGCTGGAACACCTATGTTGCCGACAAGATAGGCGTCTTCTTGATGGGTATCTAGGAGGGATTTGATAAATGAGCAGGTAGTGCCTTTACCTTTAGTGGCAGTGACGCCAATGATGGGGCAGGGAGAATGATCGAAGAAGTACTTAGTGACGGAAGTCTCGTTTGTTAGATGAAGTGGTGGCACGGAGGGGCTACGAAAAATGTAATCGTAACTTGAAAAATCTTGAGTTTTAATTTCGTCGTAAGTGAAATTCTCAAAAATCTCGCATTCGAGATTGCTGTAGTGTTTTTTAAAATAGGCTTCGGTAGACTTGCCTTCCTTACCGTAGCCGAGTAATGCAAGTTTCATATTTACTATTATAGTTGATTTTGGCTGTGTTTGGATTAGTTCTTGGACTTGGCGAGCGACGCTGTCGTTACCATCTAT
>JAEEGL015035950.1_pt1 | contig 16892 bp, 15 predicted proteins | sample 9134231 | NCBI WGS metagenome assembly JAEEGL01 (sample SAMN16246548, study PRJNA631951) | gut metagenome | biome: gut microbiome; feature: rumen; material: fiber-attached | host: Bos | place: Iran: Karaj | collected 2018-10
AATTTTACAGCATTTCGCGGATTACGCCCATCTTTTCACATTTTTAACTCAATCATAAGGTTATAATTGAAAATAAATTCGTATTTTTGCTCCCGTAATGACGAACAGAACGACAGCGACATGGGCAAACTGATGATACTTCTCTACTTCATCCTCTCGGTGTTTCCCGCCGATGCGACGGAGAACCGGCGGCACATCCATGTGGTGCGCCGTGGCAGCAAGAAGTCGCATCGTGGCGATACTGTGGCCAAGATTTGGATTGAGGAGAACGGTCAGAAGAAGATTGAGGTCGCCTGGTCTGAACTTACAGCCGACGAGGAGACTCTAATCATGGAGACCATCGACAAGCACTGGGACGAGTTGAATCACCTCATTGACGCAGTCTTCGCTGGCAAAAAGATACAAATTAAACGCATTAAATAAAAGGAGGACAGAGATATGTGCAAATACAAGGACACCACTTTGGGCATCAAGAAACTTGACTTCAACGTGAAGCACGGTGCAATGGCGGCCTACCTGACCGATGGTCGCGAAGTCATCGTGCCCGTCTCGATGTTTCCCGACATCAAGCGCCTCAGCCGCAAGGAGCGCGAAGACTGGATGATTATGGATGACCAGTACTTCTCGTTCGAGGCCCTCAGCCGCATCTATTCCGTCAAAGACTTGCTGAGACTTTGAGACATTAGCAATACACAAGACATTGAGCGGATAGACGACGGAGGAACGGCGCTATCCGCTCATTCTTGTTCGCCCTTTTCAAAAAGCTCTATTCTTAAATGTGCCATGAGCATATTAAAATGTCTGTACGATTTGCTTCTTTCCAATAAAAATGTTTGAAAACACTATACACCTCTTCATCATGGCATATTATTCCCTGAATGACAATTAGTAATATGGGTGTATAGAGACTACACCCGAGAATACACCTATACACCCTTCTGCGGGTTTTCATGTGATTTCTTATTATTATCCTGTAATTTGAATCACTTGCAGAAACAATTGTTGCTAAAAAATAAAACCAGGAAAATGATTCCGTCACACGTGTTTCCACATCTTTTCACACGTGAAACTTTCTGTTTCCACGTGAGAAACTATTTGTTTCCCCACGAGAAACAAATAGTTTCATCGTTTTGTGTGAATCGAAACAGAATGTTATTCAGGCAAATACAACGTTCGCTATCGAAAAATGCTCCAAAGGGTGAAGAGTGGGTGTATAGCTGAACACCACTATACACCCTTTTTACGTTCGTATAATCAATGCGTTAGGAGGAAAAGGTGAAGAGGTGTATAGATTTTCTTAAAATTTTGTGAAGTGAATATTGTTTCTAATTTAAGTTTCGCGAGTTCATTAGACAAAACGAAAATCTTCGACTTTTGTTTTCCACTTCCCTCACTTATTAGATAAATTCCTTTCGTTCGGCAAAAAAGAATTTATTCTCTTTTGCACTCACTTATTCGGAATTTTCGTACCTTTGCTCGCCAGAACAGACAATATGGACATACACATCCTCACAGAAGAAGCGATTGAGCTGCTATGCCAGCTCATCGAGACACCTCGCATCAGCCGCCAGGAGACAGAGGCGGCCGACATGTTGCAGGCATTTATGAGCGAGCGCGGACTCAGCGTGCAGCGCTCGGGAAACAACCTGTGGACACTTGCGCCTGACTACACCCCGACGCGCCCCACACTGCTGCTCGCAGCCCACATCGATACCGTGCGCCCCACGGACGGATGGACGCTCGATCCGTACAAGGCTGAGCGACGCGACGGGTGTATCTATGGGCTGGGCTCGAACGACGACGGTGCCAGCCTCGTCAGCCTGCTTCAGGTGTTCCGCCTGCTGAGCCAACGTGCCGATCGTCCCTACAATCTGATATTTGTGGCCAGCGCCGAGGAGGAACTTGGCGGACATAACGGCATCGAGAGTGTCCTCCCGCAACTGCCGCCTGTGACCGTGGGCCTCGTGGGCGAACCCACAGGCATGCAGTCCGCCATTGCCGAGAAGGGGCTGATGGTGCTCGATGTGACTTGTCACGGGCGCTCGGGCCATGCGGCGCGCGACGAAGGCGACAATGCGATCTATCATGCACTCGATGAGATGCAATGGTTCCGCACTCACCAGTGGCCGCGCATCTCGCCCTTGCTGGGCCGCGTGAAGATGACGGTTACGATAGTGAATGCCGGCACACAGCACAATGTCGTGCCCGATCGCTGCACGTTTACCGTCGATGTGCGCTCCAACGAACTCTATACCAACGAAGAACTGTTTGAGTCCATACGTCTCCATTCACAGGCTGATGTCGTGGCACGCTCGTTCCGGCTCGGCTCATCGTCGATTCCCGTCGGTCATCCCCTTGTTGCCCGCGCTGTGCAGTTAGGGCGCACGCCTTTCGGTTCGCCTACGCTCAGCGACCAGGCTTTGATGCACTTCCCGAGCATGAAGATGGGCCCGGGGCAGAGCAGTCGCAGCCACACGGCCAACGAATTCGTGCGCGAGGATGAGATTCGCCAAGCCATCCCCCTCTATCTTGAGTTGCTCGACGGGCTGGATTTTTCCGATGTCACATAAACAGAAAAAGAAATGGAAACGATAACAATGTGTCACGGGGCTGCCCAAGGGGTGGCCCCGATTATTTTCTTCCGCCTCGAGGACGGGCAGCAGACGTTCTATCACTCCACAGGCATAATGGCGCGGCCGGAGGATGCAGAGCGGGACCAAGAGCTGCGCAACGAACTGGAATACCACAAGCTGGCCATGTGTAAGGCTTATACGCTGATGCAGCTGAAACGGATGGACATGAACAGCCGTATCTTTGAATTGCTGGTGCGGCGGGTAATGACGGAAAGTGCGGGGCTTTCTATGCGCAAATACAAAGAGCCTGTTTATATACGCCTGTTGCGGTACATAGAAGATGCCTATCGCGATGGCGTCATCGGGCAAGGCCGCTATTCCATTACGCAGGGGAAGGCGCGAAAGTTGTTACGGTTTCTTATTATTAAAGGTATGTCGGAGATTACCGCCCGTGAGTTTACGTCAGACTTACTGCTGGAGTATCGGCAGTTCATATACGACGAGTATCTTTATGTGCTTAAGTTTCCGAAGCTTTACCCTTCAGGGGAGGGGAGACATGCCCCTCGGCGGCGCTGCAAAGATGCCACAGTCGTTCACGACCTGAAGGCGCTTCAGGCTTTCTTTCGGGAATTGGAGGACACCGGCGAGATTCGCTGTTCGCCGTTCAAGAAGATATCTGGCGAGAAGCGCAGGAACATCATGCATGTCATGTATGATGCGCCTTATTTCCTGAAAGCAGAAGAGTTGCACCAGGTGGTGATGACAGCGGTTCCGCCTGAGCTCCAGCAAACCAAGGATATCTTTGTCCTGAACTGCGCCTTGGGTTGCCGCATCGGTGACTTGCAGCGCCTCACGATGGATAAAGTGGCAGTCTCGGAGGAGGGCATCCCATACATTCATTACATTCCCTCGAAGACGGCGCGTGCCCAGGTTACGAACAAGGAGATACAAACGCCGCTCATACGCCCGGCGTTGGAGATTATCCAGCGAACCAGGTTGGTGTGCAATGGGCGTAACCCGAAGTATGAGAAGCAGGTCTATAACAAATCCCTCCGCCGTTTGTTGAGGCATTGCGGCATTGACCGCTCCGTGAGCCTTTACGACCCGGAGTTGGCGGACAATGTTTACAGGCCCATCTATCAGGTAGCCTCTTCCAAGCTGGCACGCAAGACGCATGTCGATATGCTCACGAAGGTGCAGATAAACTATTACGCTGCCGGTCTCCACCGCGAGGGTTCGGGAGCTGTGTTCCGATACACTTCATTGGATCTTGCCGACCGTTTCGCGCTACTGAATGCGGCTTTTGGGGAGGAAGATTACCGGGTAGATAAGGCGTTGAGGGTGATTTCGGAGAAGGCGTAGAGCACCGTGCAGGGCTATCCCACGCTGCCCTCGAGGCTGACGCCAAGAAGTTTCTGGGCCTCGACGGCAAACTCCATGGGGAGCTTGTTGAGGACGTCTTTGGCATAGCCGTTCACGATGAGGCCGACGGCGTCCTCGGTCGAGATGCCGCGCTGGTTGCAATAGAAGAGCTGGTCCTCGCTGATCTTGCTCGTCGTGGCCTCGTGCTCGACAACCGCCGTCTCGTTCTGGACGTCCATATAGGGGAAGGTGTGGGCACCGCAATGGCTGCCCAGAAGCAGGGAGTCGCAGCTGCTGTAGTTGCGGGCGCCGTCGGCCTTTGTGCCCACTCGCACCAGTCCGCGGTAGGAGTTCTGGCTGCGTCCGGCACTGATGCCCTTGCTGATGATGGTGCTGCGGGTGTTGCGCCCCAGATGAATCATCTTTGTGCCTGTGTCGGCCTGCTGATGGTGATTGGTGACGGCCACGCTGTAGAACTCGGCTTGGCTGTCGTCGCCGGAGAGAATGCAGCTGGGATACTTCCATGTGATGGCACTGCCCGTCTCGACCTGCGTCCATGACAGGCGGCTCCGTGCTCCGCGCAGGTGGCCGCGCTTGGTGACAAGGTTGAGCACTCCGCCGCGTCCCTCGCTGTCGCCGGGGTACCAGTTCTGCACGGTGCTGTACTTTACCTCGGCATCCTCGCCCACAACAATCTCGACGATGGCGGCATGCAGCTGGTTCTCGTCGCGCATCGGGGCGGTGCAGCCTTCGAGGTAGCTCACATAGGCGCGGTCGTCACAGACGATGAGTGTGCGTTCGAACTGGCCTGTGCCGCGGGCGTTGATGCGGAAATAGGTGGAAAGTTCCATCGGGCAGCGCACGTCCTTGGGGATATAGACGAACGAGCCGTCGCTGAAGACTGCGCTGTTCAGCGCTGCATAGAAATTGTCGCGGTAGGGCACGACGGAGCCTAGGTATTGGCGGACGAGGTCGGGGTGTTCGCGCACGGCCTCGCTGATGCTGCAGAAGATGATGCCTTTCTCGCGCAGTTTCTCGCGGAAGGTGGTCTTCACGCTCACCGAGTCCATCACGGCATCGACGGCGGTGCCGCTCAGTGCCATCCGCTCTTCGAGAGGGATGCCCAGCTTGTCGAAGGTCTTCATCAGCTCGGGATCCAGCTCCTTTGCTTTTCCCTCAGCGGGAGAAGACTTCTTGGTCGGGTCGGCATAATAGGAGATGTCCTGAAAATCCACATCGGGCATCTGGAGGTGGCCCCATGTAGGCGGTTCCAGGGTTGTCCAATAGTGGAAGGCATCGAGGCGGAAGCGCAGCAGCCAGTCGGGCTCGCCCTTCTTCTGGGAAATGAGGCGCACCACATCCTCCGACAGCCCTTTCTCGATGATTTCGGTCTGTACGTCGGTAGTGAATCCGTAAGCATATTTCCTGTCCGCCATTTCGCGGACAAGGGCGTTGCCATTCTCTCCCATTACGCGTTAATAAAAGAGGTATAGAAGGCCTCGGAAAACGCCTTCAGCATCACTCCCATGAAGGATTCGTTCAATATTTCGGCAGGAAGCAGACGGGTTCGCGCCAGCGCCCAGATAATCGCACCAAGCAGGAAGGCATACTTCAGCAGACTGAACAGGGCGCCCAGTATCTTGTTCACCTGGCCCACAATGATTATCTTGTCCAGAATGGTGGAAACCAACTCGCCCAGCAAGCCGAGCACCGCGGGAACCAGCACCCAGATTGCCACAAAGGCGATGCCGGATGCCAGGCCCATATTGTCCCCGACGTGCGGCGACAGTGCTTCGCCCACGACACCGCAGAACATCTTGGCCGCAACCAAGCCGAGGATAATGCCGGCAATGGAGACCACCTGCTTTATCACTCCCAGGCGCCAGCCACGAACGACGGCGCCGAGGAGCAGTAGGGCTAATATCCAATCGAGCGGTCTCATCAGAGTTTGGCTTTAATCTCAATCTCCTGGAATGTCTCGAGCATATCGCCCGGACGCAGGTCGTTGTAATTCACCAGCGAGATACCGCACTCGAAGTTGGTGCTCACCTCCTTGACATCGTCCTTGAAACGCTTCAGTGCGTTGATGGCACCGGTGAAGATGACGATACCGTCGCGGATGACGCGGGCCTTGTTCGAGCGGCTCACCTTGCCATCCATCACATAGGCGCCGGCCACAGTGCCCACCTTGCTGATGTGGTACACCTCGCGCACCTCCACCTGGGCCGTGACTTCTTCCTTGATTTCGGGCGAGAGCATGCCCTCCATGGCGTCGCGCACCTCCTCGATGGCATCGTAGATAACGCTGTAGAGGCGAATGTCCACCTCCATCTGGTCGGCCAGTTTGCGGGCGGCCATCGAGGGTCGCACCTGGAAGCCGACGATGAAGCAGTTCTCGGCAGCAGCCGCCATATTCACATCCGTTTCGCTGATTTGTCCCACAGCCTTGTAGATGACGTTCACCTGAATCTTCTCCGTCGAGAGCTTTATCAGCGAGTCGCTCAATGCTTCGATGGAGCCGTCCACGTCGCCCTTGACAATCAGGTTCAGTTCCTTGAAGTCGCCCAGCGCAATGCGGCGGCCAAGCTCGTTCAGGTCGAAGCGCTTCATCGTGCGCAATCCCTGTTCGCGCGCCAGCTGTTCGCGCTTGTTGGCAATCTCGCGGGCCTCCTGGTCGCTGTCCATTACATGGAAGGTGTCGCCGGCCTGGGGCGCACCGTTCAGTCCGAGCACGGTGGCTGCCTGGCTGGGGCCGATTTCCTGGACACGCTGTCCACGCTCGTTGAGCATGGCCTTTACGCGGCCGTAGTTCGTGCCGGCAAGAAGGATGTCTCCCACATGGAGCGTACCGTTGCTCACGAGCACTGTGGCCACATAGCCGCGCCCTTTGTCGAGGCTGGACTCGATAATGGAACCCGTAGCCTTGCGGTTGGGGTTGGCCTTGAGGTCGAGCATCTCGGCTTCCAGCAGCACCTTCTCGAGCAGTTCGGGAACGCCGATGCCTTTCTTGGCGCTGATGTCCTGGCTTTGGTACTTGCCGCCCCAGTCCTCGACGAGGAAGTTCATCTGAGCCAGATGCTCTTTGATCTTCTCGGGGTTGGCGGCAGGCTTATCAATCTTATTGATGGCGAAGACAATAGGAACGCCAGCAGCCACAGCATGGTTGATGGCCTCCTTGGTCTGGGGCATGATGTCGTCATCGGCAGCGATGATGATGATTGCAATATCCGTCACCTGAGCACCACGTGCACGCATAGCGGTGAAAGCCTCATGACCAGGGGTGTCGAGGAAGGTGATGTGGCGGCCGTCGTCCAATTTCACGTTGTAGGCACCGATGTGCTGAGTGATGCCGCCAGCCTCACCTGCGATGACGTTGGTCTTGCGAATATAGTCGAGGAGCGATGTCTTACCATGATCGACGTGACCCATAACAGTGACAATCGGAGCGCGGGGTACGAGATCGGCCTCATCATCGGCCTCCTCCTGTACGGCTTCGCTCACGTCGGCGCTGACGTATTCGGTCTGGAAACCGAACTCGTCGGCCACGAGGTCGATGGTCTCTTTGTCCATGCGCTGGTTGATGCTGACCATGACACCCAGGCTCATGCAGGTGCCAATGACCTGTGTGACGGGCACGTTCATCATCGATGCCAGTTCGTTGGCGGTCACGAACTCGGTGAGCTTCAGGATTTTGCTCTCCTGTTCCAACTGCTCCAGCTCTGCCTCCATGCCGGCGCGGATATTCTCGCGCTTCTCACGGCGGTACTTTGCACCCTTGCCGAGCGTCTTGTTCTTACCGGCAGTCAGTCGGGCCAACGTCTCACGTACCTGCTTAGCGACCTCTTCCTCGCTCTGTTCCACGAGAATAGGCTCCTGCTTGGGCTGGTTCTTTTTCTTCTTGTTCTTGCCTTCGCCCTTATTCTGCTGGTTGTTCTGGGGCTGCTGGTTGCCGCCCTTGGTCTTCTTAGACTGGTTCTGCTGATTCTGCTGCTTGGCTGCCTCGGCATTGATATCTACGCGTTCGCCCTTCTTCTTGGAGCCCTGTGCTCCTGTGCTGCCAGCGGCGGCGCCCTTCTTGCGCTTCTTGGTGCGGGCGGGGCGGGTGCTCTGGTTGAGGGAGTCGAGATCGATGTGCCCTTTGATATTCAAGGTGAGGGGTGGTTCCTGAGGACCTTTCACTCGGAAGATGCCATCGACCTCTTCCAGTTCAATACCTTTCTTCTTGGCCGGACGGTTCGAAGCGCTCGGTCCTTCCTCTGTGGGAGCTACCGTATCCTCCACGGGAGCTGGAGTAGCTTCCTGAATGGGCTTTTCTTCCTTGGCGGGTGCTGCTTCAGGAGTTGCCGTTGTTTTCGAAGCCTCCGGTTCTTTGGCTTCGGGCTTGGCCTTCTGCTCGGTGACAGGATTGCCCTTGCTGTCGAGGTTGATGTGACCTACCAGTTTGGGCTTCTTCACCTCGGTCAGAGGCAGAGCTTCGCCATCTTCGGTGAGGACAATGGTCTCTTTTTTCTCCTTCGGCTTACGGACAGCAGGCGCAGGCTGAGCCAATGGACGCAGGCCCTTGCTCTTATCCTTGTCGAATTCAGCCTGCACAACGGCATACTGCTCATCGCTGATGGTTGCGTTGGGGTTAGCCTCCACGTCAGTGAAGCCTTTCTTATTCAGGAAATCTACCAGAGTCTGCAGGCCCAGGCTGAATTGCTTTGTGACTTTATTGATTCTTATTGGCATTTACTTAGATTGAAAAGTTGAAAGATTGAAAAATTGAACTTTTGAAAGATTGTATATTTCAATTCTCTGTAGCTCCGCTACCTTCCTCCTCTTCGGGGAACTCCTGACGCAGGACGCGAAGCACCTCATCAACGGTCTCCTCCTCGAGGTCGGCATTCTTGATGAGCATTTCGCGCGGAGCCTCGAGCACGGAACGGGCTGTGCTCCAGCCGTTCTTCTTGAGCTCTTCGATGACCCACTCGTCAATCTCATCCTTGAAGTCGTCGAGGTAGATATCATCCTCCAACTCCTCTTCCTCGTTGCCCTGAACCTCACGATAGACATCGATGACGGTATCGGTGAGCATGGAGGCCAGACGAATGTTCAGACCGCCCTTACCAATAGCCAGGCTGACCTGGTCCGGATCGAGATAAACCTCGCAGTGCTTGCTTTCCGGATCGAGCTGGATGCTGTTGATCTCTGCGGGACTGAGGGCGCGGGCAATCAGCAGCTGCGGGTTCGAGGTCCACTGGATGACATCCAGGTTTTCGCCTTTCAGCTCACGCACGATGCCGTGCACACGGCTGCCGCGAACACCTACGCAAGCGCCAACAGGATCTACGCGGTCGTCGTAGCTCTCCACGGCAATCTTGGCACGTTCGCCCGGCACGCGGGCAATCTTGCGGATGGCGATGATGCCTTCAGCAATCTCGGGCACTTCAGCCTCCAACAGACGCTGCAGGAAGACGGGGCTTGTGCGCGAGAGAATAATCTTCGGGTTACCGGTAGAGTTGTCCACGCGAGCCACAATGGCGCGGGCGGGTTCACCTTTGCGGAAGAAGTCACCGGGAATCTGCTCATTTTTGGGCAGCAGCAGCTCATTGCCCTCCTCGTCGAGCAGTAGCACTTCCTTGTGCCATACCTGATAGACCTCGGCGGAGATGATTTCGCCCACCATGTCCTTGTACTTGTTGTACAGGGCATCGTGCTCCAGTTCCAGGATGCGGGAAGCCAGCGTCTGACGCAGGGTCAGGATGGCGCGGCGGCCGAACTTGGAGAAATCTACGGACTCGGACACATCCTCGCCGACCTCATAGTCGGCGGCAATCTTCTGAGCCTCAGAGAGGGAAATCTGCATGTTGGGATCTGTCACCTCGCCATCGGGTACCACCGTGCGGTTCTGATAGATTTCAAAGTCGCCCTTATCGGGGTTCACGATGACGTCGTAGTTCTCGTCGGTGCCCTTCATCTTGGCGATGACGTTACGGAAGCTCTCCTCGAGCACGCTCACCAGTGTGGCGCGGTCGATGTTCTTCATTTCTTTGAACTCAGCAAAAGAATCGATGAGTTCGTTGTTTTGTTTCTTAGCCATTTATATTGTTTTAGTTTAAAGTTTAAGGTTTAATGAGGTTTGTCCTGTCCGCGAGTGCTCGCGCGCAGCGCAACCCTATTTAAAATCAATGAGGTATCGTCCGCTCTTGACTTCAGCCATCGGCAGGGTCAGATCTACATCCTGCATCACGGGGCGTTTCTTGCCCTCAACCTGTACCTTCTGGCGTGTGGATAGGACGATGTGATTGGCATCAGCTTCGCGGAGTGTTCCCTTGAGCTTGCGGTTGTCAGCGGTGATGATTTCCACCTGCTTGCCTACGTGGTTCACCCATTGGCGTAAAACCTTGAAGGGTTGACCCAGACCGGCGCTGCCCACTTCCAGTTCATAATCCTCTTCGTCGCGGGAGAGATGTTCTTCGATGAAGCGTGAGAGCTGTACACAATCCTCGATCCATACGCCATCGGCTTGGTCGATCTCCACTGTGATACAATCGTCAGGGGTCACCGTCAGGTCAGTCAGGAAATACTCTTTGCCTTCGAGCCATTGCTCAACAAGTGCTTGCACCTTTGCTTTTTCAATCATATTTGTTCGTTTAGCGGTGTTGAAAATAACAGTCATCTCTGTTTAAGCGAGAAGCGAAGAACCTTTGCGGCTCCTCGCTTCATCTCTTTTGCGCTGCAAAAGTACTGCTTCTTTTGCACATACGCAAGAAAAAATGTAACTTTTTTCACAACACGTGCCCGGAACGGGAATCGAACCCGTACGGCCATCACTGGCCAAGGGATTTTAAGTCCCTCGTGTCTACCAATTCCACCATCTGGGCCTGAATTGCGGCGCAAAGGTAGTAAAAAGATTAAAGACGAAAGATTAAAGATGAAAGATTTTTTTCGAATCGCTCTTATTTTTTACTTTTTATCACTACTTTTGCGCCCGAAATGCGCGTCCTATTGGTCAATACATCGGAGCAAATCGGGGGGGCTGCCATCGCTGCTACCCGACTCACGAACGTCCTCAACCGTCATGGTGTGGAGGCTCGGTTGCTGGTGCGCGACAAGCAGACCTCTCGCGCGACCACTGTCCGCCTGCCACAGCGCCTGCGCCTTCGGGCAGCCTTTCTGTGGGAACGCCTGCGTATCTGGGCGGCCAACGGCCTCCGACGCACGGGCTTATGGACGGTAGATATTGCCTGTTGCGGTGTGGATATCACCCAGCTACCCGAATTTCGCGAGGCCGACATCATTCATCTTCATTGGGTGAATCAGGGGCTTCTTTCTCTCCATCAGATTGGCAAGATTCTCGCTAGTGGTAAGCCTTTGGTGTGGACGATGCACGATATGTGGCCCTGCACGGCCGTCTGTCATCATGCACGCGAGTGCCGGCACTTCCATACCCATTGCCACGACTGTCCCCAACTGCTTTCTCCAGCTGCCCACGATCTCTCGTGGCAGGTCTTTGAAAAGAAAGTTCGCGCGTACGCTCAAGCACGGATGACCTTTGTAGCTTGCAGCCAATGGCTAGCAGGAGAAGCCCGCAAGAGTGCCCTCTTAGAGGGACACGAAGTGCTCTCGATTCCCAATACTTATGACAGCGTTCTCTTCCATCCAGCCTCGCAAGCTGAGGCTCGTCGTCGGTTGAGGCTTCCTGCTCGCGGGCGGTTGCTGCTCTTCGCTTGCCAGAAGGTGACGAACAGCCGTAAGGGGCTTGACATCCTGTATGAAGCCCTGCAGTCGTCGCTGCTGGCGGAATTGTCTGGCGACCTGCACCTCGTGGTGGTCGGGCAAATGGCCGAAGGTCTTCAGTGCCAGCTCCCGTTCCCTGTTCACGCCATCGGTTATCTGTCTGCCGAATCCGATATGGCAGCTCTCTATCAGGCTGTTGACGTGTTCGTGACACCGTCGTTGGAGGAAAACCTGCCGAATACGATCATGGAAGCGATGGCTTCGGGTACGCCTTGCGTGGGCTTTCAGATTGGTGGTATTCCTGAGATGATCGACCATCTGGCCAACGGTTATGTAGCTCGCTATCGTGATGCCGACGACCTTGCCCTGGGCATCCGCTATGTCCTCGAGAATCAGGAACGGCTTGCCCAGAATGCTGTCGCGAAAGCCGCTGCCATTTGGAACGAAGATACTGTTGCCCGCCAACACATCAAGCTCTATGAGCAGTTAAGAGAGAAGATTGAAAAATTGAAAGATTGAAAATTGTCCATTATTCATGATCCGCTTCACCGTTGCCACAGTCACCTATAATGCCGGCGCCACAATTGGGCGTACACTCCAGAGCGTTGCACAGCAAACACACGAAGCTGTGGAACACCTGATTATCGACGGCTGTTCCAGCGACAACACGATGGCGGAGATTCACCGCTACGTGGAACACAATACCGATGTGCGCCACCCCCATTCCATCGTGTTGGTGCGTGAGCCTGACAGCGGTCTTTACGATGCCATGAATAAGGCCATCCAGCAAGCCAAGGGTGACTACATCATCTTTCTCAATGCGGGAGATTCATTCCATGGGCCGGAGGTGTTGCAGCAGGTGGCTAAGCAGATAGACGAGCGATATAATCCCAATCGCCGTCCTGCCGTCGTATATGGCGAGACCGACCTGGTGGATATAGAGGGCCGCTTCTTGCGCCACCGCCGTCTGAAAGCTCCCGAGCGCCTCACAGCCCGTAGTTTCCTTTGCGGGATGCTGGTGTGTCACCAGAGTTTCTATGTCCGCAGCGATGTGGCACGCCGCGAGGCTTACAATCTCCGTTATCACTTTTCGGCTGACTACGATTGGTGCGTCCGCGTGCTCCGACGTGCTGAGTGCCGCGGTCTGGCCCGCTACAATACTCATCTCATCCTGACCGACTATTTATCCGATGGCATGACCACGCGCAACCACCGCCGCTCGCTCATGGAGCGCTTCCGTTTGATGGCGCACCATTTCGGTTGGCCAGCCGCCATCGCTGCGCATTGCTGGTTCGTTCTTCGCGCAGTAGTTGTGCGCTGAGCTCGTTGGTCATAAGTTTTTGAGGAAATGAACAAATAAACAGGCAAAAAATAACATAAGCTGCTCGAATTTACACAAATTATGTTTACCTTTGCCGTCGAAATGAGTAATAGTGGACTTCCTTTCATAGGCCAAGAAGCCGTCTGGCAACGATTGCTGGGCGACTTGCAAGCCGACCGCGTGCCCCACGCTTTGATGCTGTGCGGCCCTGCTGGTTCGGGCAAACTGGCTTTGGCGGTGGCTTTTGCTCAGGCATTGCTGTGCCAGCACCCGAGGGAGGACGGTACGCCGTGTGGCGAGTGCACTTCGTGTCGTATGGCAGCCAAGCTGGAGCACCCTGATCTCCATTTCACGTTTCCCATTGTGAAAGGTACCAAAATCAAGGATCCCAAGGATGCGCTGAGCGACCATTATATTAAGGAGTGGCGCGCGCGCGTGCTCGCGAGTCCCTACTTCGACCTCAACGACTGGCTCGATGACATGGGAGCCGCCAACCAACAGGCCACTTATTATGTAGCCGAGAGCGATAATATCCAGCGCAAGCTGGCACTGAAGAGCAATCAAGGCGGACGAAAAGTGATGATTGTCTGGTTGCCGGAGAAGATGAATCAGGAGACAGCAAACAAACTGTTGAAGCTTTTCGAGGAACCACCGGCAGATACACATTTTCTCATGGTTTCCGAGGAGCCTGACCTCGTGTTGGGCACGATTCTCAGCCGCACACAGCGCATGCTGGTGCCGCCGCTGTCACGCGAGGAGTACCTTCAGGCTCATCCGCCCAAGGACGAACGTCTGTTCCTGGATTTGTTCATCATGCTGATGCGCCTGAGCTACCAGCGCAAGGTGAAGGATATGCGCGAGTGGTCGGAGCAGTTGGCGGGCATGGGTCGCGAGACACAGAAGAGTTTCCTGCAGTTCTGCCAGCGGCAGGTGCGCGAGAACTTTATCTATAACTTCCGTCAGCCAGAGCTCAACGATCAAAACATCGACGAAGCCGCCTTCAGCAAGAACTTCGCCCGATTCATCAACGAGCGCAACGTCATCCCCATCACCGAGGAGCTGGCCAAGGCCGAGACGGATATCGCCCAGAACGTCAATGCCCGCATGGTCTTCTTCGATCTGGCACTGAAGATGATTGTGCTGCTGATACAATAGTTGCCAACAAGAAGTAAAATCAGAACATTATTATATGGAACAGGAACAGAATACCCTCCCCATCTTCACCGAGCGTGGCCTCAGCTATCTCGGTTGCCCCAAGCAGAGCTGCCAGCTGAATGTCTTCGACTATCTGGCTGACATCCCCGGCAATCCCGACACGACAGACCTGGTGGAGGTGCAGTTCAAGAATACGCGCAAAGGCTACTACCACAATTCCAACAACCTGCCGCTTGAGAAAGGAGATATCGTGGCCGTGGAGGCTTCGCCCGGACATGATATTGGTACGGTGACGCTGACCGGTAAGCTCGTACTGCTGCAGATGCGCCATCATCCGCCCAAGAGTATGGAGGACATCAAGAGCATCTACCGCAAGGCACGTCCCGTGGATATGGAGAAGTACGAGGAGGCTAAGGCACGCGAACACGACACGATGATTCGCTCCCGTCAGATTGCCAAGGATCTTGGTTTAGAGATGAAAATCGGCGATGTGGAATACCAGGGCGACGGCAATAAGGCAATATTCTATTATATCGCCGATGGACGCGTGGACTTTCGCCAGCTCATCCGCGTGCTGGCCGATGCCTTCCACGTCCGTATTGAGATGAAACAAATTGGTGCTCGCCAGGAGGCCGGGCGCATAGGCGGTTTCGGTCCTTGTGGCCGGGAACTGTGTTGCACCACTTGGATGCGTAACTTTGTCAGCGTGGGCACCGGCGCCGCCCGTTATCAGGACCTCAGCCTGAATCCGCAGAAGCTGGCTGGCCAGTGTGCCAAACTGAAATGCTGCATGAACTACGAGGTGGATCAGTATGTGGAGGCTTCGCACCGCATGCCCAGTCGCGAGATTCAGCTGGAGACCATCGATGGGACGTTCTACCACTTCAAGTCCGACATTCTTGCCGGCATGGTTACTTATTCCACCGACAAGCGCATGGCTGCCAACTTGACCACCATCACCGCTGCCCGTGCGTTGGAGATTATCGCCATGAACAAGGAAGGAAAGAAGCCTGAAGCCCTCGATGACCGCGTTCCGAACACTCCTCCCAAACCCATCGACCTGGCTGCGCAGGAAGACCTTACCCGCTTCGACACGGCTAAGAAGAAAAAGAAGAAAAAGCACAAGAACAGAGAGGAAGGGAAGAGTTGAGAGTTAATAGTTAAAAGTTCAATGTTCAAAGCCCGCTTATCCCTTATATCTCATAATTTTTATTTAATAATTCTTCTCTCCGCGTTCCTGTGTGCGGCTTGCGGTAATCGTCCGCTATTGTATAGCTACCAGACGGTGAATGAAGAGGGATGGATGTGCACGGACACAGTCCGCTTCGCCGTGGACGAGTTGCCTGCTGCTGGCACTTATGACCTTCGCGTGGGGGTACGCTGCAACAATTTGTATGCTTATCAGAACCTGTGGCTGGTCGTAGAGCGCCGTACAGCCTCTGCACCCAATCATCGCGACACGCTCCAATTGCAGCTGATTGATGAGGCCAGCGGCGAGTTAACCGCCAGTAACATTCTCCATACGCAAGAGCAGACTGTCGGCACCTTCTCTGTCCGTCAGCCCCAGCAACCAATAGAGCTGCTCGTCTATCATGTGATGGAGGAGCAGCTCTTAAAAGGTGTTACGGAAGTGGGAGTAAGTCTTACTTTTCATCCTGTCGGTGAATGATGAACCTCACCGAACTGTAGGCAGGGATATTCGTCTGTGCCGTTTCTCCATAGAAGAGTTGATAGGGGATATAGACCTCCCAGCTGTCGCCGGCGACCATATAGTGGAGTGCCGTGTAGAAGCCATTCAGGTAGGCTGACACCGTGGTGGTGTTGAAGGTGGCCGTTGAGGGGTCGAAATTACCCACATAAGTGTTGGTGAACATCGTCTCGAAACGGTTCCCGAAAGCATCCGTGGTAGGCATCAGATAACCCTGGAACGCCACGGACACGACGTCCGTGCTTTTGGGGTAGGAGGTTCCCTTGCCCGTCTTCTCTGGATTCAGCAAGCGCATGCAGATGCTGTCTGTCACCTGTCCGCTTTGGTAGAGAGGACTCCACATGAGCGACTTGTACATTCTCCACTCACAATGGTCGGTCCAGTTGTCGCCGTACTGTTTCTTCGCGGCATTGATCTCGTCGCGTGCCTGAGCGGCTATCCCGCTGAACCATGCGTTGTTGCGCGACTGCCAGTCGTAATAAGGATCATACTCGCTGTTGTCGTCCTTGGAGCAGGCCGCAAAGAGGATGAGGAAACAGAAGAAAACAAGAGACTCTCCCCCCGCCCTCCCTATGAGGGAGTGAGTGGTTACTTTTGCTATTAATTTATTTATGAGAGTTTTCATTTTCCGAATAATTTCAATTCTTGTTTGGTGACAGCTCCCTCCCTAACAGGGAGGGCGGGGGGAGAGTCCGCCTATTACAGCAACTTCTTCAGCAGGCTGGTGATGCTCACCTGATCCTCGATGATGCTGCGCAGCTCAGCGATGGGTACGCGCTTCTGCTCCATCGTGTCGCGGTCGCGCAGAGTGACGCAGTGGTCGTTGAGCGTGTCGTGGTCGATGGTCACGCAGTAGGGGCAGCCGATGGCGTCCATGCGGCGATAGCGTTTGCCGATGGTGTCCTTCTCGTCGTACTTGCAGTTGAAGTGGAAACGCAGGTCGTTCACGATTTCCTGAGCCACCTCAGGCAGACCGTCCTTCTTCACCAGCGGCAGCACGGCCAGCTTCACAGGAGCCAGTGCTGCAGGCAGGCGCAGGACGACGCGTGTC
>JAEEGL016271697.1_pt1 | contig 16892 bp, 15 predicted proteins | sample 9134231 | NCBI WGS metagenome assembly JAEEGL01 (sample SAMN16246548, study PRJNA631951) | gut metagenome | biome: gut microbiome; feature: rumen; material: fiber-attached | host: Bos | place: Iran: Karaj | collected 2018-10
CCTGCTAATACTCTTTTTCCAGAACAATAAGCGCACCCCTGACCTCTACCAGTCCTATGATCAATTGTGCACTCATATGAATGACCAACAGGGCATATCCACCACACCTTTTTATTTGAATATGGAGCATATTCTTCAGGAGCTTTTTCATTCTTTTTATAATCCCATTCTTTAGCTATTTCTGGGAATTCAGATAATAGACTCTTTTCCATCTTTTCTCTCTACATATAGTAAAAATCTTTTTTGTACATACTCATCCAATTTTATGGTATCACGCAAATATAAACGCCTTAAGGAGAAATCATAAAATATTTATTTAATTCCATATAATAAAAGGAAAAGCCCACCACAATATGGTGAGCTCTCATTCCATTCTTATGTCCGCCAATATCTATGCCTTTCTTCGATACCTCTCCGCGGAGTTATCCGCTTCAAAAGCCATCAAGATACATCTTGGCGTACTATGTAAAATCTATTTATCTTGGCGTACAACAACATTGTCCGCAGATAGGTCTTTTTGCCTATCCCCCAATGTACATTGTCCGCTAAAAGTACATAATTTTTGCTTCGATTTTAGTCGATTTGTTTCCTTGTAAAATTGCCTCAAAGCCGCATGGCTTCTCACCACTATTTCACAAGGAAGTTCTGCTCTCGCCCATAATATGGGCTCGCCAGAACAACCGCGCCTGTAACACTCAGCCTTCGCTGCCGCTCGTCTTCGTTAACAGGGCTACGGTTTCACAATGATTGGTCCACGGGAACTGATCAATAGCCACTGCGCGAGTCATGTAGTAGCCGCTGCCCTGGAGGACTTCAAGGTCTCTGGCAAGGCTTGTGGGCTTACAAGATACGTAGATCATATATGGCACATTGTAGCTTATGATCTTCTGGAGCGCCTTAGGATTTATACCGTCTCTTGGCGGATCAAGGATAATAAGATCAGGCTTTTCTTCAATCTCATCCAGAACCTTAAGGACGTCTCCTGCGATGAATTCGCAGTTGTCCAGATGATTTATCCTGGCATTTTCCTTGGCTGCCTCAACGGCTTCCTCAACAATCTCGACGCCGATTACCTTGTCCGCAACAGGAGCAAGGAGCTGTGAAATGGTGCCTGTGCCGGAATAAAGGTCATAGATAATGCCGTCCTTGCTGATTTTCTTCTGATCATAGAGGCTTCTGATATAGTCTCTGACTGTCTGATACAGAACCTCAGCACTTAAGCTGTTTGTCTGGAAAAATGAAAACGGAGTGATCCTGAACTTAAGTCCCAACAAATGCTCATAGAAAAAGTCCTGTCCGTAAAGAATCTCTGTACCTTCGTCAATAACAGCATCTGCCAGCGCATCATTTTTGGTATGAAGAATACCTGCAATCCTACCATCCAAAGAAAGCGACAGCAACGTGTCCTTAAATCCAGTCAGGTCGTGCTCTTCCTGAGTTGTTGTGATAAGGTCAACAAGAATATCACCGGTCTTTACTGCTTTTCTTACAAGAAGATGCCTGAGATATCCGGTCTGTCTCATCCTATGGTAAAAAGAGATCTCTTTTCTCTCATACATAGGAGAAAAATAGTCCAATGTTGCGGACAAAATCGCCTTGTAGTCGTCGTCGACTATTCTGCAGCCGCTGACGGTGACAATATCATAAAAGCTGCCCTTTTTGTGCATTCCAAGGCATAATGGGCCGCCCATAACTTCGTCTCCGAAGGTAAATTCCATTTTGTTTCTATAGGCAAACTTAATAGGGCTGGTTTTTATACCCTCCCATGAACATCTCTGTGATTGCCTCTCAAATGCTGATTTTAAAAGACTTCTTACCTGCTGTTCCTTAAGGCCAAGTTCCTTGACATAGGGCATGGTAAGATAACTGCATCCACCACATTTGCCGAAGTGAATGCACGGACTTTCGATTGCGTCAGAGGAATCCTCAAGTACTTCAATGAGCATTCCCTCCGCTCTGTCCTTCCTGACTTTCTGTATCTGAACCAAAACCTTTTGATCGGGAAGGACGCCCTTTACGACGACCTTCCCTTCATTGGTTTCTACTATTCCTTTATTAGGGAAATCTACCCTTTTTACTATTCCTTCAATTTGCTGTTTTTTCTTCACGATTTATCACTTAGCTTTCCTTGATAAAATCATCGTCGTCAAAGTCATCGTCAAAATCGTCGAAATCGTCATCGTAATAATCATCCTCAAAAGCAGGAGTCATATAGCGATAAACCAGATAAGAGATGATTGCTACTGCTGAAATTGAACCAAGTACAGCTAAAGCCCAAAGGATCACATTGGAAGGCTTCTTAGCATTGGCCGCTTCTCTTTTGTCAAGTAACTCGTTGATACGTGTCATTTCGATGATGTCATCAATCTTTGATTTTACTTCCATGGTAACCCCTTTCTCATTAGAAAATTTTGCTAATACTAGTATAACATGTTTACATTACTAACAATTATTAAAAAATTATGCTCAGACCTTCTTCAGTTTGGCGAAGGCGGCGTACATGATCTTCTGGCCGCATTCGTCGAACTCAACAGTAACCTTATAGTCGCGAGGCCCCTGCTCGAGGCTTGTTACAGTACCAACACCGTATTTGATGTGAGAAACCCTGTCCCCCGTATTGTAATCGGGTTTTCCCATGGCTGTTGGCATGCCCTTTGAAAGTCCTGCAAGACTTCCCTTTGTATGGGTCGCAGCTGCGCTTGAAATATATGGCTTGTCCTTAGGCTGTGCACGCTGGATCTGCCTGGGCTTTGGCTGTGCCTTAAGTTTGTAGGTGCTGGCAAGACCGGACTTCGATGTTCCACTGCCATTGCCACTCTTAGAAGCCGCATTTGCCTTTTGTATTCCCTTGGCATATGCAGGCTTGATTCCTGAATATCCAGACGCATCACTATCTGAGTATTCATCTGAATATGTATTGTATCTCTTATTATATCCACTGCTGTATGCAGAGTTATCCTTTGAATAGCTGTCTTCTACACCTTCGTACTCGTCAATAGAATCCCCGTCATCAAAGAGAAATGCAGGCTTATCATCTCCGCCCTTTCTCTCCAGAAGGTCAGACGGAATCTCCGCAACAAATCTGCTTAGGCGGTTATACATGGTCTCACCCCTGACCATTCTTCGCTTTGCAGCGGTCAGTGTAAGGTATTTCTTGGCTCTGGTGATTCCAACGTAAGCCAGACGCCTCTCTTCTTCAATGCCTTCCGGATCTGAATCCTCACTTTGCAAGGTCATAAATCCGGGGAAAACACCCTCTTCCATTCCTGCCATATAGACATGCTCAAACTCCAGTCCCTTTGCACTGTGAAGAGTCATTAAAAGAACCTTCTCATTGTCCTCACCGATTCTGTCGATATCGGCTACCAGCGCAACTTCCTCAAGGAATCCTGAAAGCGAAGGCATTTCAACCTCCTCGTTTTCCTCGTAGGCTGCAGCCTTGGAAATAAGTTCGTCCACGTTCTGAGCTCTGTCGTTGTCACCGGAATCGTCATCTTCTTCCAGAGTCTTCAGATATTCCATATAGCCTATAACATCGATCACGTCCTTAATGAGTTCTTCAATGGACATGCTCTTTTGCTTGGTCCTGAAGGCACGGATCATTGTGACAAAGTCAGTCAGCTTTGAAGCGCTCCTGCTAACCGCCATGATCTGATCAGCTTCGCAGAGAGCATCATAAAAGCTTATTTGTCTCTCGTCCGCGTAGTTCTGGACATGCTCAATTGTTGTGGCTCCGATGCCTCTCTTTGGCACGTTGATGATTCTTTTTACAGCCACGTCGTCACTGCCGTTATCAATGGTCTTAAGGTAAGCCAAAAGATCTTTTATCTCGCGTCTAGCATAGAAATTGGTACCACCGACGATATCGTAGGGAATACCCTCCACAACAAAGCGCTCTTCTAAAAGTCTGGACTGGGCATTGGTCCTATACAGAACCGCCACGTCCTTATAACTTAGCTTACCGTTTCTCTTACGCTTTCCGATATCGGAAGCAATAAACTCCGCCTCGTCATAAGCAGTATCAAACTGCCTAAGAACCACCTTGTCTCCGTCCTTCTCATCAGTCCAGAGAGCCTTATCCTTACGGCCGTAGTTGTGCTTGATCACAGCGTTGGCTGCATCCAGGATCTGCTGAGTCGAGCGGTAGTTCTGCTCCAACTTTATTACTGTGGCATCCGGATAAACCTTCTCGAAATCCAGGATATTTCTGATGTTGGCGCCTCTGAACCTGTAGATACTCTGGTCATCGTCACCGACAACACATAAATTCCTGTACTTGTCAGCCAAAAGCCTTATAAGCTCAAACTGCGCATTATTGGTATCCTGATACTCATCCACCATGATGTAGCGGAATCTCTCCTGGTATGAGTCCAGCACATCGGGACAAGCCCTGAAGAGCTCCACTGTCTTAAAAATAAGGTCATCAAAATCCATGGCATTATTCTTTTTGAGAGTATTCTGATACTCAGTGTAAGCCTTGGAAATCTTGACCTTGATGAAATCATTCTGTGTGGCAAGGGCATATTCCTGCGGTGAAACAAGATTATCCTTGCACTTTGAAATGCTGTTCATGATATTCCGGAGCTTAAGTGTTGAAGTCTCCAGCTGATACCTTTTACAGATATCCTTCATTACAGTTTTGGAGTCATCTGTATCATAGATAGTAAAATTGTTGCTGTAGCCAAGCCTGTCCGCATATCTTCGAAGTATCCTTACGCAGCTGGAGTGGAAGGTTGAAACCCAGATGCTCTCCGCTCCAAATCCTACAATCTTGTCTACTCTTTCTCTCATCTCCCCGGCTGCCTTATTGGTGAAGGTAATTGCCATAATATTCCAGGGATTGGTATTGCATTCATCTATAAGATACGCAACTCTATGTGTTAAAACTCTTGTTTTTCCTGATCCGGCGCCGGCTAGAATTAGTACCGGGCCATCGGTCTGGAGTACAGCTTTTTTCTGCTGCAGATTAAGTGTATCGTAAATTCCCATTAAAACCTCAAATCCTTATATTTCTTTTTGATCACTTGTCCTTAGATTTATCCTTGCCTTTGGACTTTTTGCTGTTTTTCTCCTCAGCCTCTGTGATGTTATCAAGCATCTTCTCAATCAGGAGCTTTTTTACATAGACATCATAGGATAACAACGTGATGAAGGAAAAGAGCTGCATCCGCTTCTTCTCTTCTTCGCTAAGATCCTTGTCGTCGAAGGTCTGAAGTGACCTTTGATATTTCTTCTTAAGATCCTCGATAACCGGCTCCAGCTCTTCAATCTGAAGCTCGTAGGCAGTCTCGTAAATCCTGCTGAGGTTCAGCTCATTGTCGCTGACATGAAACCTTTCCTTCAAGGGTTCCAGCAGCGTCTGAATGTCATTGATAGACAAAATGCTCTTTAAATAATAAATGAAGATCAACAGAATAAGATGATCCTTTGAATACTTCTTCCTGATTGGAGGAGGTAAAAGATCATTTTTGGCATAGTTATTGATCATGGTCTTCGTAAGGATCTTGTCAGTCTCAGGATGTCTCGTGGTCTTTTTAAGCCTCTCATCCATGAAGGTTGTCAGTTGATCCATATAAAGATCAATATTAGGCATCTCATCCAGGGAAATTGCATCAATTCTCCCCAAGGATGCTATGACACTATTCATAAGATCATCGTTATCGATCGTCATTTATTAAATCTCCGCTTTCTGCTGTCTGGCCATCTCCCTCATTTCAAGGGCATTCTTACGGGTTGTCTCCGTAATTTCTTCTCCGCCAAGGAGTCTTGCCAGCTCATTGTTGCTGCCCTCCTCATTCAGGGCAAAAATATTTGTGACTGTCCTTCCGTCCTCAAGTCCCTTTTCTATCATGAAATGAGTATCAGCCATAGCTGCAATCTGAGGAAGGTGCGTAATGCAGATAATCTGATGATCCCTGGACAGCTCCCCGAGCTTGGTAGAAACCTTCCAGGCAGTCTTTCCGCTGATACCTGCATCAATCTCGTCAAAAATAAGTGTGCTGATATCATCCTTGTCAGCAACCACAGTCTTAAGTGCCAGCATTATCCTTGAAAGCTCACCACCGCTGGCTATCTTCTCAAGAGGTCTAAGGTCCTCTCCGGGGTTAGTGGAGATCATGAATTCCACGTCATCGTAACCCTTCGAGGTCACATTCTCCTCATCGCTTCTTACGTCAATCACAAATCTTACATCCAGGAAGTTCAGGTCAACAAGTGCATCCTTAAGCTTTTCCGAAAGCTCTTTTGCCCCTTTGGCCCTGACCTTTGAAATCGATTCGCACAGGCTTAAAACTTTCTTCCTGCTCTCAGAAAGCTTTTTTTCCAGTCTGCTTCTGTGGGCATCAAGGTCTGATAAAGCCTCCAGCCTCTTACTCTTTTCGTCAAAAGAACTAAGGACTGCCTCTATGCTTCCGCCATATTTATCCTTCAGGTGATTGATGACATTAAGCCTGTCTTCAGTCTCCTTAAATTCCTCGTCATCAAACTCAAGGTCCTTGATATAGCTTGACATCGCGTGGCCATAATCTGTCAAAAGATTCTCCACATCCGTCAGCTGTGACAGGATATCCTCAAGTTCCTTATCATAGGACACAACACTTGATAGCTCCCTGACAGCCCTTCCAATCATATCGGAAGCGCTCTCCTCGCCTTCTGATGAGCAAGTCATAGCATAGGCCATTCCTGCAGCCTCTGATATTTTGCGGGAATTGACCATCTTGTGATACATGCTCTCAAGCTTCTCATCCTCGCCGGGAATCAGAGCGGCATCCGAAATCTCATTAACCTCATACTCCAATAGTTCCTGCTCACGAAGTCTGGCATTTTCGTCAATGTCGGTCTCTTCAAGCTGTGCCTTTATAGTTTTCATATTGTTGTATTCAAGGCTAAGCTTTTCAAAAAAGCCTTTTAGCCCATCCATACAATAATCATCAAGAATCTCCAGATGTTTCTTTTTTTGAAGAAGTTCCTGATGATCATTTTGTCCGTGGATATTTATTAGAATATTAGATATATCTTTGAGCTGCCTGGCAGTTACAGACTCCCCACATACCTTTGATATACTCCGTCCCTGCATCAGTTTTCTTTGTATGACTACTGTTCCATCCTCATCTACAGGAATGTCCATTTCCTGAAGGAGCTTTCTTTGCAGATCGCTCTCCAGTCCAAAGACCAGTTCAACTAATGCATATTCCTCCCCGGTTCTGATAAGCCCCGGATCTGCTTTGCCTCCAAGTGCAAGATTAACAGACCCGATGACTACGGACTTACCTGCACCGGTTTCTCCGGTCAGGATATTAAGTCCCTTGGTAAAATCAATCTCCTGCTCCTTGATAAGAGCAAGATTCTTTACATGTAAACTGTATAACATAACTCACCGTCTTTCTAAAAAGTGAGGACCCCGTCTTTTTTTGTAATAATTATCTGAGCATTTCTTTAAATCTTTCCATAACAGCGATGGCTTCTTCATTGGTCTTGATGGCAACAAAGATAGTATCATCACCTGCTATGCAGCCGACAACTTCTGAAAGGTCCAGAGCATCAATAGCTGTTGCAAGAGCCATAGCCATACCAGATACAGTCTTGATAACAAGCAGGTTCTGGGCAACGTCCATGCTCACATAGCCGGCCTTAAGAACGCTTACATACTTGTCCTGCATGGCTTCACTGTCTGCTGTGGAATAGACATATTTCTGTCTTCCATCCTCAGTTACCTGTTTGCTGAGTTTCATCTGTCTGATATCTCTAGAAACAGTTGCCTGAGTTACATCATAGCCTGCTTCCTTCAAAAGGCTGGCAAGCTGCTCCTGTGTCTCAACATCATTTCTGGCGATAATCTCAATAATCTTATCATGCCTTGATCTCTTCATAGCACCTCTCCCTCTTGAATTTATTTATCAAACTTCTTACCAAGTACTTCTAAGAAGCTGACCTTGTTGAGCTTCATAATTCTTGTCTTCTTGTTGGATCTTGTAATGCAGATCCTGTCGCCTGTTTTCATATCAATTTTGCCGCTTCCGTCAAAATATGCTATGAGATCCTGATTGGCTCCGTCTCTGCCCTCCTTGATAACAACCTCAATTTTCATGTTGTCAGGAAGAACCATGCTTCTGGAGTTAATCGTATGTGGACATATCGGTGTAACAAGTATCAGATCAGCTGACGGCTCAACAATAGGGCCTCCGGCTGACATACTGTATCCCGTGGATCCTGTAGGCGTTGAAATAATGATTCCATCCGCATGGTAACCACTCAGCAGCATGTCATTAACATAAACATCATAGTTTATGGTCTGCATCTGCATTTCAGACTTTCTGGTAATGACAATGTCGTTCAGCGAGTAATCATTTTTATCACCGACAGTGCCATATAACATCATTCTCTCTTCCGTGTAATAATCACCTGAAAGAAGTCTTGAAAGAGCCTCGTCAACTCCGGATGGTTCTATCTCTGCAAGATATCCCACAGTTCCAAGGTTTACACCTATGATTGGAATATCGCGATATGCTGCACTTCTTGCAGCCTGCAGCATTGTTCCGTCTCCTCCAAGAACAATCACACAATCGGTATCCTCAGGAATGGAGCTTAAGTACTCTCTTCCTTCTCGATGATTGATGTTATTGACTTTTTTATCAGCAAGAATACACTGCTTGCCTGCATCCTCAAGATATTTCTTGATATGCATTGTCAAAGCAAGGTCTTTATCCTTGTTCTTATTCGTAACAATTACAAACCGATCCATCCAATTTTCATCCTTTATCCAACCCATTGTGAGCAGCTGCCACAGTATCTGCAATCAGCTTCTCCATCTGAGGTGTATGAGAAAATCCATTTCCCGCATCTACAGTTTCCTTTAGAATCTTCTCACCCTCTGACTCCGTAAGCTCTTTTACCCTGTCGTTCTCGCCCGGATCCTTACTGATGTGTATCAGATACTCAATATTCCCCTCCGGTCCCTTAATAGGCGAAAACTCCAAATGTAAAACCGTAAAACCTGCTATGTGAACGAAATCCATGATCCTGTGAACTACTTCTTCATGAACCTTTGGATCTCTTACAACACCTTTTTTGCCAACCTTATCTTTGCCTGCTTCAAACTGTGGCTTGATAAGACATACCATTTCGCCGCCGTCCTTTAACAGCTTTCTAGCCGGCAACAGTATCTTGGTAAGTGAGATAAAAGAAACATCGCAGGAGGCAAAATCCAGATCATCCTCAATGTCATCTCTCACCATATATCTGAAATTGGTCTTCTCCATGCAGACAACTCGGTCGTCGCTTCTAAGTTTCCAGTCCAGCTGCCCGTGGCCAACGTCCACCGAGTACACTTTACATGCTCCGTTTTGAAGCATACAGTCCGTAAAACCACCGGTGGAAGCACCTATATCCATGCAGACTTTATCCTTAAGTGAAAAGCCAAAGTTCTTTACAGCTTTTTCAAGCTTAAGGCCTCCTCTGCTTACATAGGGAAGTGTATCCCCTTTAACCTCTAAAGACGTGATCTTGGCCTCTTCAAAGGTGGTTCCCGGCTTATCCTCTCTCTGGCCGTTTACAAAAACATCACCGGCCATGATAAGAGTCTTAGCCTTTTCTCTTGAAGTGGCAAGTCCTCTGTTTACCAAAAGGACATCAAGCCTTTCTTTTTCTTTTGCCATATGGAATCCTTATCTTATCTGTTTACTTCTTCTATTACTCTTCTTGCGATGGACTCCGGATCCATGGAGAGCTCTTTGAGCAGCTTATCTACACTTCCGTGAGTCACAAACTGATCCGGAATTGCGATGCCAAGCACATTGACATCGAGCCTCTCATCATCCACATAAGTCCTGACCTTCTCACCGTATCCGCCGGATGCCACGTTCTCCTCAATCGTCACAAACAACTTATGAGTTTTGCTGGCAATCTTAAGATAATCGGTATCAATAGGTTTAACGAATCTGGCATTTACCAGTGAGCAGTTAATGCCGTTGTCCTTGATGATCATGCGGGCTTTCTCCGCAATCTTCACCATACTTCCAACAGCTAAAAGACATACATCCTTCTCCTCATAAATCGGCTCACACTTGCCGTATTTGATCGGAGCTCTGTATTCTTTGAGGCCATCATAGGCATTGCCTCTTGGATATCTGACTGTTGTAGGACCATCATAGTCCACAGCAAACTTAAGCATATCGGATAACTCCCATTTGTTCTTGGGAGCCATGATAGTCATGTTTGGCATGCTGGACATATAGGAGAGATCAAATATTCCCTGATGGGTCTCTCCATCGCTTCCTACAAGCCCTGCCCTGTCTACTGCAAAAACAACCGGCAGATTCTGAAGACATACATCCTCAAGTATCTGATCGTAAGCCCTTTGCAGGAAAGAAGAATATACTGCAAACACCGGCTTATATCCGCCAAGTGCCATTCCTGCCGCAAAAGTAACTGCATGCTCCTCAGCAATTCCGGCATCAATAAACCTTTCAGGGTACATGTTTCGGAATCTCTTAAGGCCTGTGCCATCAGCCATGGCAGCTGTTATAGCAACCACCTTGTCATTTCTGGCGCCAAGCTTACACATAACTGTACTGAAAATATCCTGGTAGTTGGCAGTTGTTCGAGGATGGCTTGGAAGTCCGTTTTCAATAAGGAATGGCTCTGTTCCGTGGAATCTTGCAGGGTGTCTCTCTGCCGGTTCAAAGCCCTTGCCCTTCTTGGTCATGACATGGATAATAACTGCCTTTTTAACCTTCTTGGCCTCTTTCAGAGTCTTAACAAGGCTTGCTGTATCATGTCCGTTCACAGGTCCCAGATATGTTATTCCCAGATTCTCAAATACCATTCCCGGGATAAAGAGCTGTTTAAAGCTGTTCTTGGCCTTTCTGATGCCGTTTACCATTTTGGGATTTGAATCTCTGAGCTGTTCATAAACATCCCACTTAAGGTTCAGATATCCTTCAGCTGTACGAACGCTGTCCAGGTACCTTCTCATACCACCAACACTCTCGGAAATTGACATCTCATTGTCATTAAGAATGATGCTGTAGTTAGTCTCAAGCTTGGCAGCGTTATTAAGAGCCTCGTAAGCAAGGCCTCCTGTCAGGGATCCGTCACCTATAACAGAAACCACAGTGTAGTCCTCACCGCCCAGGTCTCTAGCCTTGACCATTCCAAGTCCTGCGGAAATAGAAGTAGAGCTGTGTCCTGTATCAAAACAGTCACTGTCGGATTCGCATCGTTTGGGGAATCCGCTCATACCGCCATACTGACGCAGGCTGTCAAACTGATCCTTTCTTCCGGTAAGCAGCTTATGAGTGTAGCACTGATGTCCTACATCCCAAATTATCTTATCCTTTGGAAGATCCAAAGCGACATGAAGAGCCATGGTAAGCTCAACCACTCCGAGATTTGAAGCGAGGTGTCCACCGGTTAATGAGATTTTATTTATTAAATATTCGCGGATTTCCTGAGCAAGCTCCGGATAATCTGATTTCGCAATATTCTTGATATCACCTGTTTTATTTATCTGTTCAAGAAGCATCTTTTTGCATCCTTCCCTGGCATTCATTTTTTACGATAAATAAGATACTCAAACAGTCCTGATAAAAAGCTGTCTTCAAAGCCAAGCTCCCTGAGGATTCCCTCAGCTTCCTGTGACAGTTCCTTTACCTTTTCCTTGGCATTGTCCATTCCGTAGAGACTTACATATGTACTCTTTTGGTTTTTCTCGTCAGATCCTACGGGTTTTCCAAGTTCTTCCGTTGTACTGATGATGTCGAGAATGTCATCCTGGATCTGGAAGGCAATACCAACATTACTTCCGGCTTTCTCGATTAGTTCAACCTTTCTCGTGTCAGCGCCGCCTAAGATTGCACCAACCATAAGGCTGCATTCAATGAGAGCTCCGGTCTTATTCTCGTCGATGTAATGAAGAATATCCTTCATCTTTTCATTCGGAATATCCTTGGCATTTTCTGCCATAATGTCAGCGCACTGTCCGCCAACCATTCCCTTTATGCCGGCTTTCTTGCCAAGAACCCCAAGGCACTCAAGATAGCGGTTAGAACATTCACCATCATATGGAGAAAGCTCTTTTCCCGTAACTGCACCCTGAATTGCTGTCTCAAATGCAAGATTTAAAAGTCCGTCCCCTGCCAGAGTTGCCATTCCGGCTCCGTAAACAGCGTGGGTGGTCTTCCTGCCCCTTCTGTATTCATCGTTATCCATGGCAGGCAGATCGTCATGAACCAGCGAATAGGTGTGTATCATCTCTATGGCTGTGGCAAATGGCTCTACAATGGCTTCGTCCAATGCCCCATTTGAAAAAAGCTGAAAAGCCTCCAGCATCATCACAGGTCTTAGTCTCTTTCCGCCGGCCATAAGTGAATAGTTCATGGCTTCGATCACCTGATCCGCATAACCGTCCTCTTTGGGAAGATTCCTTTCAAGAATCTCTTCAACATGGGCGGCTTTATCAAGTAGCAGTTTCTCTATATCCATACCCATATTACTCAAAATCCTCCAGGCTGCCGTCCTCGGCGATTTTCTGAACCTTCTGTTCTACTTCTTCTATGGCCTCGTGGCAGAGCTTTAAGAGCTTCATGCCCTCCTGATACTCTTTAAAAGAGTCTTCAAGGGTTATATCATCTGCCTCAAGAGCCTCTATCTTCTCTTCTATCTTAGCGAAAGCCTCTTCCACGGAGAGCTTATTCTCCTCGGCCTTCATAGCCTTTTTCGCTGCCATATTTATCCCCTATAGGCTGCTGTTTGGGGCAGCCGTACTAATTCTCATATTCATTGTTCATCATATCTGTTCCCGACACATCGGCGTTTATCACACCATCGGTTACAAATATGGATAGCTTATCCCCCGCATTAATACCACTTATACTGCGGACATTATTGCCATGATCGTCGGCCACATAGGAATATCCGCCCTTAAGTCTGTCCAGCGGCGATAAGCCCTTTAATCTCTCGATATCCAAATCCAACCTGTGCCTAAGTTCACGCACTTTCTTGTCCATCAGACCCTGCAATGAATCCTGATACTGGTCAAGTCTAAGTAGCCTGTCCTTAATGCGACCTGCTGGACTTAATAGCCTTAAACTCTCTTTGTACCTATCCTGAAGCATTTTGAGAGCAGTTATCTTTCTGCCCATCTCTTTGTTCAAGGTAAAAGAGTAATCCTCCAAATCCTGAAGGAACCTGTTATACTCGAAAACAGCCAGTTCAGCCGCCGCGGAAGGAGTAGGAGCCCTTCTGTCAGCTACATAATCTGCTATTGTCGTATCTGTTTCATGTCCAACTGCTGAAATAATAGGAATCGGGCAGTCGAAAATAGCCTGTGCGACCATTTCCTCATTGAAAGCCCATAAATCTTCTATAGAACCTCCGCCTCGTCCTACAATGATCACGTCGACATTTTTCCTTGTAAGAGTCTCAATTCCTCTCACAATGCTCTCGGGAGCCTGATCACCCTGAACAATGGCAGGATAAAGAATAATCTGGATATGTGGATTCCTCCTGGTGGCAACATTTATGATATCACGTACTGCTGCTCCGGTAGGCGCTGTAACTACACCGAGAGTCTGTATGTATGATGGAATCGGCTGCTTGTACTCATCTGCAAACATTCCGGATTCCTGTAGTCTCTTTTTTAACTCTTCAAAGCGTTCGTAAAGAGCACCGGCCCCATCTAGTTCGATCTGTCTAGCATAGAGCTGGTACTTGCCATCTCTTTCATATACATCAATCTTGCCGAAAACTTTGACCTGCTGACCCTCCTGCATGTTAAACTTAAGGCCGCCTCTTTCGCGGTCCGCGCGAAACATGACACAGGCTATAGCTCCGCCCTGGTCCTTGATGGTGAAGTATATATGTCCTGAAGAGTGGTATTTGCAGTTACTGACCTCTCCCTTGACCGTTACGGCCTGCAGAAGAAAGTCCTGGGTAAACATATTCTTGATGTACGCATTAACCTGTGTGACTGTATACTCACTGCGCAAATTTAGCTAACACCCCGTTTACAAAGGCCGGTGAGCCATCCTGTCCAAACTTCTTGGCAAGCTCAACAGCTTCGTTGATAGCTACTCCGGTAGGAACCGATTCATCGAACTTGATCTCATATACTGCAAGTCTGATGATTGTCAGCTCAACTTTGGCCATACGATCGGTATCCCAGCCTTGTGTCTTCTCGTTGATTGCTGCATCGATCTCCGGAAGCTTTTCTGCTATCTTCTCATATTTGTCCCTGATATAGTCTGCATCAGCCTTGGAAAACTCCAGGTCACCTGTTGTGGTAAAGAGTTCTTCCTGCTCTGACATCTCCTCAGGGCTATTAAATTCAACACGAAATAGCAGCTGAAAAATCTGCTCTCTCAGTTCAGTTCTGTTCATAATCAATTATTCCATTTCTATCTATTGGTTTAAGCCTTTGGCATTGTAATCCCGGCAATCCTTACGTTTACATCTGTAACCTCAAGACCTGTCATGTTCTCGATTGTAGACTTTACACGTGTCTGAGCCTGCTGACATGTTGCAGGGATGTTATAACCGTAAGCCATCATAAGTGCCAGATCAACCTTAACCTCAGAAGCGCTAACCATAACCTTAGCCCCCTTTGAAAGGTTCTTACGGCTTACTTTCTCGAGTACATCGCTGGTATAGTTGCCTGCCATAGCAGAAACTCCGTCTACCTCAAGGGCAGCAAGTACTGCGATTCTTGCAACTACGTCATCTGCTATCTTAACTGATCCGATCTCTGCTAATTCTTTTCCCATTATAAACACCTCATCATTCTATAGATGCTATCACTGAATAATTATACCATAAATATGCATAAAATAACAGTAATAGTCACAGCCAAAAGATAATCGTATTGGTGTCCTCAAAAGTTGTATAGGACACTGTTGATGTGTCACCCTGCATGTAATCAAATACGCCTCTGTCAATGATCAGCTGGTCAAAAAAGGCATCGTAGATATCTCTGTTTGCACACTTCATGACAACACTTCCGCTTCCGTCATCGTACCTTCTGTCAAACAGCTCTTTTACAAGAGCCATTTCAGTGGTAGTGAAATACTCATCCTCCCGGACATAGTAGTTGTCCTTCATGCTATTGCATATCGGAAGATAAATATCCTCGGAAATGGTATGATTCCTCAAAATCTCATCGGTGGTAACATTCAGATAATCATAATTGACGGCCGGAAGCCTTGTGGCATCCGCGCTCTCGCCATTATTGGTCTGATATGACGAATCTCCCCAGGTAGCATCGAAGTGATAATACAGGTCGTTGCAAAGCACCATATTCCAAGCGTGTCGCACATTTCTGGCCTTTTTGGTATTGACGGTTCCGGTAACCAGAATGCACTGAATCCCCAGTTTGTTAAGTAAAAGCTGAGCTGCCTTGGCATATCCGTTGCATACACTCTTCCTGTCGATAAATACCGAGCAGATATTCTGATTGTCAGGATTTGAAGCGTCATATTCAGTATTCTGAATAAGATACTCATAGATGTACTTGATCGCATAGTAATCATCTGTGGAAGAAGGCGCGCCGGCGAGGCATTCGTTTACCACCTGATTGATCTGTGACTGCCTCCTGGCAACCTCATCTTCACTGTAGGTGTAATTACCTGAAAAACTTACCTTTGTGATCACATCATCTATGGTGTAGTTAGTATATCTGTAACCATCCACGTAGAAAATCTCAGGATGGTCTGCCATAACATAATTAAAGACAAGATCTATCGCATCGCTGCTTGTGGTAGAAACAGGAACGTTCTCAGCCAAATTCTGAAGTATGGACAAAATCTCCACATAAAGGGTCTTGCCGGAGCTTGTAAGTCTCTCATAAGCATAGAGGCCACTCTGGCTCTCTTTAAGCTTCGCTAGACTTTCATCACTGATTCCCGCCTTATCCCTGGCAGCTTTCATCTCGTCGTTAAACTCCGATTCCGTGAGCTGCTTGTAGGAGGAAAAAAACTTGTTGTCCTCCCCATCAGTCTTCGGTTCATCAGCGGTGTCCCCAGCATCTCCCTTCAAGGATCCATATTCATCCCAGTCAAAAGATGCTTCTTCAGAAGACTCGTTAACAGCTGTGCCAGGAAGGTCTTCCACACTGCTTGGTGAATCCTCGGAAATCACATAGGTATCCTCTTCTACCGACACTTCCTCAGCTGGCTCATCCTGATAGGAGTCCTTCATACCAAGCAGCTGCAAGTACTCATCCAAACTTGAATACTGGCAGCCCGTCAAAAGGGCAACCGACAAAAGAATGCCTAAAATAGAAACTATTCTCTTTTTACCAAGTAATAATCTCACTCTTAGTATTCCCCCAAAAGGGCAATCAGTTCTTCTTGAACTCAGAAAGAACAAGCCCCTTGTTTCTCTCCATGGTCATACCTACGCTCCACTCATTGATGAACAATAGGAGCGGTCTGTCGTGCATATCCTTGATCTTCTTCATATCTGAAGTACCCACAAGAGTAGCCATATCCACGTCATCATTGTCTACCCATCTGATGTACTCGTATGGAAGGTTCTCAAGAATTATATCTACATTGTACTCACTCTGGAGTCTGAATTTCAATACATCAAACTGAAGAACACCTACAACGCCAACAATGATCTCCTCGAGACCTGTGTTGTACTCCTGGAAGATCTGGATTGCACCCTCCTGGGCAATCTGTGTGATACCCTTTACGAACTGCTTACGCTTCATGGTATCAACCTGACGAACCCTTGCAAAGTGCTCTGGTGCGAATGTAGGAATTCCCTCGTAGGTTATTGTATCTTTTGGCATGCAGACTGTATCACCGATTGAGAAGATACCCGGGTCAAATACGCCCATAATATCGCCTGCATAAGCCTCTGAAAGTATCTTACGCTCATCAGCCATAAGCTGCTGA
>JAEEGL015535576.1_pt1 | contig 16891 bp, 1 predicted proteins | sample 9134231 | NCBI WGS metagenome assembly JAEEGL01 (sample SAMN16246548, study PRJNA631951) | gut metagenome | biome: gut microbiome; feature: rumen; material: fiber-attached | host: Bos | place: Iran: Karaj | collected 2018-10
GGCTGTTATTTGGAGTTCTGTAGGCGTATTTTTGATAGCATTTATAATATTGTTCGCGGTTACGTACGCACTCGTTATGTTGCAGATGGGAGTATATGAAAGAGCCATCAATAGAAACAACCGTTTAGTGTCAGATATTTCGCATGAATTTAACACGCCTTTGGCTATCATCAAGTCATCAATGGCTCAAATTTTGGCAAAACCTGATGAAAAGGTTGAGGATATGTCTGGCTCTTTAGTCACCGTTACACACGAAGCTGGGCGTCTAAGTAGAATGGTAAAAGACATGCTTGTTTTGTCTAGATCTGACAGCGAAAGACTTATTGTGGAAAAGACCGATTGCGACATTACTGAAATTGTTAGAGAGGTTGTAGAACCTTTCCAAATGATGTGCGACTTAGATGGCAAGGAAATGATTGTCAATCTTGAAGAAGGGATAAAGAGTAAAACTGATGCAGACAAATTAAAACAAGCAATCATTATCCTATTGGATAATGCGACTAAATATACGAAAGAAGGCGAGTCAGTTATTGTCAACCTATATTCGACCTTTTCTAAGTATGTAATCGAGGTTGCAGACACAGGTGAAGGCGTTCCAGATAGCGAGCTTCAAAACATCTTTGAGAGATTCTATAGAACAGATACATCACGTACTCAAGAGACTGGTGGATCAGGATTAGGCCTATCAATTGTTAAGGCTGTAATGAGCGCATTGAAGGGAAAAGTATACGCTTCTCACAACGATCCAAAGGGCCTAAAAATCACTTTAGAGCTTCCAAAGGAAAAATTTACACAAATTTTACAAAGCGAAGCGACTCCAAAAAATTAGGTTTTGTCAAGAAAAATTTCAAAAAAGTTTTGTAAAATTTTCAAATAAAAAAGCTAGGAATTATCGATATTTTTTGCCCTAATTTAAAGTAGGTTTAAGGTGCCTATTTTTGTTTAAGTTTGATTTAAGTATATATATTTAATATTTTAGTGAAAATTTTTTCAAAAAAATACGCGTATTTCGGAGAAAGGTTATGAGAAAAAGTAAGATTATTTTAACGTTGTTAATCGTCCTAGTGCTAATCGGCACAATGATTATTGGGCTAATCGGATGTGATTTAGGAAATACCGGCGATGATCCAGATCCAATCATTACTCCGGATCCAGTTCCAGATCCAGATCCAATTGTCGATCCAGTTACACCAAAGCCAACAAATCCAACTAAGCCTAGTAGGCCATCACGTCCTACAGATCCAGGCGATGGAGAGGATTCTGGCTCTGATAATCCTTCAAGTGGAGATACTAATAAACCAGTAATAGAAACATTGGATGCTAACGTATATATTGGTAGAATTCTTGGTGGTACTAAGACTAATCAAGCAAGTGGTGCTTACCGAATCTTAAATATGTATGCTGACATTGATTTATATGGTTCTGGCAATACAGTTACTTCAAGTAAGAGATTTATATTTAGAACAAACGTTAACGATAATGATAGAAGTCAAAGCGAATATGTGATTAAATTGCTTGATATGACTGATGTACCAAAACCTACTCCAACTTCAAATAACGCTAACAATAACAACGAAAATAATGGTGATAATTCAACTGCAACTGTACAAAACAACGAAGGAAAGGTTACAGCTGGCGTTTCAATGTCTATTGGTGATATTGCAAACGAAATTACTTACGAATCTGACGAAAATGCGAAACCACAATGGGCAATATATATTCTTGGTGACAAATTATATCTAGAAAGACCAGATCAACCAGTATTATATTTTGAAGACTTGAATATGGAATATGTCATGGCAATGTTGTCAAGATTGATGGAATATGTTTCAGATGGAGAATACGATGGATGGTTGAGAGGCGAAGTATTCCAATTGCTAGATGGATTCTTAGAAGAGAAGGCCGGAATGGGTATCAACGACCTTCTTCCTTCATTCTTACCTTTCCTATTCTTGTCAAGCGGTGTTTTGATATCTACAAAAGATGCGGCAGGTAATATAACAACAGAATGTGAACTAGATGTAAATATTAATAATTTAGTTACATCTCTTGATGGCTTGGTTGGTTTAGTATTTATGATTTTTGATATCGACCTTGGTGGTATTACTTTGGAATTAGTTCCATTGATGTCTTTCTTGGTTGGAATTACTCCTGTTATGGATGTTAAATTGACAGCAACTTTGTATACTGATGCAAAAACAGGCGTTGAAGTAACACAAAGCATCGGGCTAATCGCAAAAGATAATGATCCTGATTCATTAACATATGGCGAGTATTTGATGAACATGGATTTAAAGAAGGGAACATTATATAGCGATGAAAAAGTAGATTTAGCAATCCCTAGCACAGTAAGAGATGCGCAAGTATTTGAACCATTCAGTTTAACAAATATTGCATTATCTCTTGATTTATATTTAGATTCAGAAGGAACACTAGATGTAGGTAGTGTTATTAATTCTGTTTTAGGAAAGAGAACTCTTCCAGAAGACACAATCTTAGTCGATGCAGCAACAGGATTTAGAATTGATTTAGCTCTTGACTTAGATTTGAATTATGGAAGACAAGTTTATATAGATGAAAATGGCGAAACAAAATTAGTAGATAATAACTATATTGTTTTAGAGTTATATTTAATTGATGCTTATGGAAGTTATGTTGATCCAGAAGCATTAATAGCTGCATATTATATGGATGGTGCAGTTTATATTAATATTGGTCACTTATTAGAAAGATATTATAGTGGACCAAATATAAAGATTAACTTAGGCGGAGTTCCAAATCTAGTAGATTATTTAGTAGATTTGATTTCAAACGCTTTAGATAAAGTATTTATTGAAACATTAAAGTGGGATGATTGGAGAAGTTTTGCAGATATTAATTCTGCAAAGTATAGCAATGATCCAAATTCTTCTTATTATCAAAAGAATGATGAAGCTTTATCAACAGCTTCAGAAGATGAAGGAGATGGAATCCTAGAGGCTTCAGAAATCGGTGTTGTAGCTTTTGCTGTAGATGAACATGGCAATCATGTTGTTTCAACAAATCTAGTTACATTCTTAAAGGCTGTAGGCGCGATTGTTGGCCTTGGAGATATTTTCTCAATAAATGATGAACATACTGCTATTGAAATTACAGTTAACAATATTTTAATGAATGCATTAAAAGTTTTGATTAAAGATTTAAGAGAATCAGGTTTTTCACTTCCAGATGGTTTGGTAGCAGTATTAGCAATTAATATTGATCCAGCCGATGGTTCAATTGCTTCAATCTCTATTAATGCTACATTGGATTCTCGAGTAGGATTTAAAGATGCAGATAACAATTGGTATATTGGAACAAAGGTATTGTATGGTAAGGTTTTATTCACAGAAGATGGTGAAACATGCTATGCTGAAGCAACACTAGAAAATAAATATACATTTACTGCTGATGATAAGATTGAAGATTATTCATTAGTATATGTTTATGAAGGTAAATGTTATTCTTCTAAAGACCATTCAGTTGAAGTGGTTATTGGATACAATGCAGATGGCCAAGTAGGTGCATATAAAGTTGGCGCTGAAGCTACAGGTATTAATTCATCAAGCTTTGGTGGAAAGAAGGTTAGCGCATATATTTATAAGGGTAGATGGATTGTAGGCTATGGGTTAGATGATGGCGATTTTATTGAACCACAACATGTAATTGACGCAAAAGGTTTATCTGCTGAGATTTCTATCCATGACATGATGTTCGGATATGATTCATCTCATTTGAAGAAATTTGACCCAGCATCAGATTATGTTAACCCAGTTACAAACAAGAAGGGCGGTACATCGTATATTGGTGAAATGGGTGCAACATCAAACATTGAAGGATATATTTTAACTCAAACTCATTCTATGAAATTGGTTAAATTGTCTCCAACAGTAACAGGAACATATTATCTATATAAGAATGGAAATTATGTAAAGGTTAACTTTGTTGATGGTAAGTCAGCAGATGGCAACGCAGAATTAGATTTTAATTCTGAAGCTGAGTATTATGACGTTGTTGATAACGGATATGTAAGTTCTGTTTCTCAATGGATTAATTCGTTATTAGGTGGAACATTCTTCTCTGTTAATTTCGTAGTTGAATTTAGTGCAGGTAAGTATAACCTTGCTCCACTTTTATCTTTATTCTTACCAGAAATGAAAGATAAGCAACTACTTTGGGAATTCACAGGCGACTTTACATTAGATACATCTATTAATATTGGTATTTCTCTAAATAAGGAAGATCCAACAAAGAGTAAGGTTGTATTAGAATTGGTTGCTAATAAAGACCTTGGTATTGCTGGACAAGAACCTTTATTTAAGAAAGGTAAGACAATTCTAGGTGTATATGGTGTAGGAAATAAGATTTATGCTGAATTATCTAATATTAAATTATTAAATATTGTATTACCTAATTTATCTATGGAATTAGATTATACTACATTACTATATAACTTAATTGGTGAAAAAGAAATATTCGATTTATCATTCGATTTATATAAATTATTATTTGAGAAAGAAGAAGAAACATCTTCATCTTCAGAAGAATTATCAACAACATCTGGAGATGTTTCTACAGCAAAAGAAGCAATTACTTCTGCAAACCTTGCGGCACAATTCGATGGAGATATTTCAAACGCATTAGGTTTATTAATTAACTCAGAAGTTGTAGCAGTTGCATTAACAGTTGGAGGTCTACAATCTCTATTGTCTGCATTTAATGTTGATTTAGGTATGGACTTAAATGAAGTTATGCAATTATCTATTAACTTAGTTCTAAATAGAACAAGCGGTGTATATTTCGATGTTAATGGTGCATTATTGCCAAAATGGGACGGAGAAAAGAATGTATTTGATGATGATTTGCACATCGGATTAAGAATGGCTACAGACGCCGAATACGATGAGGAAAATCACTTAGTAAGAGCAGCAACTCCAGTTCACATCGGCGATGTTGAAGCTTTACTAGAAGCTTATGAAACAAAGTTCGAAGAATTAGCTTCTTCTACAGCTTTATTCTATGATGATTTAATTGCCGCTATTTTGAAGGTAATCGGTGATTTAAAACTTGAAATTACAATTGATGCAAAAGTATTGAACAGTATTTGGGACATTAATAAGATTATTGATACTATTGTTGCAGACAGAGGCGACTCATTTGCATTACCAATTAACATTATGTTTGACGAATGGGAAACAGAAGTTAAATTACTTGTTCAATGGTATCTAGACTTAAATAATTTCAAGAATACTCAAATTATGATTGAAATCCAATACGAAGGACGAGTATGGATTGGTTTATATGTATACAATAATAGTATTATTGTAGATTTAAATGGTATAGGTTTATTTGATGCAGAAATTTCAAACTTACAATCTATTGCAAAACTAGGCAATGTTGTAAGCACATTAATCAGTTCAATTGGTGATTTGTCATTAACAGGCCTTGTTGGCGGATTAATTGAAGATGCCATGAAGGGTGATGATGAAACATCAAATGCCGAAGAACCATCAACAGCAGATGAAGAAACATCTACAGGTGATGAAGAAACAGCAGCCGGTGACGAACAAGCAGCTTCTGATTCTGATCCATCTTCAGGTGCTTTAGAAGTTGAGAATAATACTGGCGCTTCAAATGATTTATTATCTATGATCCTTGGTGCAATTTCTTTACAAAACTTCACATTAGGTGCACATATCACAGCTGATGTATTTGAGGCAATCTTCAGAGAATTAGTTGGATTCAGTATGTATCTAGAATTTGATATTGCAGCTGAAGTAGACATTCAAGAAGGCAGATTAGGAATTGATATTGGCGTTGAAAGAGCTGTATTTGCAGATATCACATTGCAAATTGGTGCAGGTGAAAGAGGCGCATATAGATTTGAAAAGGATCTTGATGCTATCCCAGATTGGAATGCAATTACAGGTGAATACTTTGTTAAGTCAATTTTCAACAACTTAGAATTAGGATTGTATATTGATTTAAATCAAAGAACTGCAATTAGCGGTGGTGAACAATACACAAGAATTTATATTGAAAAATTAACAAAAGCAACACAATTAGCTAATACTAATAATGTAAGAGCTGCAAAAGGATCAATCCTTGTTACAGTAGCAGCTATTAATGAGGCCGAATTCAACAATGCAGGATCAGGTACAAAGAGTCCAATCGCATATGTTGAATTAACTGCTACAGATTTGTTATTAACACTTTGCGAAGGACAAATCAAGTTATTAGGTATTGATGTAGTTGGCGCAATTAATACATTTAAGGATGACTTGTTCCCAATTAGTCTTGGACTTAATTTAACAGATACACTAAAAGGAACATTAGATGGTTTAATTGCACAAATCAACGGCTTAATTGATGGCTTAGTAACCTCTTCAGATTCTTTATCTAATACAATCATTACTGGCGTTACAGATATTGAAGATGTTGATTTAGATGAAGATGAAGACACATCTAAATCTGCAGATGAAGATGAAATTAAGACAGAAGGAACTATAAAGGCAACAAAGGTTGTTTCTGAAGTAGGATGGAATCGTGATGTTAATGGAAACAAAGCGAAAGCAGGAAAGTACTTCTTCTATAACACAGATAAGGACGGAGAAGATCCTACAGGTACATTCTATAAGGTTAAAGATGATGGTACAAATAGCCAAGTTAATCTAATTACAACTCTAGCTAGTCCAAAAGATATGCCAGAAGCTTCTGAAGAAAATGCCGAAAAGATTTACAGATTTGCAGAAATCATTGAGCATTACGATGAAGAAAAGAACGAAACAACATATGAGACAATTTATCATTACTATATTTGTACAAATATAACAAGAAGAACTTATGGATATTATATCTTAGAGATTCAAAATGGTTTATCTGGAATGTTCGAAGACTTCGATATTATGGGATTGTTTGATATGCTTAACATTTATCTATGCTGCGATGAGGCAACAAAGGTTGGCGTATTAAATGCTGATGTAACAGTAAATCCATATAAGTTCAATTATTTAATTGATAACTTATTGTATTACATCTTTGGACCAGAAACAATTTTGAATTTATATCAAATGACAAAAGATGCACCAGATGGAGATATCAAGTTTAAAGGCAACTACTTAGCAGACGTTTGCTGGAATAGAGCAGATGCCGATACATTCTGGAATGATTTATGGAGTGCAGTTCAAAACAAGATTTTACCAGATTTATTAGATGCTGTAGGCGTAGGAGCACTTTCAGGACTTGTAGGCACAGTTGAAGGTATTGTAAAAGATCTTGTAACAAAGTTTGTTCCATTTGCCGTAGCAAACGAAACACACTTAGGCTTGAACTTAGTTCGTGGACAATTAACAAACATTTATCTAACGAATGATGATTATAATCAAGATATTAAGGGATATGTTCTATCATATGATGCATTTAACAGCTCTACAAAGTATTATGTAAAGCAAGGCTATAATTATGAAGAATCTAATGTTACTGCATCAACATATGAAGTAGGTAAATTCTATGTATATAAGTCTTACACATTTAAGAATGGCAAAACTGATAATAATAAAAACCTAACTGAAGTTACATACAATGGAGGAAGATCGAACACATATCATACAAATCTATATATTTTCAATACTTCTCCATCAGTTGGTGATGCACAATATACAGGCGTAAATGGTGCTATTACATGGGATAGTACGCCAACAACAATTACATATAATCCTTATATGTATGCTACAAATACTGCTGCCGCAAAAGAGTATTATGATAATTACTTCAGTGGCACTCACGTTGCTACATATCAACAAGGAACAACATTGAATAAGGCAAACATTTCATTTGCATTTACAGAAAGTTACGATGTATATGGAACAGCGGTAAGTCAAGATGGCATAGCAGCTAGATTGTTGAATGGTGGTACATATATTATCAGAGCAACAGCAAACTTTGCTTCAGGTACACAAACGTTTGATATTAAGCTTGTAGCACAATCTAAAAACGATGTAGTAGAAATTGATTCACAATCTCTATTCGTATACGAAGAGATGCCAGCATATATCTTCATGAATGTAGGCGACGAAGCAACAGCTAGAAGAATTGATACATCACTTCTTCAATATGCAGCATATGATGATGAATATGGCACAAAATTTGATGAAAATTATACATTCTCATCAAGTATTAGAGATATTGATTATGAGTTTGCTTATGTAAACGATACAAACTTAGATGAAGAAGGAAATATTATTGATGGTAGTTGGACACAAACGGTTGTCGTTAAATTCCCTAATAATACATACGCTTTAATGGAAGTTACGTTCAAAGACTCAAGAGTTGCTGATGTAATTATTGAAGGGGCTAAAGATAATGTGGTTGATGTTGATTTGTATACATTCGAACCAACAGAAACATTATCTACATATACACCTGATTATTTATACTTCAAGTACTACGATGGTACTGCAGGAAGAATTAAGGTTGACGAATGGATTGTAGATCCTACACATAATGTTAACGAATTATTTAATAGACTAAAGTCTGGAAGCAGTAATTCTGGTGATGTTTCAGGTGCTGAATATAAGTTATCTGCACGTATTGCTACAGGAACACAAAATGAACAAATCGTAGACTTAACATTCAAAGTTAAATCTAGAAAGGTTTCTAACGTATCATTTGGTTCAAGAACAAACACACTTGAAGTTCAACCTTATGAATATTATCTATATCTATCTGATAAAGAAAAATATAGTGACTATAATCCATATAAGAGCGTAGTTACAGTTAACTATGATACATACTCAGAAGACGTTAAAGTTATTTGGGGTAACTTAAAGGAAAATGCAACAGAAGAAGATAAGAAGGATTATAGAAATGGTTATGTATGGGGCGAACCACAAGGCATTGAATATAAGTGGAATATTGCAGATACTAAAACATCTACAGCATATGTAGGATTGGATCCAGATTCATATGCATCAGGCGATATCTTTAGATGGGCACAAGCAGTCTCTATTACAGTAAGTAGAAACCAAATTCAAGGTATTTACTTCGATAAGGATCTAACACAAACAACATTAATCATTAATCCATATGATTATTACAACGCATCAAGCAAGTATGCTTATTATCCAAAGACAGCTTATGTTAAGTTCACAAATGGTAAGGTACTTGAAATGCCAGTTGCTTGGAGTAAGAGCGATATTGATGCATTAGATGTTAGATACGCAACAGACTATACACAATTTACAGCAACAATTGGTTTCGATATCAATAGATATAACCAAGATGGAACTGTAGTTGGATATCAATATGGTACAGAGACTCCATTCTTACAATCTTACACAATTAACGTTAAGGTTGCAGGCTCAGCAATTAAGGGTATTTTGATGGAAGGTAGCGAATACATGGGTGGTACATATAAGATCGACCCAGTATCAGTAAACTTCTTAGGAAATAGTGTATTCCCATCAACAGTAAACGTTTTATATGAAGATGGAACAACAGATGTAAAGAAGGTTGTAAGATGGGATTATGATTTCAACGTATTAATGGATCAACAAGTTGGTCTAACAGCAGAATGTTATATCACTTCTGATCTACACTATACAATCAATGCTGAAGTACTAGATAGAAGCGCAAGTATGATGAGCATTGATACATCTGCAATTACAAATGCGGTATTGAATCCATATTCGTACATCGTAAAGAAAGATGGAACTATCACATATGATGTATTTGAAAGTGAAATGGAAGTTCAATATGCAACAAGCTTCTTTGTGACTCTAACCGCTGCAGGTGAAGATGAAACATTCGGCACAGATGATGATATTGTAATGTACAAGAATACAGTTACTTCTTCAACAGAATTGGCAGCTTTAAGAAAGCAAATTAAGAGCACATATAAGTACACTAAGGCAACAGATACATATTTGTATGAAGGAAAACAATGTAAGTTAAACGTTGCAACAAGTTATTCAACATACATCTTACCTGTACATTGGGATACAGCATCTTTGAACTTAACAAATGAAGGAACAACAGAAACAGTTCATTTCTATTTTGGTTATGGAAAGGATTATGTAATTGAAAAGTTCGTTGACGTAACATTTGCTACAAAGAATGTTTTACGTGTTGAAGCAGCAGATTATGTATATGAATTATATGTAGATGCTCAAAATAAGCCACAAGGTATCAAGACAAGTGACTACGATGGTGTAAAGAAGACAATGAAGGTTTACTTCACGGATGGTTCTTATGAATATATGGACGTTAAGATTGATTTAACAACAGCTAAATCAGGAACAACAACATATGGTACAGAAGCATTCAATAGTAAGACAATCTTCGATTATTCTGTAGCTGAAGTAGGTGCTGAAGTTGGTACATACTATACACTTGGAAAGTATTCATATATCAAGTTAAGAGAGAATGCAAGCAACTTTGATGCAAGCGCTAAGTATTATAGATTTACTGAAATTGCAACTGCATCTCTTGAAGCAAACGAGACATACTATATTGCAACAGAGGATTCATTTATCCCTGTTACAATCAATAATGAAAGAACAAATATTGGTGATTATAGATATTACACAAGAGAGTTCGTTGATATCTATGCATATGATGTAGTTGAATTAGATGCTGATTCATATGAAATTAACAAGTATTATTACTTGAGCAATAATCAATATGTATTAGCTGATACAGTATTTGATTCATCAAAGACATATTATGCTAAGTCATTGTATGCATATGAGGCTATTAATGGCATTGATTATGAGCCAAATAAGTACTATGTAAGAACTGGCTTAGGAACAGCTGAATCACCATTTGTTTATACTATTTCTAACGATGCAGTACATGATGCAGGAAAAGTATATTATGCAAAGGTAGCAGTATCAGGCGACTTCTATTCATTAAACGATAATGCTAGCGATAGAAACGCTTATACTGAAGTATCTTTGAACAATACATCAAAGAAATACAGCTCAGATGTTACATATTACACATTAGCGATTTCGCAAATCTACGATGTAACAGTAACGATTGGTGATATCTATCCATCGTTAACACAAACAGCACAAATTAAAATGTATGTGCTTGCTGTGTAATTGGAGGTAGGGTTATGAAAAATACTAGAACAAATAAAAATCTAATTATATCTTGCTTAATACTATTAGCTCTACTTGCAGTAGTTTTAATAGCATTTTCAAATGAATTCAATATGGCAGCTCAAGAATCAGCTGATGCTGCTATATTGTCAGCGGCATTTGAGTCAAAGGATGGATATTTATATGATTCATCTAACAACATTTTAACAAGCGCATCTACTGGTTATAGCGCAGACAACTATATAGTAGATGAAAACGGAGTTTATCATGTTAAGACTGATAGATATTCAAGTGTGCATACAGGAGTATCTGCAACAGAGATAACTACAGGTGCTGGATTAAGAGATTTCATTGCAAATTCTACATCTTCTTCTGTAGGTGTTTTAATGGCAGATATTGAATATAATATGCCAGCATTAAGTGTTGTGGCTTCTGGAAAGATTTTCCAAGGCACACTAGATGGAAATGCATATAAAGTTTCAATTACACCACAACCAGGTGGCTCTTATATCAATGATAACTTTGTTACAGGATATGGTGAACTATTTGGCGAGTCTAGAAACTACTATTATACAGGTATGCTTATTGGCTCAAACGAAGGAACAATCAAGAATTTAAACATTGAATTCCTTAAGAATAAAACAGGGGCAATGAACGTAAATGCTGGTCTTACATCTTCAAATTCAACTTTGATTAATAGATCGTCATATTCAACAGGAAACGACGTTCCAACTGTAGCTGGAATTTTATGTGGTATTAACAAGGGCGGTAGCATCTATAATTGTAATTTAACAATTACAGGTGGTTTTGCAGTTGGTCAAGCTGCAAGATATCGTTCTGTAACTGATTCAAGAACTCAATTATGTTATAACTCATGTATCGTAGGTGGTCTTAGCGGTGCTCTATCTGATGGCACAATTGAAAGATGTACAGTAACAAACAATGGCGGTGTTTTAGCACTAGCAGATGGTAGCCGTGATGGCGTCGGTAATAAGACTGCAGCTTCAGCTGCTGGTGGTATTGTAGGTACAATTAATGACGTAGCTACAGCAAAAATCGTAAATTGTTCATTAGCAGGTTCAGGCCCAGTTAATGCTATTTGCGGACATGATGTTTCAAATAGAAATAACGATGGTTGCTGGGGATATGCAGGTGGTGCATTTGCAGGCAATATTTCTTTCCAAAACACTACTGTAGCAGGGGATGCTTTAAAAGACGGACAAGTATCTGGCTTAATTTCAGCTTGGACAGGAACTAGAACAAATATTTGGAAAGATAGTAACGTAGAACTAAAGACTATTGCAGGTTGTTTATTTGACTCAGTAGGCGAAAATACAAAAGCAATTGAAAAAGTAGTTATTTTATATGACTATATTGGATATTTGCGTGCAAATGGATCTAATTATTCAACACTAGATTCAGGAGAAAAGCTAGAATATGGTAATTGGGCTGAAATCTACCCAGAGAATGCAGATGGAACATTAAAGGTTTCATATGACTATTCAAAAGATGGTAGCAATATCATTAGAGTAGAGGCAATTGCTAAAGGCTATACTCCAAGCGTAGAGTTTATGCAATCTACTACTGGTATGTACGACACATTGCCAGATAACTACACAGGAAAATTTATTTGGAGTTTATCTAAGTATTCAGAATGGCGAGGTAATTCAACTGCTGTTCCAGCAAACGATATTACAGCTGCTAATAACTATGGTGCATATCTTGCATATGTAAGCAGTGCAACATCAGGCGCTCAAGTATTCGTATTTGGTGAAAAAGCAACATTAACATATACAAATAATAATACATCAGGTAACACAAGTAATTATATGTCACCAAATAGTAAATACTATGATGGTGCACAAATGAAATTGCCAACAATTACTGTTACAAGAAAGGGTGGCGATCCAGTAACAGTTTCTGATTCAGCATATAATATGAGTGTTCAATACACAATCTTGCCTGATACTGAAGACAAGACTGTATATGCTTTAACTAACTTAACAAAGAATTTGGATATGCCAGGTGAATATGAAGTTAAATCTTCAATTGTAGTTGATTCAACAACATATCAATATTATGATGCAGAATCTTATATTTTAGTTGATTATAGCGAAACTAATGTATATGACTATGTTATCGAAAATGGAAAAACAAGTTTATTTAACATTTCAGTTGAAAGTAATAGTTTGAACTGGTTAAAATCTGACGTTATTACATTTAACTATGCAAATGCCGCAAATACAATTGATGGTTATACATATGCGCGTGGTAACGAGGCAGAATGTGAAATTATTAATGTTCCTGAAGATACATTAAATAGCACAATCAATGTAAATAAATCAGGAAAGGTATATTACACAGTTAATGCTTACGTAAAGAATCCTTATTATCACAAAAACCCTACAGATTCAGATTATAATAAGAATTTACATTATCTAAAGGTTGCTACTACTTCAATTCAACCATTCATTGATAAAGATATTCCTGCAATCACAAATGTTCAATATTGGACATATAGTGAAACAGCTGAAGATCATAAGGGTATTCAATTAACAGCATATGAATTAAGTGAATGGCAATATGATGATGTAATCGTATCTTATGAAGTAAGAGATGAAAATCTTTCTGGTATCGAATCAGGAAGTGGACATACAAAATATACAGTTATAAATGATTCTACATGGAAATGTATTACTAGATTAACAGGAAACGTTTCTTCAAAGACTGTATATTATCAAGATGCTGCTGGAAATGAAGCAGTAGAAACATTCAGTGCAATGATTGATACTACACCAACAGAATTAATTAAAGTTAAAGCTTTAAATAGCGGTGAGTATTTATCTTATTATGCACAATTGGGATATTGCCCAGAAACAGTAAAGATAACATTTACACCAATCTTTGGCGCATCAGGTGCATATTTGCAATATGCATATCAAAAGGATGGCAATGGTGATGATATTTGGGTTACTTATGACGCCACATTAAAGTCAAATCAACCAAACACATTCATTATTGATTTTGAAATCAATAATGGTAACTTCAAGATGAGATTGGTAAGTAAAGAGAATCTATATCCAGATTCATATGCAAACGAAACAGGTTTCGTAACAAATGGCGCAAATACATATGAAGATTCAATTGTATGGAATATTAAGATTATTATCGCAGGCGTTGGTATTACATTAAACAACTTATATTATGGAGATACTGCATTATCTACATATACAGATGCTCAATTGAATGATTTGTTTGCAAAGAATTATGATTCAACATTAGATGCTGTTATAAATATTAAAGCAAAAGTTTATTCAAGTGGAACAACTCCAATTGCTGATACAAAGATTATTTATTCAGATCTATATCAATATCAAGCTCAACAAAATTTGATTAAGGTTGAAGCAGATTATTTAGATGTTGTAATTTCATATGCTCAAGCAGATGCTGGTCAAAATGTTGCAGTAAACATGCATGTTGATAGTGTAGGTGATTACTACAATAAGTATTTAGTAAGATTCTTAAATGGTGTTGATACAAACAACCTTGATGATTTAGTTACAGACAATGAACATTTCTTAATTGAAAAGCAAATTGCAACATCAACAATCAACAAGGCTGAAATCAAAGTATATATGACAAACTATGTATATGATATGCCAAGTACAGTTTCAATTACTGAATTTGAAGATGGTGTATCATACTACCTATATAATGGAACAAACTTTGTTCTTAATACAGGTGCGTTTGATTCAACAAAGACATATTATGTATATAACTCAACAGAATATGCAAAACAATTATATGAGAATTATACATATGGTGATGCTATTCCATCTCAAATTACAATCATTGGTAGAGGTGGCGAAGATATCTTATTGAATTTAATCTCTGATGCAAAGATTACTACAAATGAAGATGGCACATTGGTTTATCCAAATGCATCTTTAACAGGATATACAACAAATCTAGAATTTGCAGATTCTACAAAGAATGGTAATTATACATTAACAGTTGTTAACACTATTAAGATAAAAATCTCAAAGAAGACAGTTATAGTAACTCCAAAATTAGATGGAGAGGAAAGCTTTAATACAACAATTGTATTTGATGGTAATGAACACGTAATTACTGGTAAATTTAAGAATATTTATAATGAAAATGATGATGCAATCATCACATATTATAAAGATTCTGCATGTACTGAACTTGCTGAATTTGAAACAGGAAAAACTAACCCATCAAAGATTGCTACATATTATGCAAAGATGACTATAAAAAACGAAAATTATGTAGTTGGTAATACTAAGAACCCAATCGTATTTACAATCGATAAAGGCTTCTTAGAATTGAACCTTGAAGATCAATCAAATCCATATTCAGGTTCAAAGCAAGGATTTGAAATTAAAGCCGTTGGCGACATTAAAAAGGAATTATATGATCCAAATAATAATGCATTTACTATTAAGTACTATAGAGTTGAAAATAACATTGCATCATTAACTCCAGTTGAACCAGCTGCAGTTGGTAGATACTTAGTATTGATTTCATATGCAGGAAGTCCAGATTTCTATCCAAGTGACACATATAGCAACGCTTATCTAACAATTACAAAAGCAGCAACTTCAATTAAAGCTAGTGCTGAAAGTAAAGACTTAGAAGTAACATATGATGGTCTAGAACATGAATTTACAGTTGAGTTAGCAAGAATCATGGTGTCATTTGCCGAAACAAAGAATATTCTTGTTGTTAAAGATGGTGTATTAACTTATTCAAAATATGAAAACGACACTTATAAGGAAGTAGTCGGAGATGAAGCTAAAGCTGTAGTTGAATTAAGAAAACGTAATTCTAGAACAGAAAACTATAAAGTAGTTGACGAAGAGAATCCAGCAGTGTTTACAAAGGTTGGAACATATGAATTTAGAATTGCATTTTTAGGAGATGATTGCTTCGAATCTTCTTCTTGCGAGTTATCATTTACCATCAAACCAGCTGTGTTTGAGAATGTTGAATTTGAATCTATTGAAACAAATTACGTTGATTCAAGTGAAACCAACTATCATTATGTTGCTATGAGAGGAGAAGGTCTTGAAGCATATTTAAATAGGGGAGCTGTAATCAAGTATGTATATTTTAGTACTGATTATGATGACCATGGCGCATTGAATAATGATATAGAAAATGGTGCAGTATGCTATTACGATAAGGAAAATGGTTTCTATACATTAGCTGCGAATGGAGATAAGGTAAAATATGATAGTAATCCATTTAAGTTTAATAATGTTGGTGTTTACAGTATTAGAGCAACATTATCTATGGATAACTATGAACCAAAAACACTTCAAGCTAATATTGATATTAAAAAGGCTAAAATGCCAAAGGTTGTTGCTGTACAACAAGATGACATCCCATACGATGGCCAATTTCACCCTGGTAAATTCGCAATTGAAAATAAGAATAATGTACCTTATGAGGAATATTATTTGGTAGGATATGAGGATGTTCAATGGATTTCATATATTAATTATGGCGGAATCAAGATTTATGTAGATTATTACTATGATGATATTGATGAAGCTGCTCCATATCAAGCAGGCGATCACTTCGGCATCATCAGATTATACAGCGATAGTTATGCAGATGAGTTTGTTGAAACTAAAGTAACAATTTCACAATATGTTATTGAAGAATACTGCTTTACAAGCATTGAAAAGCTAGGAAAGATTACTTCAGATACAAATTTGAGCAATATATATGCAACATTTACA
>JAEEGL011333181.1_pt1 | contig 16890 bp, 9 predicted proteins | sample 9134231 | NCBI WGS metagenome assembly JAEEGL01 (sample SAMN16246548, study PRJNA631951) | gut metagenome | biome: gut microbiome; feature: rumen; material: fiber-attached | host: Bos | place: Iran: Karaj | collected 2018-10
ATATGCCCGTCTCCCTCTGCAATGACATCTTTCTCCAGGATATCCGGGTGGAGGCCCGCCAGGCCCTGGATGCGGAGCTTTCCCCGCAGTACGAACTGGCGAACATCATGCTGGACGGAAAGGATGTAGTGGCTCTTCTCAACGGTCAGGCCCCTGCGGAACCCGCCCCGGCCATTCCCGGCGCCCTTTCGGCCGCCCGGCAGGATGAGCTTCGCAAAAAGGCTTATGCCACGGTGAATTACGATGAATCGGCCGTTGCTCCCTATACTCTGGAAGACCCTTTGCGCTTTGCCGATGGCCGCCGCGTGCGTTCCCGGAATCAGTGGCTGGAGCGGAGGACGGAGATTCTGGAGCTCTTCCAGCGGGAGATGTACGGGGAGATGCCGGCATCGGCCCCCATCTTCCTGGAAACGCTGGAAGAGGGGACTACGATGGCTGGGTTTGCCCGGCGCCGGCAGGTGCGCATGTGGTTTAGGGAGGACCATACCGGCCCCCATATCGACTGGCTGGAACTGATTCCCGCCCAGGTACAGGGACCCTGTCCCGCCATCCTGCTCCTGAATTATTCGGGCAACCATGAGTTATTGGAAGACAAGGAAATCCTTGTTACGGAGTCCTGGCTGCGGGAGACGCCGCACAAGGCCACTACACGCACCCGTGGAAAGTTCAACCGGGACGGCTACGATACGGTGTTCCCCGTCAGTACCTTGCTGGCCAGGGGGTACGCCCTGGTAACCGCCTGCTACTGTGACATTTCCCCGGACCCCGACCCGCTGGTGGAAAAAGACGGAGCCATCCTGCAGGATACCTTCGCCTATACCGGGGTGTTTGACCTCTGGGGACCCCGGAATCCGGAAAAGACGGACAATACTACCGCCCTGGCTGCCTGGGCTTGGGCTCTGATGCGGGGCATGGACATGATTGTGCAGGACCCTGCGCTGGACCAGAGCCGGGTGGTCCTCACCGGCTATTCCCGCCTGGGAAAAGCCGCCCTGCTGGCCGGGGCCTTTGACGAAAGGATTCCCGTGGTGGTGCCCGTCCAGACGGGCGGCGGCGGCGCTCCGCTGGCCAAACGCGACTATGGCGAAAAGATTGCCACGGAGGTTTCCTCCTTCCGGCACTGGTTCTGCCGTGCCTACGACAAGTATGCCTATGACACGGCCTCCATGCCCTTTGACCAGCACCTGCTGCTGGCCTGCGTGGCTCCCCGCGCCCTGCTTCTGGAAGGCTTCGACAAGCCCTGGTTCGACACCAAGGGAGAGTTCCTGGCCCTGCAGGCCGCTTCCCCGGTCTGGAAGTTCCTGGGAGAAAAGGGACTGCCGGAAGTGGCATGGCCGGACGATTACGATACCTCTGCCATCGGCCCCCGCATTGGGTATGTGCGGCGGGATCAGGGACATGGCATTTCCGCCCTGGACTGGCTGTGGATGCTGGATTTTGCCGATGGAATTTTTGAAAGATTATAAATACACTACGATATGAAAAAGCTTGTTTTGATCCTGGGCCTTGCGCTCTCGCTGTTCAACTTGCAGGCCCAGCAGAAGTACGATGTAGCCGCTTATCTGTATCCCGCCTATGCGGCGGGTGATCCGCGCCTCAGGCCCTTCTGGCCCATGGGTATGGGCGAATGGGAGACGGTGCTCACCATGCAGAAGCGTTTCCCGGGCCATTCCTGGAACCGGACCCCTCTCTGGGGCTACATCAACGAGGCCGATCCGTCTGTAATGGAGATGGAGATAGACCAGGCCACCAGCCATGGCGTGAACGTATTCATCTTCGACTGGTATTGGCTGGACGGCCGTCCCTGGATGGAAACCACCCTCACGGAAGGCTTCCTGAAGGCCCGCAACCGCGACAAGATGCAGTTCTACCTCATGTGGGCCAACCACAATGTGGGGAACGACTGGGACACCCGTATTTCCGGTTATCAGGAGGGTAATATCATCTATCGCGGTGGCGTGGACCGGGAGGAGTTCGAGAAGATATGCAAGCGGAACATCGAACAGTTTTTCAAGCAGCCCAACTACTACAAGCTAGACGGCAAACCGGTGTTCATGATTTACGAAGTGAGCACCTTCATCGAGGGGATCGGCGGTGTGGATGCCGCCCGGAATGCCCTGGCCTGGTTTCGGGAAGAAGTGAAAAAGGCCGGTTTCCCGGACCTGGAACTGCAGTTCACCATGTGGGACAGCCAGTTCAACTACAGCGGTGTGGACGATGCCAAGGTGAAGGCCGGCCGACCCCGGGAAGATTTCATCCGTGGACTGGGCTTCAACAGCATGTCCCACTATCAGTTCTGCCATTTCATCTGGATGGACGATGACTATCAGAACATCCTGAACAGGGCCTATGAAGAATGGGACAAGCTGGATGCCGAATTCACCATTCCGTACTATCCGCATGTGTCCATCGGCTGGGATAACAGCCCCCGCTTCGGCGACAGCGCTGTTGTTAAGGATAATACGCCTGAGCGCTTTGAGGAGGCCCTCCGCCGGGCCAAGGCCTGGGTGGAGAGCCGTCCCGGCCTGCATCCGCTCATCACCATCAACTCCTGGAACGAATGGACCGAAACCAGCTACCTTCAGCCGGACAACGTAAATGGCTATGGCTATCTGGACGCCGTGAGGAATGTCTTCGTGGAGCCGCGTGGCGTAAAAAGATAATAAATTGATTATTATGAAGATAGCTCCTTGGATATTCCTTGCGCTGGCGCTTTCATGCCAGCAGCAGCCGGCCGGGCCCTGGAAGCTGGACAGGGCAGCCACCATGCTGGATGAGGGCCAGAGCTTTCAGCTGAATCTTAAGGGAACGCCTCCGCGGAAGCTGGAGTGGACTTCCGGCGATGAGGTTGTGGCGCAGGTGAACAAGCGGGGAGAGGTCCTCGCTGTATCGGCCGGCGATGCCTGGATCTTTGCCGCGAATCCCAAGACCGGGGAGAAAGACAGTTGCCTGGTATCCGTGGGTTATCTGCCCCAGAATCCCATCCTGCCGCCTAGCTGGGAACTGTTCATTGCCGATGGCGAGCCCCATGTTTTTGACGGCCGCATGTACATCTTTGGCTCGCGGGACAATTACGACGGCATGGGCCCGGATGGTCGGCGGGAATGGTGCTCGGACAATTACCACGTGCTCTGGTCCGACGACCTCCTGCACTGGAACGACGCCGGAGAGGCCCTGAACCTGAAGGATATTCCCGACGAGGTAAAAGGCGGCGGCATCCGCCTCTGGGCGCCGGATGTGTTCCGGGATCCGCAGACGGGGAAGTACCACATGCTCACCTGCACCAATAACGACAAGGTCTTTATTCTGGATGCCGAAGGCCCCGAGGGCCCGTACACCCATGCCCGTACCGTTACTTTGAATGGCGAGGAACTGGGTCACATCGATCCGGGCATCCTGGTGGACGACGATGGAAAAGTATATCTGGCCTTGCCCAAATTCATGGTGGCCCAGCTGGATCCGGAAGATTATTCCCGTATCCTGCCGGAAACCGTGCGGGATATGATTCCTTTCATGCCTAAGGACAACGACCCCTTTGAAGGCCCTTCGCTGCGCAAGCGGGGAGACACTTACTACTACATCTACATCCAGAACAACGGCCGGATTGTAGATACCGGTTGGATTCCCACCCGGATGGCCTATCTTACGGCCAAGGACCCCCTGGGACCCTACACTTACCAGGGTCTTATCGTGACCAACCACGAGTATCCCAATACCGGCAACGTCCACGGCTCTTTCGAATGCTGGAAGGGTCAGTGGATTGTGCAGTACCACCGGAGCGTCCCCTGCCTGGCCCTCACCCGGGTGGCCTGTCTGGACCCTCTGGAATTCAACGGGGATGGGACCATCCAGGAGGTAAAGATGTCTTCTTCCGGCGTTCGCGGCGCTTTCCGGCCTGGAGATGAGATTCAGGCTTCCGCAGCCGTGGAATACTCCCTGGGCCGGGACGGTGGAGAGATGGTGGAGCTTAAGCGGAGAGAGTATCCCGTCATCCATTTCAAGGCCGATGGCCAGTGGACGGGCTACCGCTATGTAGATTTCTCCGGGGCTCCCAGCAGCTTTACGGTGAGCATCAAGTCCGGCCAGCCCGGTGGGCAGTTGGAAGTGCGCACAGGTTCTCCCGACGGTCCCGTAATAGCCACTCTGGAGCTTCCGGATACCGGCTGGAAGTGGAAGCAGAGGACGGTTCATCTGCAGGGGAATCTCTCCGGCAAAGAGGAGGTTTTCCTGGTGGCCCGTCAGGCTCCTTTCCGGGTCAAATGGTTCAAGTTTAACTGATTATGAGAAAAGGGCTGCTCTTCCTTCTGCTGGCGCTGCTTTCCTGTTCGGGAAGGCAGCCGGGCGTATCCATGCTGGACCGCTGGGCTCAAAAACCCGTGCTGGCTTCCCGCCTCCTGGACGATATGGAAGGGGAGGGCCGATGGGTAGTCCAGGAAGGGAATCCTTCCCTGGAATATACCCGGGAGAACGTCCATTCCGGCCGGCAGGCGCTGCGTCAGAGGGTTTCCCTGGTGGACAGCACCAGCATCCTGGATCCGGCCAACCGCACCCCCTGGAACAGCTTCTGCGGAGAGCAGGGCGGCTGGACGTGCGTGGCCTTGGAATTTGACCAGCCCCAGGACTGGAGCGAATGGAACCGCATCTCCCTCTGGGTGTACATCCATCCTTCCAGGAATCCCAACGTAAGTTTTGCCCTGGACTTGGTCACTACAACCCCTGACGCAACGCTGACTCCCGGCCGGGAAACCAATCTGGACATTCCCCAGGGCCGATGGGTACAGGTGCTTTGGGAGATAGATTATTTCAAGAGGGACAGCGTGCTGAGGTTCGAACTCAGCCAGACCTGCACCGGCTACGACCGGGAAATAGGGGAGCCGTATGTAACCATAGACTTCGACTCCCTGGAACTGCAGAAGGTGGAGCCCGACCATTACGAAGGCTGGGACATCCCTGCCGGGCAGATTGTGTTCTCGCACATAGGCTACAGGCCGGCCGATAAGAAGGTGGCCCTGGCCGCCACCGTTGAGGACCGTAAGTTTGTGCTTCTGGACAAGCGGGGAAAGACGGTCTTTGAAGGAGACGCGGAGCCTTTTGAGCAGAAAGGGAATGAGTTTGTCCAATTGGATTTCAGTACATTCCGAGAGCCCGGAACCTATACGCTCCGTTATGGAAAGGCCGATTCCCAGCCGTTTGCGATTGAGGACGATGTTTGGCAAGAGCCCCTGAAGGCGGCCGTGAACTTCTATCACCACCAGCGTTGCGGCTATCCCGTTGAGGGAATCCACGGGGTCTGCCACCAGGATGTGATGGGCTTTTACGGGGAGGAGAAGAAACCCGTGAATGGCGGTTGGCACGATGCCGGAGACCTCTCCCAGGGCGCGTGGCGCACGGCTTATGCCTGCTATGCGCTCCTGGAGGCCGGAGAAACGGAAGAAGCCGCGTGGGGCGTGGACTGGCTCCTCAAAACCCGCTTTGCCGACGGCCGTCACATGAGCTGGTCCACCGTCCGCATGTATACGGACGGGGAGGCGGGCACTTTGGACGATGTGGTAAGCCCGGCGGATTACGTTCCCTGGGAACTCTTCCTGACCTCGGCCGTTTTCTCCAAGGCCGGTGAGGAGAAGGCTGCCGTGGAAGACTGGGAGGCGGCCATGAAAAAGACTTCGGCTTGGGCTGAGGCCAATTATCTGGAGGCTTCCTGGGGTGCGGTGGCATCGGCCCTCCTGTATGAAAGATATGGCCAGATCCGCTATAAGGATGCGGCTTTGCTGTTTGCCCATCTGCTTTTCCGCTGCCAGGAGCAGGACTTTGTGGATGGTTTGCCGTACGCCGGCTACTTCTACACCAGTACCGAACGGCGGGTTTTGCTCCAGGATTACCACGCGGCTTTCAACGAGGCGCCGATGCTGGCCCTCAGCGAACTCTGCCGCGTCTTTCCGGAATTATCGGCCCCCTTGAAGGAGGCGGCGCGGCTGTATGTCCGGGAGTATCTGATTCCGGGCAGCCGGATATCGGCCCCTTATCATCTTCTTCCCGCGGGCATTTTTCGCAGGGCCGATATGCTGAAGCCGGCCGATCTGGAACTATACGAGGCCGGCACGCAGATTAACGAAGACTACGCCATCCGCACCTTCCCCATCTGGAAGGACCACATCTTCCACGGTGCCACCAACTTCCACCTGTCGCAGGCCTGGGCCCTGGCATCGGCCGCCAGGCTTTTGGAAGATGAGGAGGCCATGAATCTGGCGCAGGAGCAGCTGGAATGGACGCTGGGGCGCAATCCCTTCGGCTCCAGCCTGATGTATGGGGTGGGGTACAATTACGCTCCCTTTTTTGTTTACTGTACCCGCAATGTGGTGGGAGCCCTGCCTGTGGGGGTGGACTGCTTCCATAACGACGAACCTTTCTGGAATGGTACGGCCAATGCCACTTCGCACGAGGTCTGGGTGGAGCCCGTTTCCCGCTTTGTAGGAACCCTGGCCGCCTTCCTGGCTTTTGACCGTGAAACATCAGACCTGGATCCGGGAGGTGAGCGGGGCCGAACTACCCCTTGTGGCCGATGCGCAGCCGGGCAAGCGCCTGATTCTCACGAGCGAAGAGCCGGAGGGTCGGGATGACGCCTTCGTCTATGCCAACGACGGTGGAGATATCCGCTTTACGGGCAAGGGCCCCCGCGGGCCGCTTGTCCCGCTTTGTGATTGGAAATTATATCATTGACAATATGGATAGAAGAGATTTTATCAAGGTTTCAGGAGCCGCTGCGGCCGGGCTGGCCCTGGCGGGCTGCGTTCCGGCTGCCACCAACTGGAGCAAGCGGGACGAGGAACTGTACGGCCCCCAGATGAAGGGCCATTTTTCCCTGATGCAGATATCCTCGGTGGAAGATACCATCGGCAATTCCTATCTGCTTAAAACGGCCGGCGGGAAGGTGATTATGATGGACGGCGGGCATTCGGCCGAGGCCCCGCACCTTCGGGAACGCATCAAGGAAGCCGGCGGACACGTAGACCTCTGGTTCATCTCCCACCCGCACGAGGATCACATGGAGGCCCTCATCGCCATCCTGGAAGACCCTCAGGGCATTACCATCGACAAGATCATCTATTCCCGCGTGGCCGATGCCTTCCTGGACAACGAGAAGGGAAGTGCACCCTTTGCCCGCCATTATTACCATGTGCTGGACAACACCAGGGAGCGGGTGGATATCATTAACCTGCACAAGCCTTTCCAGCGTTTTGACATAGACGGGGTGGGCATCATGGTGCTGGCGGTGGACCATCCGGAGTTCAAGAGCAAGGGCTACAACGACCAGTCCATCATCATCCGCGTCTGGGACGATGTCAAGAGCGTGGTGTTCCTGGGCGACGCCGAGGTGGAATGCGGCAATGCGGCCCTGGAGAGCTGCCGGGAATACCTGGACTGCGATTACCTGCAAATGTCCCATCACGGCCAGAACGGCGTTTCCGAAGAGTTTTACAAGACCGTCAGTTTCCGCGCCTGCCTGTGGCCTACGCCGTCCTGGGTTTGGGAACCGGGCGAAAACCGAACTTGGCTCAAAACCTACGATACACGGCGCTGGATGGACGAAAAGGGCATCACCGAGCACCACGTGAGCTGCCTGGAAACGGACTGGGTGCTGGAATAGATTTTAGGATTATTGCCAATTCCTTTGTAACTTAGACGCTTATAACCACATATTACGACACACCCCATGAAAAGATTGCTTGTAACCCTGCTTTGGGCCTTTGCCGCTTTTACGCTGGCTGCCCAGGGAGTCTCTGTTGAAAAGGCCCGCTTCCACGTGGGAGATAATGCTGCATGGCAGCAGCCCGGCTTTGACGACAGTTCCTGGCAGATCCTGGACCTGGACCGCGACTGGAACCAGCAGGGAATTCAGAATGCCAACGCCTTTGCCTGGTACCGCATCCATGTGGTCATTCCTTCCGAACTCAAGAAGGGGTTCACGAAGGACGTGTTGCTGGACCTGGGTCCCATAGATGATTGGGACGAGACCTGGCTGAACGGGGTGAGGGTAGGGAAAACCGGCTCCTACCCGGGTGATCCCGAAAAGGTTGAAGGAAACTGGGAAACCCCTCGCCGGTACGTCGTGGACCCTTCCCTGGTGAAGTGGGACCAGGAAAACATCATTGCCGTGCGGGTGTATAACGGCGGAGATCCGGGTGGCTTCTACGAGAGGCCGGTCTGGATTGGAAAGCCGGGCCTTTCGGACTATGCGACCCTGGGTCTGACCCGGAATGGCAACAAGGCCGAAGCCGTTCTGACATCCCGGGTCAAGACCGGTGGCACGATCACGTTGACCAAGGTGGAGGTCCTCAGCGGCGAGCAGCTTGGGAGCAGCAGCAAGAAGGTGAAACTGAGCCCCAACAAGCCCTGCAAGATCTCCATGCCCATGGAGGGCCAGGTGCGGGTGGAGGTTGCCTATACGGATAACAACTTTGACGACCTGCTGGCCTCTGTTGTCTCCAATCCCTATATCCTCACGCCTCCGGCTCCGGCTACCCCGCGTTACAACGGTCCGCTGGTGTTTGGCGTCCGTCCCGGTTCTCCGGTCATCTTCCGCCTGGCTTTCTCAGGCGATAAGCCCATGAAATACGCCGTGGAAGGCCTTCCCGAGGGCGTCGTGCTGGATCCCGACAAGGGCGTTCTGAGCGGCAGCTGCCAGGAGGAAGGGGACTATCCGCTGGTGTTTACAGCCACTAATGACAAGGGAACTACATCGGCCCGATTCACTTTAAAGGTGGGGCCCCAGATTGCCCTTACCCCTCCTATGGGTTGGAATTCCTGGAACTGCTGGGGTCTGAGCGTATCCCAGGAGAAAGTGATGGCATCGGCCGCCGCCCTTATCAACCGCGGTCTGGCCGATTACGGCTATTCCTATATGAACATTGACGATGCCTGGGAGGCCGCCGAGCGCAATCCCGACGGCACCATTTCTCCCAACGAGAAGTTTCCGGATATGAAGGCCCTGGGCGACTGGCTGCATTCCAACGGCCTCAGGCTGGGCATCTATTCCAGCCCTGGAGACCACACTTGCGGCGGTCATCTGGGTTCGCTGGACCACGAAGAGCAGGATGCCAGGACATTCGCTTCCTGGGGTGTGGACTACCTCAAGTACGACTGGTGCGGCTATTCCAAGGTGTTCAATCCCAGCAAAGACCATTCTACGGCCGCGTATATGCGTCCCTATATGAAGATGCAGCAGTATCTGCGTGAGCAGCCCCGTGACATTTTCTACTCCCTGTGCCAGTACGGTATGGCCAACGTGTGGGAGTGGGGCGCTTTTGTAGATGCCAATTCCTGGCGGACCACGGGCGATATCCGGGATGAATGGGGCTCCATGTCCGGCATTGGTTTCAGCAACCAGCTGGAGTTGTATCCCTATGCCGGTCCCGGCCATTGGAACGACCCCGACATGCTGGTAGTGGGCAAGGTGGGCTGGAGCGACAACCTGCGCGACAGCCGTCTTACTCCGGACGAGCAGTACACCCACATCAGCCTCTGGTCCCTGCAGGCGGCCAATATGCTCATCGGCTGCCCCATTGACCAGATGGACGATTTTACTTTCAACCTCCTGTGCAACAACGAGGTGAATGCCGTGAACCAGGATGTCCTGGGCCAGCAGGCGCACCGGGATGACGCCGAGGACGGCATGCAGATCTGGAGCCGTGACCTGGCCGACGGCGGCAAAGCCATCGGCATCTTCAACCTGAACGAGTCTTCCGTACCCACTTACCTGAAGGGGGCTTTGGAGAGGATTGGCGTGAAGGCCGATACGGTCCGCGACCTCTGGCGTCAGAAAGATATTCCCACTGAAGCAACCTATAACATTCCGCCTCACGGCGTCCTTTACGTAAAAGTAAAACTATGAAGAAACTTACCTTCATCCTTTTTCTGCTCCTCCTGTTCTCCTGCAAGGGGCAGCAGCCGGGAGTGACGGTGGTCCTCCAGGAGGACCGGGAGCCGGTGCTGGCCGGTGAATTCGGCTACAATCCCATCTGCCCCATGGGTGTTTATATGGCCGATCCCAGTGCCAAGGTGATAGACGGGAGACTGTATGTGGCCTGTTCGCTGGATCTGAATCTGGATCTGTGGTGCTCGGCCTATCATCACCTGCTGTCTACGGACGATATGCTGCATTGGACGCTGCATCCCAACATCTTTGCCACCAAGGGCCCCTACGACGAGGTTTCCTACAGCGATGCAGACCTGTATGCTCCGGATATTGCGGAGAAGGATGGAAAGTACTATCTCTACTACGACCTCTCCGAATGGACCGAGGGCGTGGCGGTGGCCGATTCTCCCGCCGGGCCCTTCGTTCAGGGCCAGCAGATAGAAGGCATCAGGGGCATCGACCCCACCGTGTTCATTGATGACGATGGCCAGGCGTACTATTTCTGGGACCAGTTCGGGGCCCAGGGCGCCAAGCTGAATGCCGATATGAAGTCCCTGGATATGTCTACGCTGCACCAGGACCTGGTGACGGAAGATGAACATTACTTCCACGAGGGCAGCTACGTGTTCAAGCGGGACGGCTGGTATTATTACGTGTATGCCGCCGTCAGCCGCCAGAATATGCCCAGCTGCCTGGCTTATTCGATGTCCCGCAATGTCTTCGGCCCTTACGAGTACAAGGGCGTCATCATCGACAGCAACGGCTGTGACCCCGACGTCTGGAACAACCACGGTTCCGTAGTGGAATTCAACGGCCAGTGGTACGTATTGTATCACCGTTCCACCCATCATTCCAGCAAACTGCGCAAGGCCTGCATAGAGCCCATCACCTTTAACGAGGACGGCACCATCAATGAGGTGGAAATGACCTCCCAGGGCGCCGGAAAACCCATTCCGGCCACCAGTACCATCGATGCCGCCCGCGTCTGCCTGGTGAACGGAGGCCCCCACGTGCGCCTGGAAACCCAGAACCGGGAAATCCTTTCCGGTATCCTGGATGGCAGCAAGGCCGCCTGGAAGTATGTGGACTTCCCGGCCGGCCTCACCAAGTTTACCATCCGGGTCCGTTCCCTGGCCGGAGGCTACATAGCCGTCCGCCAGGACCAGTCTTTCTACGGGGAGATTGCCGGAGTGGATGTCCCGGCCGGGAAAGGGGAGTGGGTGACCCTGGAGTGCGAATTGGACGAGTATAAGGAAGGCCCCCAGGCCCTCTGGTTCACCTTCTCGGGGGACTGGGGCTCCTGGAAAAGCCCGATTGAACTGTTTGACATAGACTGGTTCCGCTTTGAGTAAGAAACTCCATATCATAGCCGTGCTGGGCTTGCTCCTGTTGAGCGGGGGTAAGGCCTGGGCCCAGGATGAAGTTCCGGAGGGCTGGAGTTTTGGCGGCTGGGAGTTTTTCGAGATAAACCACAATTTTAAGAATACTCCCATTTTCGGCAGTTTCTACTTCGAACACGACAATCTGCAGTACCGCTACTTCGACTGCTGGTACACCCGTACCACCCTGGGTGTGAAAGTTCTGCCCTGGCTCAAGGCCGATGTGGCATACGACTTTCTGATGGATGCATCGAAGGCCCTTACGCACAAACTGCTTCTGGATTTAAAAGGTACGCTCACCAGGGGGCCGCTTTCGGTCTCCATCCGGGAACGCTATGTCCATTCCTGGACGCCGTCCAAGGGGACGCAGGGAAACGTGCTGCGTTCCCTCCTGAAGGTGCAATACGCCATTCCCGGCACCCACTGGAAACCGTATCTGGCCATCGAGGTATTCACCTGGGATATCTGGAAGAGAACCCGCCATTATGTGGCCTGCACTTACGATGTGACCTCCTGGATGGAACTGGAGGCTTATTACTTTTACTATACGCACAACGGAAAACCCGCCCAGCACATAATAGGTGTGGGTGTGAATTTTTACTTATAGCATGAGAAGATTCCTTTTCCCTTTGGTAGCCGTCTCGCTGGCGTTTTTCACCGCCTGCAGCAGCCCTGTACAGCCTTCCGGACCGGCCGATTCCGGTTTTGTAACGGAGTATCTGACCCCGGTGCGCATCGTCTGTACGCAAGGCCCGGTACAGAAGGCCGATCATCTCCTGGAACCCTACGTGGGCCAGGTTTCCACCGACGAGCCCGGTTATACCACCTTCGATAAAGGCGGTTATGTAGTTCTGGACTTCGGCAAGGAAATCCAGGGCGGCATCCAGATTGTGCGAAGCATAGGCGGCTCCAAGAAAGTCCGCTTCCGTCTGGTACTGGGAGAATCCGTGAGTGAGGCGCTCAGCAGCGTGGACGCTCCCGGAACCACCGCCACCAACGACCACGCCATGCGGGATATGGAGATTTCCGTTCCCTGGCTGGGCGTGGCCGAATACGGGAACAGCGGCTTCCGTTTCGCCCGCCTGGAACTGGTGGACGGAGACAATAGTGATGTAGATGTGGTAGCCGTGAGGGCCATTTCGAAGTACCGAGACGTGCCGTATGAGGGCAGCTTCACCTGCTCCGACGAGCGCCTGAACCAGATTTGGCAAACCGGTGCCTATACCGTGCATCTTTGCATGCAGGACTATCTGTGGGATGGCATCAAGCGCGACCGCCTGGTATGGATGGGGGACATGCATCCGGAGATTATGACGCTTAACACGGTCTTCGGCAACCAGGCTGTGGTGCAGAAGAGCCTGGACTATGTGCGGGAAAAGACCCCTTCCGACGACTGGATGAACGGCATCTGCTCTTACTCCCTCTGGTGGATTATCCTGCAGCATCATCTGTACCAGTGGTATGGAGATATGGACTACCTGCAGGAGCAGCAGGCTTATCTCAAGGAACTGCTGCATACCGTGATGGCCAACCTGGACGGCTCGCGGGAGAATTACAAGGAGGGCCGATTCATAGACTGGCCTTCCAACGATCTGCCGGACGTGATCCACGCCGGCCTTCAGGCATTGAGCGTGCGCGCCCTGGAAGCCGGGGCCGATATGGCCGCCTGGCTGGGAGACGCCGCCCTGCAGCAGGAGTGCACGGAAACTGCCGGCAAGCTCCGGGAATATGTTCCGGACACCGTGGGCAACAGCCAGGCCACGGCCCTTCTGTCCATCCAGGGGATGGTGGATGCGGAGGTAGCATCGGCCCTGATCCTTAAAAACGGACCTGAGAAATTTACCTCTTTCATGGGTTATTACCTTCTGGAGGCTCTGGCCAAGGGTGGGCATTATGCCGAAGCCATGGATTTGATATCGGCCTACTGGGGCCGGATGCTGGATCTGGGTGCCACCACCTTCTGGGAAGACTTTAATTTCAACGACGCCAAAAATGCCGGCCGCATTGACGAGGTGGTTCCCGAGGGCAAGTTTGACATCCATGCCGATGGCGGTGCCTATTGCTACGTGGGCCTGCGTCACAGTTTCTGCCACGGCTGGGCCTCTGGTCCCACAGCCTGGCTCAGCGAGCATGTGCTGGGCATCCAACCAGTGGGCGTGGGCTTCCGCGAAGTGCGTATAGAACCGCATCTGGGCAATCTGGATTGGGCCGAAGGCACTTTCCCCACCCCGTACGGCATAATCAGCGTCCGGCATGAGAAACAGGCCGATGGCAGCGTGAAATCTTCCGTAAAGCTTCCTAAAGGCATAAAAAGACTATGAAACGACTTCTGATCCCTTTGTTCCTGCTGTTGACCGCCTGCAGCCAGAATCCCTGGCATACCGTGCGGGATGGTTTCCAGACCCCGCCGGATTCCATCCGGGCGGCCGTGTACTGGTACTGGCTGGACAACAACATCTCCAAGGAAGGCGTTGTCAAGGACCTGGAAGCCATGAAGCGGGTGGGCATCACCCGTGCCTTCATCGGCAATCAGTCTACGGATGATGATTCTCAAATGCGCGTGCCGCTGTTCTCGGACGAGTGGTGGGACATTACCCACACCGCCATGAAGACGGCGGCCGGTCTGGATATAGAAATTGGCATGTTCAACTGCCCGGGCTGGAGCCAGTCCGGCGGGCCCTGGGTTACCCCGGAGCAGAGTATGAAATACGTTGAGGCTCATTTCCAGACGGTAAAGGGCAACGGGCAGGAGCAGCAGCTATCGCTCCCGGCTGTGGCCGGAGACCGGATCATCCGCATCCAGGCCTATCCCGCCGTGAAGGGACAATCCCAGTCCTGGACTTTCCAAACCCGGGAGGGGAAGGCGACCCGCCAGGTTTTCCGCCTGAGCAAGCCTTTCCCGGTGCGCTCCATGAAGATTGAAGGAACGGGAGACAGCTGGACCCCGCTACATTTGATGGCCGACGGGGAAGAGCTGCTGGCCTTTGAATACGACCGCCACAACCACAATCCCAACACCGGTTTCAAGCCGCTGGCTCCCTATCTGCTGGCCCTGCCCACGCAAACGGCCACCAGCTTTGAACTGGTGATGGATGAGCCCTCAGACGATACCTTTACCGTTACTTTGTCCGACGTTCCGGTGGTGGACCGGTATGCCGACAAATCCCTGGCCCGGATGTTCCAGGAGCCGCTTCCGCTGTGGGACTACTATATGTGGGAGACCTCGGCCGAATCCGATGCCACGGGCCTCTACGTGGATTCATCGGCCCTGGTGGACCTGACGGCGCAGCTGAAGGATGGCAAGCTGGTCTGGAAGGTTCCGGAAGGGGAGTGGACCGTGCTCACCAGCTATATGGAGAGCACCGGTGTTCCCAATTCCCCGGCCGTTCCGGAAGGCACGGGCTTGGAAGTGGACAAGATGAACAAGGGATATCTCGCAGAGCACTACGACGCTTTCGTGGGTGAACTCCTGCGGCGCATTCCGGCCCAGGACCGTCGCACCTGGAAGGTGGTGGTGGAAGACAGCTATGAGACCGGCAGCCAGAACTGGACGGACGATATGGCCGAAGTCTTTGAACAAACCTATGGTTATAATCCCATTCCTTATCTTCCTGTTTTACAGGGAGTCGTAGTGGGGAGTATCGATAAGAGCGACCGTTTCCTGTGGGATATGAGACGCCTGGTGGCCGACCGCGTGGCCTACGATTATGTAGGCGGGCTGCGGGAGCTGGCGCATAAGGATGGCCTGGAAACCTGGCTGGAATGCTACGGCCACTGGGGCTTCCCCAGCGAATTCCTGCTATATGGAGGCCAGAGCGACCAGATAGCCGGCGAATACTGGAGTGAAGGCACCCTGGGAGACATAGAGAACCGGGCGGCCTCTTCCTGCGGCCATATCTACGGCAAAAACCGCATCTGGGCCGAATCCTGCACGGCGGCCGGCAATCCCTGGAGCCGCTATCCGCGCATGATGAAGCAGCGCGTGGACCGTTTCTTCTGCGAAGGCATCAACGCCACGCTCCTGCATCTGTATATCCAGCAGGCCGATGACCGCCAGCCCGGCAAGGCCGCCTGGTTCGGCAACGAATTCAACCGCAACAGTAGCTGGTACGATGGGATGGGATCCTTCGTGACCTACCTCCGCCGCTGCAACTGGATGCTCCAGCAGGGCCGGTATGTGGCCGATGTGGCTTATTTTATCGGCGAAGATGCGCCCAAGATGACGGGCGTGTGCGACCCGGAATTGCCCAAGGGCTATTCCTTCGACTATATCAATGCCGACGTGCTCAAGAACCACGCCCGGGTCCAGAACGGACAACTGGTGCTGGACAGCGGCATGGAATACCGCGTGCTGGTGCTTCCCAAGCAGGAAACCATGCGTCCGGAGATGCTGGAATGCATTTATGACTTTGAGAAACAGGGCCTTCCCGTCCTGGGGCCGCTCCCGCAGCGTTCCCCCAGCCTGCAGAATTATGGGGAGGCCGATGCCCGCGTAAAGGAACTGGCCGCCCTGATGGAGCCGCTGACCATAGCCGATGGTGTGGGGCTGGAAACGGTCCTGAACAATTTGGGCGTTGAGCCCGATTTCCTGTACGGAGGAGAAGGCTCCGTGTCCTTTATTCACCGGACGCTGGGCAAGGCCGGCGAAATCTATTTCGTAGCCAACCAGGAAGAGGATCCGGTGGAAGTGCTTCCCGAGTTCCGGGTTCCGGACGGCCTGAAGCCCCAGCTTTGGGATCCGCTTACCGGTGAATGCCGGGCCTGGGATGGAAAGACCCTGAAACTGGAAGCGCTCCAGAGCCTGTTCGTGGTGTTTGGCAAGGCCACCCTTCCGGAGGCAGCGAACCCCACGGAGATTGTTTTCGTGGAGAAACCCTGGACCGTGGACTTTGCTCCATCGGCCGGAAATGCCGGATTTACCCGGACATTTGAAACGCTCTCGGACTGGAGTCAAAGCACGGATCCCCAGGTTAAATACTACTCAGGCTATGCCGTGTACAAGACTCAGTTCTCCCTCCCGGCCTCTTCCTGCGTGAAACTGGACCTGGGAGAGGTAATGGTGGTGGCCGATGTGAAAGTGAACGGCCAACCCGCCGGAGGCGTCTGGACCTTCCCTTACAGTTTGGATATCAGCCGTTTGGTGAAGGAAGGGGAGAATACGCTGGAAGTGACCGTCTATAACAACTGGCGCAACCGCCTCATAGCGGACGAAGCCCTGCCGGAAGACAAGCGGGGAACCTGGACCAACATCCAGCCTTGGACCGCCTCGGATGAATTGCAAACCTCGGGTCTTCTGGGCCCTGTGAGTATAATGTCCGTGGGTGTAAATGATTGATAGAAAAGAATATAACAGATTTCCCCTGGGTTAAAACGCCTATGGGTAAATAGATAAATATTTGGATATGAATAAGTTATGTTCACGCTTGGCTATTGTAGTACTGCTGGCCCTGGCCGCCTGCCGGCCTTCCTTTGAGGTGTATGACTTGCGCTGTGAAGGACTGGTGGAACCGCTGGGTATTGACAGCGCCCAGCCGCATTTCAGTTGGAAGATTGCTTCTGATCAACCCATGCAACAGGCTGCCTACGAGATAGAAGTGG
>JAEEGL013274382.1_pt1 | contig 16890 bp, 14 predicted proteins | sample 9134231 | NCBI WGS metagenome assembly JAEEGL01 (sample SAMN16246548, study PRJNA631951) | gut metagenome | biome: gut microbiome; feature: rumen; material: fiber-attached | host: Bos | place: Iran: Karaj | collected 2018-10
GCTTTTGCCTGTAATTTTAAATATTTGTTGAATTCTTTGTTTGTGGAAACTTCGCCTGCTTTTTCAAGTTTGTCGGCTACAACAGAAAAATCTTCTTTAAAATAATCTATATAATCTATACCCTTCAGCTTATCTTCAAATCTTACAACAACAGATCTTTGAGTCAAAATGTTTTTTACTTCATTTATTTCACCGTCTTTAATCATTTGTGTAAGAATTGTATGAAATTCTTCTTTAAATAAATCTTCGGGATAAACTCCTTTACCGGGAGTTTCTTGTATGCCTTTTGCGAGATTTATTTTGTTGGATAAAGAATCTATTGCATTAATACCTTTTTGTGCATCAAAAAGAATTTTTGTAAGTTCGGCTTGCTTGTTACCTTTTTTTATTTCTTCTTCGAGAAATTGTTTAAACGGTAAATTGTATTTGCAGTCCAACTGCATATTTATTTTTTCTATAACGGCAGCGGCTTTAACCAGATACTTTAGTGCTTGTTTATCACCGTCTTTAAGTGCAATATATTCGGGAGAATTCGGTGTCAAAAACTTTTTCGTCGTTAAATATTCTTTGCTTGTTCTTTTCTCCAACTCTTCAATTGATAAATTAAATTCAAATGTTTTCATAATATATTGATTTTAAATTATTATTAATAATAAATCAATTGATAGATAACTTAAAAATTGGTATACTTAAATATTATACTTTTAGCTTAAATATACAATATATACGATTTCTTAAGGAGGCAGCAAAATGGCTTTTTATTTTGATGAACCGTCTCACACTTTTAACGAGTATCTTTTAGTTCCGGGATATTCGGACGAGAATTGTATTCCGGACAATGTAAGTTTAAAGACACCGCTTGTAAAATTCAATAAAAAGAAAAAAGAAAAACCTGCTTTAAGCATGAACATTCCTATGGTTTCTGCCGTTATGCAGGCTGTTTCCGATGATAAAATGGCTATTGCTCTTGCAAAAGAAGGAGGAGTAAGCTTTATTTACGGCAGCCAAAGTATTGAAAATCAGGCAGCAATGATAGCAAGAGTAAAATCATATAAAGCCGGATTTGTTACATCAGATTCAAATGTTCGTCCCGATCAAACATTGCAGGAAGTTATTGCTTTAAGTCAAAAAACAGGACATTCTACCTGTGCCGTTACCGAAGACGGAACCGCTCACGGAAAACTCGTAGGTATTATAACATCGAAAGATTTCAGAATATCTCATTGTAAACCGAGTTCAAAAGTTCGTGAATATATGACACCTCTTTCGGAAATGGTAACAGGGCAAGAGGGAATTACGCTTAATAAAGCAAACGATATAATTTGGGATAAAAAAATTAATCAATTACCTATAGTGGATAAAAAGGGAAATTTGGTTGCTCTCGTATTTAGAAAAGATTATGCAACACATGAATCGCATCCGTTGGAATTGCTTGATTCCAACAGAAGATACATTGTCGGTGCCGGAATAAACACAAGAGATTACATGGAAAGAGTTCCTGCTTTACTTAAAGCAGGTGCGGATGTTTTTGTCTTGGATTCAAGTGAAGGTTATTCTTATTGGCAGGCAAAAGCCCTTAAAGATATACACGGGAAATTCGGTAATAAAGTTAAAGTCGGTGCGGGAAATGTTGTCGATGCGGACGGCTTTAATTTTCTCGCTAAGGCCGGTGCGGATTTTGTAAAGATAGGTATCGGCGGCGGTTCTATATGCATTACAAGAGAACAAAAAGGTATAGGAAGAGGTCAGGCAACCGCAACTATAGAAGTTGCAAAAGCAAGAGATGCTTATTATAAAAAAACCGGTATATATATTCCTATTTGTTCCGACGGCGGTATCGTTCAGGATTATCATATAACATTGGCTTTGGCTATGGGATCCGATTTTGTAATGTTGGGCAGATATTTCGCAAGATTCGATGAATCTCCTTCAAATAAACTTGTTGTTAACGGAAATTATGTTAAAGAGTATTGGGGAGAAGGCTCAAACAGAGCAAGAAATTGGCAAAGATATGATTTGGGCGGTAAAAAATCTTTAAGTTTTGAAGAAGGTGTGGATTCTTATGTTCCTTATGCCGGACATTTACACGACGGTGTTTCCATTACACTCAGAAAAGTAACTCATACAATGTGCAATTGCGGAGCTCTTTCAATTCCGGAATTGCAGAAAAAAGCAAAACTTACATTGGTAAGCCAAACGACTATAAGTGAAGGTTCCGCTCACGATGTTATAGTAAAAAACACTTCAATGCAAAACTAATACGACAATTTATAATGTACAATGTATAATTGGAAAAAATAATATAAACATAAAAAAACAGGAAGATAAAATTCTTCCTGTTTTTGTTATAACCCTATAACCTTATAACCCTTTAAACTAAAATTTGCAAAGCAAATTTTATAGCATTGTCTTTCTGAGTTCTTCTGCCGATTTTGCGCTTAAATATGCAGGGGGAATATCAAATATCGTTTTAGCTCCTTTTTGGCCTTCTTTATTCAATTTATAAGCTGCTCTTGCAAAAGCAACAAGAACACTTGAAGTAAATTCGGGATTGGATTCAAGTTTTATATTGTATTCTATTACATGTTTTGTTTTACCGGTTTGTCCCGTTCTTATAACACATCCTCCGTGAGGAAGTCCGGAATGGTTCTTTTTCATTTCATCCATTGAAATAAAATGAACTGTAGTATCGTAGTCGGAAAAATAGTTTGGCATTTCTTTTATTTCTTTTTCTATCCTTGCTTTATCTGCGCCTTCGGCTGCAACGACAAAACATTCTCTTGTATGTTTTTGCCTTGTTGTAAGAGTAGGATTTTCACCGTTTCTTACAGCCTTAACGGCAGCATCAACAGGAATGGTATATTGTCTTGCATCCAATACCCCTTCTATTCTTCTTACGGCATCGGAATGTCCCTGGCTTACACCTTTACCCCAGAAAGTATAATCTTTACCGTTAGGCAAAATAGCATTTGCATACATTCTGTTTAAAGAAAAAAGTCCCGGATCCCAACCTACGGATATTATTCCTATTTTACCTGCTTCTTTTGCTGCTTTATCTACATTGGCAAAATGTTCCGGTATTCTTGCATGTGTATCAAAACTGTCTATAACATTAAACATTTTTACATATTTCGGAGTTTGAACAGGCAAATCCGTTGCACTGCCTCCGCACAAAATTAAAACATCAACTTTATCTTTCCAATTTTCGATTTCGGACACGTTTACAACTTTTGCATTGGATTTTACTTTTAAGTCTTGCGGATTTCTTCTCGTAAAAATTGCAACAAGCTCTACATCCGGATTGTGTTGAATTGCATTTTCAACACCTTTACCCAAATTACCATAACCTACAATACCTAATTTCATAACGGCTCCTTAATATATTAAATTTTTATTATTGTAAAAAAAAAGACGCAAAAAAATAAGGCAATTAACCTAAATTTTTCCAGCACCTTTGCTAAAAATTATATGTTCGTAATAATGTTCTTTCGATTATACTCTTTTATATTTTTTGTGTCAACAAAAAGATTTTTTCATATTAATAATTTAGACGACATACTTTTCAAAAGTTTGTTTTATCTTTTTTAGAATTTTTGCGACAGTTATGTATATGGAAGCGTGATTCAGGAAAAACTTGAAGATAAATACAGCAAACTTGTCGAACAAATTTGTATATTTTGAACTATTATAAAACAAGAACTTTTTAGCCACCATAAGCATTTTTTGAGTTCTTTTCTTCGCAATGTTACTGTAAATTAATGCAAAGCTTATAAATATAAAACTATATGTATAAAAAACTCTGAAATATTCTTCGAAAAGATTTTTATTGTCTAAACTTTTTCTTATTGCTTTTAACAGAAAAATGGCATCATGCAGTATAAAATAAGAGAAAGATGTAATGGATTGTTTTCTGTTAACTCTATAAAAATAAATCGGTTCGTTAATATATATAATTTTAACTTTATTCATTACGAGTTCATATAAAAACAAGCAATCTTCTCTGCCTTTTAATTTAAAAAACAAGTTGTTTTTTAACAAAAACTCTCTGTTGTATATTTTACACCACGGACTGCAATTTATACTCGGTATCACAATCAAAGATTTATTGTTTTTGCTTTTTGTTGTAAGGAATGAGTATTGCCTTATTTTATATTGAGAAGTTTTATCGTTATAGAGAGAATAGCATCCGGCAAACACATCGCATTCAAGTTTTTCTATGTTATTAAATAAGAATTCCACATAATCTTTTCTGATCCAGTCATCGGAATCCACAAAAGCTATATATTTGCTTTTTGCTTCTTTTATTCCTATATTTCTTGATTTTGATAAACCGCCGTTGTTTGAAACATTAATTAAAACAATTCTGTTATCTTTTTGCTGATATTCTTTTATAATCGATACGGAATTGTCCGTGGATGAATCATTAACAACTATTATTTCTATATCCTGAAAAGTCTGATTTATTACACTGTCAAGACATTGTCTTAAATATTGTTCCGTATTATATACCGGAATTATTATCGAAACTTTTGCCATAAACGAAAACCTTTCTCATCAAATATATAAAAAGCAATCTGTTATAAATAAGATAAACAGTACCCTGTATTCAACAAAAAAACAACTTGTTGCAATAAAAATATCGTCACATACGGAAGTGTACTACAAAAAGTTTTGTATGTCAATGATATGTTTGACTAATTTTGAAGTATATGTAATAATTAACAATATTTATAATATCTTTTGTTTCTTTTTGGAGTTTGTTATGCCGAAAAAAGATATCGTTTTATATTTTTCACCTCATCAGGATGATGAATTGTTAACAATGGGAGTAGATATAAGTAAAACATGTTTGTTGGAGAACAAAGATGTTCATATAATTTTATGCACCGACGGTTCTAAATCTCCTGCAAGGCAAAGATTAAACAGCGGAGATGTTTGTCCAAAACACAATCAAATTCACAAATGTAATTTATCTGTAGAAGATTTTGTAAAAGCAAGAGATTTTGAGTTTGTCTCAAGTTGTAAAGCCCTCGGAGTACATTCCGAAAATATACATATATATGAAAAAAGAGCCGTTGACGGGGAGTTATCCGTTGAATATGCTCAAGAAATTATTAAACATTTTGTATCAATATATGGTAAAAATGCCGAAATTTGCACAATTACTCCGTTTAGATTTTTTCAATTTCAACACGAAGACCACTACAATCTCGGTTTAGCAGCCAAAATTTTAGCCAAAAAGAAAGAAATTTTAAAGACAAATTTTTTTTTAGAATCAAATCGTCTTGGCAAATTTAGCAAAAGAATTATTAACAATATCATTTATGACATCAAAAAAGAAGACATAACAGAAGAAATAGAAGATAAAATAAAAAAAGCTATCGATGTTTATTATTATTTCAACCCTGCAGAAAAAAGATATGCTATAGGTTCTCATTGTGTACCTTTTCTCTTTGAGTTTTATAAAAAGAATATGTTAACCTATTGTCTCAAGCCCAGAATAAGGATATAAAAAAAGGGGAGAAATTAAATAAAAAATTTTTTCATAGTGCTTTATTTCTTTTCAGGGTTAATTTTCTGTTGTGAAAGCCAAATTTTCATTATCAGTTTTTCCGGCAAAAGTTTAGATAAAATACCGCAAGTGTTTACATATAAACCGTAAACGGAAATATCTTTGTTATCATAAGCATCTTTTAATGCTTTTTTTACAACGACATCGGGTGTAACCATATGAACAAAATTTGTTGTTGCTTTCTTTGCGTTTATACATCCTCTGTCATACAAATTTGTCTTTATCCATCCGGGACAAACGGCAGTCACAACAATACCTTTTTCTTTTAATTCTATGTTTAAAGCTCTGGAATAATTTTTTACAAAAGATTTGGTGGCACTGTAAATGTTTTGATAAGGAACAGGTTGAAATGCTGCTTGTGAAGCGATGTTTATAATGTGAGAGTTTTTACTCATAAACGGAATACAAACCAATCCCATTGCCACAACAGCGGATATATTGAGATTTATCATGTTTAAAGATTCGTCTATCGAAAGATCCTCATAAGAACAAAACTTTGCAAAACCCGCATTATTGACTAACAGTTTAATATTAATATCTTCTTTTTCCAAATATTTACCGAAGGTTTTTATGTTGTTTATATCCGATAAATCCGTGGGATATGGTCTGATTTTATTACCGTATTCGTTCTTTAATTCATTTAATTTATCTTCACTTCTTGCCAAAACAAAAATTTCGTCGAACTTTTTGTCGTTAATTAAAGATTTCACAAATTCTTTTCCAAGTCCGCTGCTTGCACCCGTAACTATTGCTATATTTTTCATGATTTAAAATATCCTTTTGTTAAATTCTATTTTATTATGGAATCGTTTATTTCGTTCGGATAAGAATTTTCTTTTGCAGATGTAATCTTTTTGTTTTGTTCTATACTCTTTTTTTCTGCCTGTCGTATCTTTATAAAAGCAAATATTATTATAAAGAGAAAAAACAAAGACCATATTACATAATCACGAATAAAAGAAAAGTTTTTGCCTGAAAAAACTTCATATTTGAAAATTTTGTTGTTTTGTAAAGCATCGTTTATTTCTTCTTGCAGTTGCTCTATGTTAATATCTTCTTTTTTCTTCATAAAAAAAGATATGCTCTTTTTAAATTTACTGTCAGATTGTTCGTTCTTGAAAACGAAATTAAAAATATAGGATTTTGATTGTAATAACAGTCCGTCTGTTTGTTTTGTTACCGTTACTTTTTCCAACTTCGGTAAGGGAAAATATATGTCTTTAAATTTAGGAACCATGCTGGTTATATGAAACTTAGGAACAAAAACATCATCGGTTACAGTTGTTTCAAAATCAACACGAATTGTTGTCAGTAACAAAAATATCATTCCTGATATCAGAAAATATATCATAAAGAATAGAACTATAAGTTTTAAGATTAAAAATTTCAATTTATTTTTCATAAAAATATTATATAAAAAATATATGATTAATCATACAAGATCTTTTATTTTTTATAAACTAATAACATAAAACACAAAACATAAAAATACACTTATAGCGTTTGCGATTAGTAACCACCAAAAAGTTTTAAGTAATTTTATTTTTAACATGAATTTTATAAATAAACCTTCAATCAATGTATTTATAAGAATTACCAACAAATATGCTGCAAGCCAATGGCTCCAGTGAAAAGTTCCTATACCGAACTTATCATAAGCATGGAAAACAAAATCAAAAACAATTTCAGAACCTAATCCTGACAGGGGAATAAGTATAATTCCCAATACGGTTGTAATTAAGTTCATTAAAAACGTAACAATAAAAGATTTTTTCCAATCGGTTTTGGTGAAAAACTTTACAAAGAACAATTCAACAATGAACCCTAAAAGAATCACTTTTATACTCAACATGCCTTTTGCAATATAAAGCGACGGCCATACAAGATCCGCATTCACGGGTAATGTAACGGATATAACCAATAATATACTTAAAATAATTTTTCTGATATTCATAAAGATTCTTAATTATTTACGGTTTCAATAAACTTTGTAAGCTTTTCCAATTGTTCCGTAGGATTTTTAAACCAATCGGTTGACCAAATTCTATACATTTTCCAACCTAATCGTTCCAATACCTCTTGCCTTAATCTGTCTCTGTCTCTGATTGTTGCACAAGAATTGTAAGTAGGACCGTCACATTCTATTCCTACCAAAAATTTATTCGGATTGTTTTTATCTCTTACAGCTAAATCTATTTTATAGTTTGAACAACCTACTTGAGAAGATACGGAATACCCTTTTTCGATTAAAGTTTTATAAACAGATTCTTCAAAAGGGGAAACAAAATTGTTGTTGTCGGTATGTCCTTCTTTTTTATTTAAGGCACTTTCACCTTTTTCTGCAAAATCCAGATATGCCTGTAAAAGTTTTACACCGGTACTGTTTGTTTTCTCTAAATTAAAATCGGAAGCTTTTATTCCGCTGAAAACTTCTATTTTATATCTTGCTCGTGTAACAAGCACATTAAGCCTGCGTTCTCCGCCGTCTTGATTGATTGGTCCGAAGTTCATTGAAAGAATACCGTTTTTATTCTTGAAATACCCTACGCTTATCATTATAACGTCTCTTTCGTCTCCCTGAACCGACTCCAAGTTTTTAACAAAGAAATATTCTTGCCCGCTTGTATTAAAAAATTCTTCGCAGGAAGAATCTTCTTCTCTTAATTTTTCAATTTCATTTTCAATCAAACCTTTTTGTTTAATGTTTAATGTTGCAACTCCCAAAGTCATATTCGGATGTTGTTTGGCATGTTGCATAACCGCTTTTGCCACAATTTTTGCTTCTTCCAAACACATTTCTTCTTTTGTTGCCGGTGTCGGTGTATGATAAGTAAATTTTACTCCCAAAGTGTCGGAAGTTTCGATACAGTTGGGGAAAGTATACAAATCCTGATATAAATGTTTATTTGAAAAAGCAATTAAATGTTCGTGTTTACTTCTGTAATGCCATTTTAACATACACTGAGGAAAACCGGATGTCGTGCATTCGTCAAGAATGCTGTCCAAATCTTCTCTTTCCGGTTCTTGTACTTGTTCTTCGTCAAATTCTTCGTCTTCCGGTTCAACAACGGTTCTGAAAAAAGATGTTGGCGGTAACTGCTTTGTGTCACCGGCAACAACGAGTTTTGAGCCTCTTATTATTGAACCGATACAATCTTCGGTAGTTAATTGACTTGCCTCATCGAATATAACCACATCAAAATAAAACAGGTTAGGATCCAAAAGTTGAGCTACCGTTGACGGACTCATCATTAAACACGGCTTTAATTCCAAAAACAAGTTTGGAATAGAATGAATAATTTGCCTTAAAGATTTTCTAATTCGTTGTAATTTACATAATCTCTTGAGTTCGGTTACTTCTTTTGAATATTGTTGTTTTGCAAAATTCACATTGGAAGAAAGTTTGGATACAAGTCTTTCTTTTGCAGAAACGATTTGACCTTTATCGAGATTTTTAAAATCTTTAACCAACTCGTTTTGTTCCAAAGAATTGAAATTTTTTAAAACATCGTTGTTTTCAAAGACATATCCGCTCAGCCATATTCTCAAAAATTGTGTTTCCAATGCTGCGGCATAATCATCTAAAAGCAGTTTTGCATCGGAACACTTATTCCAAAATTCGGTTAATCCTTCTTTTTCTATTTCGTCTGTTAAGTCCAAATATTTTATCCATAAAGTTAAATCGTCTGCTTTTTGTGAAATTGCCGAGAATTTATTTTTTAATATATTGAAATCAATATCGGTATATTCACAAGAGAAAGCTTTATTCCAATCAAACTTCAATATGTCGGTAATAATATCAAACTTATTTTTTATCGGTCCTTTAAGTTGTACTATTGTATTTATTGCCGTCTTAACTTTATCGTAATTTATGTTTTTATTCTTTATCTTTTCCGTAATATTTTCTTTAAACGAACCGTCTTCTTTTATAATTTTTTTGAATTTTAATAAACGAGTACTTTGTATGTCTATATCGTTATCATCGGGATTATTCTTGTTCCAAAATTGCGAATATAATTTTGTTGCTATACTGTCACATTCATCAAGTTTGGTTATTGATTTTTTTAATTCCTTTACATTGTTTAAATCGTACAAAAGTTCATAAAACCCCGGTCTGTGTTTATTGATAAAAAACTGTTCAAAGAATTTATAATCTTTATTAAATTTAAAAAACAATTTCGATACAAAACCGCAAAGAGACAACTTAGATATTAAATCATCAATATCTTGGCTTAAAATGTTCGAATTATATTTATTTTTAACCCTGTTGTTATAAATATTAAACTGTTTTACCGTATCACGAACAGACTTAACATTTTCTTCCAACTTTAAATCTTCGTTTTCCATGTAAGGCAGTGCCGAAACGGGAATATTTGAAACAGCGTCGGTAACAGTTATAAAATCTTCAAGTTGTGCAAATTTTGTGGTTGGTTTCAACAAAAGTTCTTCACATAAGATATTAACACTTTGTTCAATATCGTTAATATCTTTTATAAGAGAATCCGTTTCATTTTTTAAATCTATTTTTTCTTTAAGAGACAATTCTCTTACTTGTGTACCGTACCAAGCGAACTCTTTAGGATTACCTAATTTTTTTATCGTTTCCGTCATATTGTTGAAAAGTTCTTTTTTTGACGATAAATCTTTATCCGTCCACTTATCATAATTATCAAATATGTATCTGAAGTCGGGGATATTTTTATTGTCTGAAACAATTCCTATTGCTTTGTAGGGGGAAATTTTTACCAACCCCATGGGAGTATGCAACTCTTTCGAGTAAATCTTTAAAGATTTTATATCGGTTAATATTTGGGTTAAACTTTGCGAGTCGTAATTTCCTGTAAATTTGTAGTCGAGAGTTTTAGCAAGTTCCGTAAGTACGTTTTTTCTGTTTGTTTTGTTGCTGTGAAGTTCCAAACAAAACGGAGCAAGTCCGTTTGCTGCCAAACGGTTTTTTACCACTTCCAAAGCCGCTATTTTTTGGCTTACAAACAAAACCTTTTTGTTTTGTGCCAAAAGTTCGGCAATCATATTTGAGATGGTTTGACTTTTACCTGTTCCCGGAGGACCTTCTATAATTAAATTATTTCCTGCTTTTACAACCTGTATTGCTTGTTGCTGCGAAGAATCGGCATCCAAAATTTGGTAAGTTCCGTGAGGATGAACGATATTATCAAGTTCCGACATAGGACAAATGTCTTCCGAAGAGATTTGTTTGTTATCGTTTAACCCGCAAATTGTTTCAATAAAGTTGTTTTTCTTTATTATATTTTGATGTTCTTCCAAATCTTTATACATTACGAACTTTGCAAAAGAAAACAAACCGATATAAATATTGTTTAACAGTTTCCAACGGGAATTCTTGCTTATTTTGTTTTGAACTTTAACAAAAACATCAATAGGATTTAATTCATCTTCATCAATATTTATATCTTCTAAATTTATTTGAAAATCTCTTTTTAGTTTAAGTACAAGCGCGGGATTTAATATAACGGAATCTTCATTATATCTAATCGCAAACGGTTGTCCGATACCTTTTCTTTTTATCTCAACAGGAATTAAAAGAACAGGCGCTTCCATAGGTTCGTTGCTGTTATCTTTCTCATACCAAATTACACTTCCCAAAGCCAAAAATAAAACATTATAACCTAAATCATCGTTGGTGGATCTTGCGGTTGTGCTTATTTTATTTAAAACTTTGTTTAAGTCTTGAAGGGAAAGTTTTGTTTGTAAGTATTTGTCCGAATGTTTTTTGCTTAATTGTTTCGGATCGTATTCTTTGAATTCCTGTGCTTTAAATTCTATCCCTTCATTTAATTCTTCCAAAGATTTCTTTTCTTGCTCGGGAATATTTTCATTATTTACCTTTATCGGCAAAAACTCCAAGGCGTGCAATTCCTGAACTAAAGCTTTATATACTTCCGGCGGTTGTTCATCAATAATTCTTAAAGTTAAGGATTTTGAAAATTTAAAATTTAATAATCTGTTTCTTTTAGATAAATCTATAAGCTTTTCTTTCCACTTATATATTCTTTTGTCAATTTTTATATCTTTTTCGTTGTTTTCGTGCATAAAAAGCCCTTTTTATAATGTTATTGTAATTCTAAACAAAATGTTCTTAAAAATCAATATTTTTAATTTATGTAAATTTTATAGTTGTAATAGATGATATATGCTATCAATGAAATTGCGATAAAATAAGTATAACTTACAAATATTTCAGGGAAAACAAAATAAAAGATATTGTTAAGCAAAAGGAAAATTAAAATTATGTTAGTAAGCAACAAAAACATAAATTCTTTACTGTATACAAAATCATGTTCTTTGCTCAACGTGGAGTTTGACTTCATTAAATATATAACCGACAGAAAAATTATAAAATGAAAAAACACGGTAAAGGAAAAGATATTTTCGGAAAAGCAATTTAAAACAAGAAAAATTGTTGACATTATATAAATATTGAAAAACAAAATTGCCGCAAAAAAAGATTTAAGCTCAAAAACTTTTTTATAAATAAAGAGTAAAAAAGTAAGTACCAGGAACAAAAACGGCAAATATAAAATCAATTGTATTGTAAGCTTGTCTGCCCTGTAAACAAAGAAATCAAACAATAAGAATATACAACTTAAAACAATAGTTGCTTTTAATGTTGAAGATATCTTTGAAACAGGAACGGGAGATTTTTTCTGTTTTTGGAGTCGGTATATGTAATATGAAACAAAAATTATAAACAGTGCTATATAGACATAAATCATTGAACCGGAAAAATTTTTGGAGGATAACGAATTTAAAATCAAAACCGATAACAAAACTATAAAACTTATTATTTGTGCTTGTTCCGATGCGCCAAACAATAAGTTTTCTTTGTTGTTAAGTATTTTTATCCAAAATCTGTAACCCGTAAAATAAAAACTTAAAAATAACAAATAGGCTAATACCGCGGGAAAATTAAATGAGAAAAAAAGCCAATAAACACAAGATAAAAATATAAATTCGATTATCATAACAAAAAAGTAATGCTGTTTTGTCTCTTTTAAAATATTCATTTTATCTCCCAAGTCTTTTTTTTGATTATAATTAATTTTATATATATAATCAAACAAATAAAAAAAGAATAATGAATAAAAATAAAAAATAATGTAAAATATTTAATGTTATGAAAAATTTGTTTTTTTGGTTCTATTACAAACCGCTTTGGCGTATTCGTTTATGGTTATATAATATGCTCATGGAACATTGGAGATACAATTATTATCTTAATGTTTTTAAAAAAATTTCTAAAATAAAAGACGTCAAAAAAAATATTTTAACAAAAAAACAAAAAAAAGAAATAGACGAATACTATAAAAAATATTATGGTAAAAAAGTTCCGTATATGTGGCACAATTTAATTGTGCATTATAATAAATTTTTGAACGTTCGTTACATTCCTCCCAATGTTTTTTTGGAAATTATAGAAAACTTAAACAAAAAGATTAAAAACAATTATATTGTTTGTGATAAAAATTTACTTTATAATTTTGCCGCAAAAACAAAAGTATCTGTCCCCAAAAGGCTTTTCTACTCTGTAAACAATTTGTTTTTTGATTCTTCAAACAATAAAATTTCAAAAGAAAATTTATACAATCAAATGTCAAACATAGGCGAAGTTTTTATTAAGCCCTCAACTTTGTACAATTCCGGATATGCAAGAAACTGCAGAATAATAAATGTGGTTGATGGTGTAGATACCTATTCTAATACAAGCATAAAAGATATAATAGAAAAACATTACACCGAAGATTTTATCGTCCAAGAAAAGATAGTTTGTCATAAAAGTATTTCCGATATTTATCCAAACTCGGCAAATACTTTTTCTGTTTACACTTTCATTTGGAATAATGAAGTAAAGATATTAAAGACTATATTTAAAATTGGAATGGGGGGTAATTTTACAGATTATTCCGGAATAGCAAAAGATGGTCTTATTATGGGTATAAACAATGATGGTACATTGTTCGACTCTGCCCTGTGTATAAAACAAGATAAATGGTACAATGCTCACCCGGATACAGGCGTAATATTCAAAAATCATAAAATAATAAACTTCCCAAAAGTATTGGAAACAACAAAACTTCTTCATTATTGTATCCCGTGGATAACTTTTTGCAGGTGGGATGTAACTGTAAATGTTGACGGAGAACCGGTTTTTTTTGAAGCAGAATGGCCAAGTGAAATGTTGCAACAACAGATTTTATACAAAGACGGTTTTTTCGGAGAATATACCGAAGATATACTGTCTTCTTTAAGAAGACGAAAAGACTAATATAAACAAAAAAACTGCAAGTGTTTTTTCTGTTAAAGGAATTATATTTTGAAATATTTCTTTTATAATAAACTTTTTTCTTTATTAGCTTTTTTTAAAACAAGACAATTTATTATCAAAATTTTTGTATATCTTAGAAGAGAGTCAACATATAAATATTTTTTTGATCCGTTGAAAAAAGATATTACAAAAAATATCTTGACAAAAAAACAAAAACTGGAAACAGATCTTTTCTACAAGAAACATTATGGTAAAAAAGTTTCGTATATCTGGCACAATTTATTTACAAAATATACCGGCATTTTTGACGTAAAATATATTCCTTTTGATATATTTCTAAAATTTATTGATATGATGAACACAACTCACAATTATTCCGGCATATTGGAAGATAAAAACTTTATGTATTTATGTGCAAGTTTTACGGGAATAAAAATACCTGAGAGATTTTTCTATTCAATAAATAATAATTTTTTTGATTCCAATAACAATATCATCTCAAAAGAAAGTTTTTATAAAAAAATGGCAAATATTGGTGAAGTTTTTATCAAACCGACAAAACTTAATACATCCGGAAATGCGAAAAATTGCAAAATTATTAAAATGGCAAATAATGTAGATACCTATTCCGGGTTAAACACGGAGACCTTGCTGAAAAAATATCATTATACGGATTTTGTTGTTCAAAAAAAAATAGTTTGTCATAAAAGTATTTCCGATATTTATTCTAAATCGGCAAATACTTTTGCTGTTTCTTCTTTAATATGGAAAGATAAAATAAATACACCGATACATGTACTCAAAATAGGAAGAGAAAATAAAACTGTTGATTGGGAAGGATTAACAAGCAACAGCTTGGTAATAGGTATAAAAGAAGATGGATCTTTATATGATTTTGCATTTTCTCCTGCAGAAAAGGAAAAATATTATGCTCATCCCGACACCGGATTTGTATTTAAAAATTACAAAATAGATTTATTCCCGAAAGTTCGTGAATCGGTAATAAAGCTTCATTCTGTAATCCCGTGGATAAAATTTTGTAATTGGGATATTACGATTGACTGTGAAGGAAACCCCGTTATAGTAGAAATGGAAAACCCTGCAGGGTGGAGTTTGATTTATCAAGCTGCATTAGGTAAACCGTATTTCGGAGAAAACACGGCAGAAATATTATCTTTTATAAAAGAGCATCTAACTTAAGTCAAACAAATTGCTTTAAAAGTTATAATTTTGTATATTTACAAATTGTGAATTATTAAATCTAAAAAAAAGGAGAAAGAAAGTAAATGAAAAGTTTTTTCAGTGAATTTAAGAAGTTCATCGCAAGAGGAAATGTGATGGATATGGCAGTAGGTATCATCATAGGAGCTGCATTTACAAAGATAGTTAATTCTTTGGTTGCAGATATCATAATGCCTCCTATCAGTCTTTTGTTGGGTAATGTTGATTTCACAAACTGGTTTATCGTATTAAGAGACGGAGCGGAAACCGCAGCACCGTATGCTTCTTTGGATGCAGCAAAAGCAGCAGGCGCTGTAACAATGAATTTGGGTTTCTTTATTAACAGCATAATTTCTTTCTTAATAGTAGCTTTCGCAATATTCGTAATAATTAAAGCTATTAACAAAATGAAAGAAGAACCGGCACCTGCACCTGCAGCACCTACAACAAAGAAATGCCCTTATTGCTTTTCTGAAATCAATATAAATGCAACAAAATGTCCGCATTGTACATCAGATATAAAGTAATATAAATATTATTAAGGAAACCGTGTAGAAACACTCTACACGGTTTTTTTGTTTCTAATTACTGATTGTTTTTTTGCCTTTTTTTTAATAAAATATAAGATTATGAAAAAGAAAGGTATGATAATAATTGTTTCTGCTCCTTCGGGTGCAGGTAAAACAAGTATTTGTGACGCTTTAATAAAGAGTGACAAAAATATAGTTTATTCCGTATCTACAACAACGAGAAAACCCAGAAAAGGTGAAAGAAACGGCAGGGAATACTTTTTTGTTGATGATAAGACTTTCAAAACAATGGTTAAGAAAAACTTGTTTGTTGAATGGGCAAAAGTTCACGACCATTTTTACGGAACATCAAAGAAAGTATTGGAACAAACAATAAACAAAGGTAAAGATATTTTGCTTGATATAGATGTTCAGGGTGCAGTTAAAATAAAAAAGCAGTATAAAGACGCATTAATGATTTTTATAACAACACCGACTTTGAAAATATTAAAAGAAAGATTAATAAAAAGAAACAAAGATTCAATGGACGTTATAAAAACAAGGCTTGAAAACGCAAAAAAAGAGTTAACATATTTACCTAAATATGATTATTTAATCTTGAACGATAAATTGGATGAAAGTATAGAAAAAGCTAAATCCGTAATTTGTGCCGAAAGATTATCAATAAAAAGAAATAAAAATATAAGTGGGGGAAAGTAAAATGACTAACGAAGAAAGACCAATAGAAGAATTATTCTTTGCATCAGGCAAAGGAAAATATGAAGTTACAAAACTTGCAATAGATTGGATAAAAGTAAAAAAAGATGAAGATGAGTATAGAAAGTTATCTCAGGCTGATTTGTTGGATAAAGCCGTAAGAGACGTTTTATCCGGTGAAGCAACCTATGAAAAGATAGAAGAAATCATGAAGAAGAAAGCTGCGGCAAAAGAAGAAAAACAGGAAGAAAATGCAGCAAACTAATTTAAAAGGTAAAAATGTAGTTATCGGTATTTGTGCCGGAATAGCAATATACAAAGTTTGTGATTTGGTAAGATCTCTTATTAAATCGGAAGCTAATGTGACCTGCATAATGACCGAAGCTGCAACAAAATTTATTACACCGCTGACATTTCAGTCTTTGTCTAAAAACAAAGTTTTTGTTGATATGTTCGACACTTCTAATTGTGAAATAGAGCCTGTTTCTCTTGCACAGAAAGCAGATATTTATGTGATAGTGCCCGCAACGGCAAACACAATTTCAAAATTAGCTAACGGAATGGCA